>ODAK010005021.1_pt1 | contig 13472 bp, 13 predicted proteins | sample 1539591 | NCBI WGS metagenome assembly ODAK01 (sample SAMEA3539303, study PRJEB22396) | soil metagenome | biome: tundra; feature: field; material: soil | place: USA | collected 2010-05 | depth 0.15 m | reverse complement strand
ATTTGCAACGAGGGGCGCATCTTGGTTCTGCTGCCGAAGGTACTTCTACAAAACCGGATACACGACCGGGTGCAAAACGGCCTTCACAAGCCCAAAACCCCGCACTGGCGCGGCCTGTAGGTTGAACTTCCTGTTCAACGTGTAGACCGCCTTCGGCGCCTATCGTCCATGCCGTCCTTGCCCGCCCGATCAACTCGCTGGATCGACGCCGATGCGTGGCGCAGAGAGGCGCTGCCCTTCCTCCTGACGACCCTGGCGTACGTTGCCGCCGGCCTCGCGGCATTGCTGCTCGCGATTCCGCCCGGTTACGCATCGCCCCTCTATCCGGCAGCGGGTATCGCACTGGCCAGCGTTCTCGTCTACGGCTGGCGGATGCTCGGCGCCGTGGCACTTGGCTCTTTCTGCGTCAACGCCATCCTCGTCGCGAAGCATGGCCAAGGCAATGCCGTGGCTTTCGTCTCGCCGGTGATCATCGGCCTCGGGGCCGCGCTGCAGGCAGGCGTCGGCGCGGCGCTGGTACGACGCTTCGTCCGCCAGCCGCTGGTGCTCACGCTGCCGGGCGATGTTGCGCGCTTCGTGGCCTCGTGCCTGGCGAGCAGCGTCATCGCGGCCAGCGTCGCCACCGCGGTGTTGAGGGCCTCCGGCGCCTTGGCGCCAGGCAGCGTCGCCTTCACGTGGGCGACGTGCTGGATCGGCGACTTGGCCGGTCTGTTGATCGCCACGCCGATTGCCCTCACGCTCATCGGCCGCCCTGCCTCGGAGTGGGCGCCGCGGCGCGTGCCGGTCGGCGTCACGCTGGCGCTCGTCACGGCCTTTCTGGCCCTCGGCATCGTCCAGCTCGGGCGCTGGAACGACGAGCGCGTGCGCGACACCTTCGAGCACGACGCGTCGAGCGCATCGCTGGTCCTCGCGACGCAACTGCAAGAACCGCTGCGGGCGCTGGAGGCGCTGCACGGCGTTTTCAGCGTGTCGCACCAACTGAGCCGGAGCGAATTCCGCATGGCGACCGAGAACTGGCTCAGCAGCGGCACCATACGTTCCATGGGCTGGAGCAAGCGGGTGCGCCACGACGACATTGCGGCCTTCGAGGCACGCGCCCGCGCCGACGGTGCTCCCGGCTATCGCGTTTTCGACCGGCCTCAGGCTGCGGCAGAGCCCAGCTCGAGCGCCAGCGACGAGCTCGGTTTCGGATCGCGCACGGGGAGCGGCGACGTCATCGCCATTCGCCATATCGAGCCGCTTCAAAGCAATGCCGCCGCGCTCGGCCTGAATGCGATGTCGGTTCCGGCGGCGCGCACTGCCGTCATCGGCGCAATCGATTCGGGTCGGCCGGCCGTCACGACAACGTTTCGGCTGACGCCGGAGAGTCAGGGCGATCAGCGAACCGGCGTCATCATCTACCAGGCGATCTACGACGGCGAAGTCTCGTCGCCCGCGCAACGCCGCGCCGCCTTTCGTGGCCTCGTATTCGTCACCCTGACGATGGACCAGCACCTCGTAAACATCGCTGGCAAGGTGCCCGGATACCTCGAGCTGTGCATCATCGACGCCGATCCCGGGAGCGCCCCGCACCGCCTCGCCGGCAGCGCCGGCTGCGACGCTGCGCCGCCGGCCTTGCTTCACCAGCGTCCGCTCGTCTTCGCGGGCCGTCAATGGGATCTGCGCGTGTCGGCCCATCCCGAAGATGTTCCGGACGCGATCGATCGCAGTGCCTGGGTCTTCTCCGCCGCCGGCCTGCTTTCGGCGGCGATGCTCGGCGCCTCGTTGCTCATCACGACCGGCAGGACACGACGCATCGAAAGCGCGGTCCGCGAACGGACGGCCGCGCTGCGCGCCGAAGTCGGCGAGCGCCACGTCGCCGAGGCGGCGCTGCGGGCGAGCGAGCAGCGCTTTCGCAACATCCTCGACCACGTGCCCATCGGCGTCGTCTACACCGGCCTCGACGGCCGGATGATCCAGGCCAATCCACGCTTCTGCGAGCTGACCGGCTACACCGAAGCCGAGCTGGTGGCCCTGTCGCCGACCGAGCTGACCCATGCGGAGGATCTGGCCCACGACGAGGAGCTGACCGCGCAGCTCGTTCGCAACGAAATTCCGCTGTACCGCCGGCACAAGCGCTACGTCACCAAAGCCGGCGAGCTCGTGTGGGTGCGCGCGACGGTCTCGCTGCTGCGCGACCCGGACAACGAGCCCTGGCGCATCGTCGGCGTCGTCGAGGACATCACCGAGCACCTTCGCCTCGAGGAAGCGGAGCGCGCCCGCGAGGCGGCCGAGGCATCGAACGCGGCGAAGAGCGAGTTCCTTTCGCGGATGAGCCACGAGCTGCGCACGCCGCTGAACGCCATGCTCGGCTTCGCCCAACTGCTCGAGATCGACCAGCGCCATCCGCTGGCGCCGGCGCAACGGCCGTGGGTCGGCCAGATCCAGCAGGCCGGCTGGCACCTGCTCGAGATGATCAACGACGTGCTCGATCTCTCGCGCATCGAATCGGGCAACCTGCGCCTGCAGATCGCGACCCTCGAGCTGCCCGAGCTCGTCGCCGCCGCGGTGGCGCTCGTGGCCAGCGACGCGAGCCGGCGCGGCATCCGCATCAGCGAGGACCTGGCGCCGGGCACGGCGGGGATTCTGGGCGACGCCACGCGCGTCAAGCAGATCCTCATCAACCTGCTCAGCAACGCCGTCAAATACAACAACGAAGGTGGCCGCGTCCACATCGCCAGCCGCCTGACGGCGCCGGACCGCGTCGAAGTCTCCATCACCGACACCGGCATGGGCATGACGCCCGAGCAGATGGACGGGTTGTTCAAGCCGTTCAACCGCCTCGGCCGCGAGCGCTCGGCGCTGCAGGGCACCGGCATCGGCCTGGTCATCAGCCGCCGCCTCGCCGAGCTGATGGGCGGATCGATCGGGGTCAAGAGCTTTCCCGGCGAAGGCTCGTCATTCACGCTCAAGCTGCCCAAGTCGATCGACCCCGACACGGTTCGATCCCCGTTCGATGCGCTCGAGACAGGGCCGGCCGAGTACCACCGGCGGATCGTCCACTACGTCGAAGACAACGAGACCAACGTCGAAGTCATGCGCGGCATCCTGGCGCAGCGCCCGCAGGTGCAGATGGAGGTGTCGGTCACCGGGCTCGACGGCCTGGCGGCGGTGCGGGCACACCGGCCGAATCTCATCCTCCTCGACATGCACCTGCCGGACATCAGCGGCCTGGAGCTTCTGCGCCACTTCAAGGCCGACCCGGAGACGGCGTCGATTCCCGTGCTCATCGTCTCGGCCGACGCCCTGGCGCCCCAGATCGACGCCGCGCTTGCCGCCGGGGCGACGCGCTACCTGACCAAGCCCGTCGACGTGGCCGAGCTGCTCAGCGCGCTCGATGACCTTCTCGACCGTATGGATACCGCCTTCAGCTAGGGCCCCTGCCCTTGACGCTGCGGGCACCCGCCTTGCCGGCCGTAATAGGCAGGTCCGATCGGCGTGATTGCGCGACCCTTAGCACTCGACGCCGTCGAGTGCTAATATTTGCGGAACTGAAAGAGGGATCAGGAAGTCACATAAAACTATGAACAACTCTGCCGCTACCGCTCTGGCCGTCCGTGATCCGTGGGCGCTCGTCCCGTCGCTGGGCAACCTCGACGCCTACATCAGCGCCATCAATCGCATTCCTCTTCTGACCCAGGAAGAGGAGTCGAGGTTCGCCCGCGAGTTGCGCGCCACCGGCGAGCTCGAAGCCGCCGGGAAACTGGTGCTTTCGCACCTGCGCCTGGTCGTGTCGATCTCGCGCAAATACCTCGGCTATGGCCTGCCGCACGGCGACCTGATCCAGGAAGGCAACATCGGCCTGATGAAGGCCGTCAAGCGGTTCGACCCGGATCAGGGCGTGCGCCTCGTCAGCTACGCGATCCACTGGATCAGGGCCGAGATCCACGAGTACATCCTGAAGAACTGGCGCATGGTCAAGGTCGCCACGACCAAGGCCCAGCGCAAGCTGTTCTTCAATCTGCGCTCGATGAAGCAGAGCATGAAGGACGATGCGGACGCCCAGAACACGCACCGCTCGACCCTGACGCAGGGCGAAGTCGACACGCTCGCCAAGACGCTCAACGTCAAGCGCGAGGAAGTGCTCGAGATGGAAACGCGCCTTTCAGGTGGCGATGTCGCGCTCGAGCCGCAGAACGACGATGGCGAGGAAAGCTATGCGCCGATCGCCTACCTCGCCGATGACGCGAGCGAGCCGACGCAGGTGCTCGAGGCGAAGAAGCGCGACTGGCTGGCCGGCGACGGCATCGCCTTGGCGCTCGACTCGCTCGATCCGCGCAGCCGGCGCATCGTCGAGGAGCGCTGGCTCAAGGTCAACGACGACAGCTCGGGCGGCAAGACGCTGCACGACCTGGCCGGCGAGTATGGCGTCAGCGCCGAGCGCATCCGCCAGATCGAGGTCGCGGCGATGAAGAAGATGAAAAAGGCGCTCGCCCACGTATAGCTCGACGCTACGCGGACTCGACGCTTCACGGGAAACCAACGCTTGGCTGAACTGAAACGGCCCCTCGGGGCCATTTCAGTCTTGCGGGTCAGGCCGACGCGGCGAGCTGCTGCAGATCGGCAGCGAAGGCCTTCGAATCGCCGCCGTAGGCAACGTAGAGCCTCACTCGCCCGCTCGTATCGAAGACGAAGGACGCGGCACTGTGATCCATCGAGTAGCTGCCGGGGGTCTTGCCCGGCACCTTGGCGTAGAAGACCTTGAATTCCTTGGCGACTGCCGCCGTCTGCTCGAGCGAGCCGCGCAGGCCGACGAACTCCGGACCGAAATTGGCGAGGTAGGCCTTCAGGATTTCGGGCGTGTCGCGCTCCGGATCGACGGTCACGAAGACGACCTGGATCCGATCGCCCGCGGCACCGAGCGACTTCTTGATCCCGGCCAGCTCGGCCAGCGTCGCCGGGCAGAAGTCCGGGCACTGTGTGTAGCCGAAGAAGACGACGACCACTTTGCCTTTCCAGTCGGCGAGCGTTCGCATTCTGCCGTCGACGTCGGGCAACTCGAAGTGCCGGGCGAACTCGGCGCCGGTGATGTCGGTCGAATGGAACGTCGGTGCACCGGACCTGCCCATGAGCCGATCGCATGCCGCCAGCGGCCATGCCGCGGCAAAGATCGCGAGAAGGCGCCGGCGCGAGCCGTTCACGACAGCATCGGCCACAGATAGTGGTCGACGAGCAGCGCCGCGAACAGCAGCGACAGGTGAACGATCGAGAAGCGAAAGGTCCTTCTCGCCAGTTGATCCGAGTAGCTGCGCCAGAGCCGCCAGGCGTAGCCGCAGAACATCACGCCGAGCACGATCGCGGCTGCCAGGTAGATCGGCCCGCTCATCCCGGCGACGAAGGGCAGCAGCGTCGCCGCGAAAAGGACGATCGTGTAGAGCAAGACGTGCAGGCGCGTGAACTCGGCGCCGTGCGTCACCGGCAGCATCGGCAGGCCGGCACGGCGGTAGTCCTCGGCGCGATACAGGGCCAGCGCCCAGAAGTGCGGCGGTGTCCACAGGAAGATGATGAGGCAAAGGATCAGCGCTTCGGGGCCGACGTCGCCGCGGATCGCAGCCCAGCCGAGCACCGGCGGCATCGCCCCCGAGGCGCCGCCGATGACGATGTTCTGCGGCGTCATCGGCTTCAGCAGCACGGTGTAGACCACGGCGTAGCCGACGAAGGTGGCAAACGTCAGCCACATCGTCAGCGGGTTGACGGCGAACCAGAGGATCGCGCTGCCGGCCGCGCAAAGCACGCTCGAGAAGGCGAGCGCCTGGCCGCGCGTCAGCTCTCCCGTTGCCGTCGGCCGCCAGGAGGTGCGGGCCATGCGCGAATCGATGCGCTGCTCGACGAGACAGTTGAACGCGGCGGCGGCGGCGGCAACGAGCCAGATGCCGGCGACGGCCGCGAGCGCGACGCGCCAGTCGGGCAGATCGGGCGTCGCGAGCAGCATGCCGATCGCCGCGCAGAAGACGATCAGCTGCACCACGCGCGGCTTCGTCAGCGCGTAGAACTGGCGCATCTTCGATGACAGCGAGACGCGTCGCGGCGCGGCGGACGCGAGGATATCGGACACGGTGGGCAGGGCGGACAAGAGGCCGATTCTACGAAGCCAGTCGCCGCCGGGCCGCCGGCCACGCCGATTTCACGCGTTGCCGAAAAGGCCACGAGCGCACGAGAAGAATCGTCAGGACGACGACGAGTACCGCGCTGCCGGCCGAATGCGCGACGGCGGCGACGAGCGGCCAGCCGAGCAGCACATTGGCGAGGCCGCTGGCCAATTGCCAGAGCGCGACGCCGGCGAGCGCCTGTGCCCACGGTCGTGCCCCGGGGCCGCCTTTGGCTGCCAGCCGCCACGCCAGCAGCACGATTGCGGGCAGCACGACGAAGGCGCCGATTCGATGCGCCATATGGATCGCCGTGAGTGCCGAAAACGGCAGGAAGCCGCCGTTGCCGCTGGCGCCGAGAGGCCGGCGCAGCACGAAGGCCTCCGCGAAATTCATGTCGGGCCACCACGCGCCCTGGCAAGTCGGAAACTCGCGACAGGCCAGCACCGCGTAGTTCGTGCTGACCCAGCCGCCAAGGGCGATCTGCACGAGCACGAGCCCGGCGACGACGGCCAGCCCCGAGCTCAGCGCCGGCGGCAGCGAGAGCAGCCTCGGATCGTAGGCTTCGGCCTGGATCGCAAGCAAAGCCAGCAGACCGAGACCGCCAAGCAGGTGCAGGGTGACGATGCCGGGATAGAGGCCCATCGTCACCGTGAGCGCGCCGAAGGCACCCTGGGCGACGATCCAGAGCACGGTGGCGATGGCCCAGCCGGGCGACGCGCCAACGCGCCGGCGCCGCCGCTCGAGGGTCGCCAGCACGGCCAATGCGATGACGAGAACGCCGATCGCCGTCGCCGAATAGCGATGCGCCATCTCGATCCACGCTTTCGTGTGCGTCACCGCGCCGGTCGGCACGGCCGCTTCGGCCGAGGCGATCGGCCCGTGCGCTCCGAGCGGGCTCGAATGTCCGTAGCAGCCCGGCCAGTCGGGGCAGCCGAGGCCGGAATCGGAAAGCCGCGTGAAGGTGCCGAGCAGAACGAGGTCGAAGCTGAGAAAAAGCGTCAGTAGCGCCAGCGCTCGCAAGCGCATGGCGGCCGGCGCGCCACGGCGCTTGAACCAGAACCAGACGAGCGGGCCGAGCGCAAGGGCGAGCCCGGCGGCCAGGATGCCGAAGATGGGGGCCAGGTCGTACGCGGGAACGCTCGCGCTCATGGAGCCCCCAGGCTTACCGCTCGCGCCGCGGCGCTGCCCCCCGAGGGGGCGATCGCGCCTGGGAGCGGCCCGGCGGCGCTCATCGCCCCGGCCGATCCCAGCCGGCCGAGGCGCGCAGCAGCTTGTCGATGTCGCGCTTGAGTCGCGCGGCATCCGGCTCAGGCGGCGAACGCATCATCCAGTCGCCGCGCGGATCGACGATGTAGAAATGCGCCTCGAGGCGCTGACCGGGCGCCGGTGCGAACCACGCCGCGAGCGCCGATCGATCGACCCGCAGTACCGTGGCCGGCGCGAACCCGGCCCGTCCTCCGCCTTCGGCCGCACCGATGGCGCGCAGCGTCTGCGGACGTGGCGTTGCGCCGTCGTCGACGAGCCAGACCTTGTCGACACGGTCCTTCTCGGCGCCGAGGGCCTCGTGCAACTGGCGCTGCAGCCAGAGATGGCGCTCGCAGACTGCGTTGCACGCACCGCCCGAGACGACAACCAAGAGCCACTGTCCGCGCAGGGCGTCCGGCGAGACGGCGACTCCGCTCAGGCGGGTCATGGCCAGTTGGGCCGGCAGCGGTCGCGGCGGCAGGATCAGCTCGCTGTAGTTGGTGAGCGAATGAGGGCGCAATCCGAAGAAGAAGGCCAGGTAGGACGCGACCACCGGCGCAGCGCAGACGAGCAACACGGCGAGCATCAGCAGGCGTCCGCGCTTGGTCCGCTCGGGTTCGCGCGCGGCCGCATCCGCAGAAGGCAGCGAGTGAACGCTGAAGCTGAGCAAGGCGGCCTCAGGCGCGACGGCGTTGGCGGGGGCGGACGATTCGGAACCAGACATAGAGGAAGGCGATCACCGTGCCGATGGCGAACCACTGGAACGCATATCCGTAGTGCATCTGCACGTCGGTGGCCGGCGGCGGCCAGCGCCGGTCGAGGCCGTCGTGCGCGTTCGCCGCCGTGGCGCTCTGCAGGATCGCGAGCGGCAGCAAGGCAAGGCCGGTCTCATGCGCGAACGAAGCCGCAGCTATATTTTGCCGGATCGCTCCGCTGGCGGCAGCGCTGAACTCGAACAGCCGCGCCGGCGCCGTGACGACTGTTCCTTCGATGTCGACGTGCCCGGAAGGAGTCACGATCGCCGGCAGCGCCGTCCGCTCGTTGAAGTTGCGGGCGACCCAGCCGCGCTGCACGAGCACCGCGTCGTGCGAGGCGTCGAGCAGAAGCGGCGTGACGACGAAGAAGCCGACCTTGTCCTGCATCTGGCGGTTGTCGAGGAACACCGTGCGCTCGGCGATCCAGTGGCCGCCGAGGCCGACGCGTCGATACGTCTGCACCGCAACGTCTTCAGGCCGGCGTGCGAGCGCCGAAGCCGCGAGCGGCGGCTCGCGCTCGCGCGCTTCGAGCCTGGCCTGCAGGGCTTCTTTCTGGGCAGCGCGATCGAGTTGCCAGACGCCCAGCCGCGCCGCCAAGGCGACGCTCGCCAGCGCCGCGAGGACGACGAGCACGTCGCGCGATCGCGAGCCGGCAAGCGGCAAGCTCGCAGCGCTTTCGCTCACGGCGCAGCCGCCGGGCCCGACCGGCCGACGCGCCGATAATCCCGGGCCATGCATCTGCTCGTCGGCGTGGCGTTTGCCGCCATCCTCGCTGCCCTGATCATCGCTGGCGTCTTCATGATCCGCGGCGGCCGCGGCCAGTCGAAAAGCGGCAACATGATGCGCGCGCTGGCGGTCCGCATCGCCTTGTCGGTCGCGCTCTTCGTCTGCATCATCGTCGGCTGGCGGCTCGGCTGGATCCATCCTACCGGCCTGCCGCTCGGCCGCTGACTCGGCGCAGCGGCGCCGAGGCTCGCGGCTACAGCCAGTAGACGACGATGTAGAGGCCCAGCCACACGACATCGACGAAGTGCCAGTACCAGGCGGCACCCTCGAAGCCGAAGTGGCGATCCGGCGTGAAGTGGCCGCGCATGATGCGCACGGTGATGAAGAGCAGCATCAGCATGCCGACGAACACGTGGAAGCCGTGAAAGCCTGTCAGCATGAAGAAGGTCGAGCCGTAGGCGCCCGAGCTGAGCTTGAGGTTCAGTTCGCTGTAGGCATGCGAGTATTCGTAGGCCTGAAAGCCCAGGAAGGTGATGCCGAGCGCGACCGTGAACCACATGAAGACGATCGCCCGGGCCCGATGGTTCGCGATGAGTGCGTGGTGCGCGATCGTCACCGTGACGCCCGACGTGAGCAGGATCGCCGTGTTCAGCGTCGGAATCGGCCACGGCCCCATCGTGCCGAAGGGTTCGACGGTGGTGGCGGGCGAGCCCGTGTAGCCGACGCCGGCGCTCGGCCAGACGGCCTTGAAGTCGGGCCAGAGGACAGCGTTGTCGAGGTTGCCGAGACTCGGCAGCGAGTGGAACCGGACCCAGTACAGCGCGCCGAAGAAGGCGCTGAAGAACATCACCTCCGAGAAGATGAACCAGCTCATGCTCCAGCGGAAGGACACGTCGACACGCTTGTTGTAGAGGCCGCCTTCGCTTTCCGACACCGCCTGGCGGAACCACTGCTGGAGCACGAACGCCCAGACCGCGAAGCCGGTGAGCACGACCCAGCCACCCCAGTCGGCGCCGTTGACCCAATGGCTGGCACCGAAGATGATGAGCAGCAGGCCGAACGCCGCCGACGCCGGATGGCGCGACGGCGCGGGTACGAAGTAGTAGGGCGCTGCGCCCGGCTGCGTCACTGCCGACATGGCGGTCTCTCCTGCGGAATCGAAACGATTGAATGCATGCGGTTCACGTGGCGACGCCGCTCGCGATGACCCAGTTGACGAGGACGACGAGCGCGATGACGAAAAGCGCCGCGGCGACGACGCCGACGATGACGACGTGCAAGGGATTCAGCTCGCTCGCGTCGCGCTCGAGGTCGCGCGCCTTGCGCACGCCGAAGAACGACCCGCCGACCGCGCGCACAGTGCGCCAGAGCGACCCCTTGCGGCGCACCGCTTCCCTGCCCTCGGAGCCGGCCGGCTTGTTCATGACAGCGACACGGCCGAAGAGCGCACCGTCGCGACCGGCTCGGCCGGCACCTTGCCGCCGACCTCGAAGAAGGTGTACGACAGCGTGATCGTCTTCACGTCCTTCGGCAGCTTGGAGTCGACCACGAAGACGACCGGCCAGCGCTTCGATTCACCCGCCTGCAACACCTGCTGGCTGAAGCAGAAGCACTCGAGCTTGGTGAAGTGCGCCATCGCCACACTCGGCGCATAGCTCGGAATCGCCTGCAGCGCCATCGCCCGGTTCTGCCGGTTGCGGAACGAGTACATCACGGTCGTGACCTGGCCCGGGTGGACGTCGATCGAGGCCTGCTCCGGTTTGAAATCCCATGGGCCGCGCGCATTGGCGTCGAACTCGACCGTGATGGTGCGGCTCGTGTCGACCTGGCTGTTGCGGGCCGCAGTTGTGCCGGCGCCGCCCTGCAACTCGTTGAGCGCCAGCACGTTGAGTCCGAGGGCGCTGCAGACGGCGCGATAGATCGGTACCAGGGTGTAGCCGAAGCCGAACATGAGCAGCGTCACGACGAGCAGCTTGCCAACCACCTGCCGGTTGTCGGCAAGGAGGCTGCGTGCGCGCCTGACGGAAGGATGGATCACGATTCGGACTCGCAGCGCGCCGTCAGATGCCGAACAGCGCGCTCTTGACGATGAAGCCGAAGAAGAAGACGAGCGCCACCGACGCGAGAATCAGCGCGAGCCGCAGGTTTGCCTTGCGTTGCCGGTCGTCCATGATTCGCGCCGTCGCTCAGGCCGCTACGCCGGTGCCCGACGTGTGGCCCGGTGTCCCGTAGCCGAGGATCTTGGTGCCCGCGGCGTTCAGCCTCGGCGGTGTCTCGAAGGTGTGGAAAGGCGGCGGCGAAGGCAGTTCCCATTCCAGCCCTTCGGCGCCTTCCCACGGCTGCTGCGGTGCCGGTGCGCCCTTGCCACGCATCATCGGAATGACGACGGCGAACAGGAAATAGACCTGCGACAGGCCGAAGCCGAACGCGCCGATCGACGCGATCATGTTGAAGTCGGTGAACTGGATCGGGTAGTCGGCATAGCGGCGCGGCATGCCGGCGAGACCGAGGAAGTGCATCGGAAAGAAGGTGACGTTGAAGAAGACGAGCGAAGTCCAGAAGTGGATCTTGCCGCGCGTCTCGTTGTACATCACGCCCGTCCACTTCGATCCCCAGTAGTAGACGCCGCCGAACATGGCGAAGAGCGAACCGGCAACGAGCACGTAGTGAAAGTGGGCGACGACATAGTAGGTGTCGTGGATCTGGATGTCGATCGGCGCCATCGCCAGGATCAGGCCGGTGAAGCCGCCCATCGTGAAGACGAAGATGAAGCCGACCGCCCAGAGCATCGGCGTCTCGAAGGTCATCGAGCCGCGCCACATCGTCGCGACCCAGTTGAAGATCTTCACCCCCGTGGGCACCGCGATCAGCATGGTCGCGTACATGAAGAAGAGCTGGCCCGTCACCGGCATGCCCTGCGTGAACATGTGGTGCGCCCAGACGATGAACGACAGGATCGCGATCGACGCCGTGGCGTAGACCATCGAGGTGTAGCCGAACAGGCGCTTCCTGGCGAACGCCGGGATGATCGCGCTGATGATCCCGAACGCCGGCAGGATCATGATGTAGACCTCGGGGTGGCCGAAGAACCAGAAGATGTGCTGGTACATCACCGGGTCGCCGCCGCCTGCGGGGTTGAAGAAGCTGGTGCCGAAGTGCCGGTCGGTGAGCGTCATCGTGATCGCGCCGGCGAGCACCGGCATCACGGCGATGAGCAGGTAGGCGGTGATCAGCCAGGTCCAGCAAAACAGCGGCATCTTCATCAGCGTCATGCCCGGCGCGCGCATGTTGAGGACCGTGACGATGATGTTGATCGAGCCCATGATCGAGCTCGCGCCGAGGATGTGCAGCGAGAAGATCGCGGCGTCCATCGACGGGCCCATCTGCAGCGTCAGCGGCGCGTAGAGCGTCCAGCCCGCAGCCGGCGCACCGCCGGGCAGGAAGAACGAGCTGACGAGCATGACCGCTGCCGGAATGAGCAGCCAGAAGCTCAGGTTGTTCATCCGCGCGAACGCCATGTCGGGCGCACCGATCTGCAGCGGAATCATCCAGTTCGCGAAGCCGACGAAGGCCGGCATGATCGCGCCGAACACCATGATGAGGCCATGCATCGTCGTCAGCTGGTTGAAGAGCTGCGGGTTGACGAACTGCAGGCCGGGCTGGAACAGCTCGGCGCGGATGATGAGGGCGAGGATGCCGCCGACCATGAACATCGTGAATGCGAAGACCAGGTACATCGTGCCGATGTCCTTGTGGTTCGTCGCATAGACCCAGCGCCGCCAGCCGTGCGGCGCGCCGTGGTCGTGATGCTCGTCGGGGTCGTGGCCGGCGGCGGAGACGGTGCCGTGGGCTCCGCCGTCATGTCCCAGTACTGCGCTCATTGCGATGTGTTCCTCTGCATGACGTGGCGCGTCATTTCCGCGCGGCCGCGACTTCGGTCGGCTGCACCAGCTGCCCGGTGGCATTCGACCAGTGGTTCTTCGTGAAGGTGACGACAGCGGCGATCTCGGTGTCGCTCAGCTGCTTCCACGACGGCATGGCGTTCTGGCCGTTGAGGAGCACGTGGATCTGCTTGGTCTTGTCGGCATCCAGCACCGTGGGCGAGCCGTCGAGCGGCTTGACGCCGTTGCCGCCCTTGCCGTTGGGCTGGTGGCAGACCTGGCAGTTGGCGGTGTAGAGCTGCTCGCCGCGTGCCTCGAGGCCGGCGAGATCCCAGAGCTTGTTCGGATCGTCGGCCTTGGCCGCCGCTTCCTTCTTCTTCACGCCGACCCAGGCCGTGTAGTCCACCTGCGAGACGACCTTGACCTGGATCGGCATGTACGAGTGCTCCTTGCCGCAGAGCTGCGAGCACTGGCCGTAGTAGGTGCCGATCTTGTCGGCGCGAAACCAGGTATCGCGCACGAAGCCGGGGACGGCCGTCTCCTGAACGCCCAGGGAAGGGATGAAGAAGGCGTGGATGACGTCGTCGGCCGTCGTGATGATGCGGACTTTGCGGTCGACCGGCACGACGAGCGGGTTGTCGACCTTGAGCAGATAGTCGTCGCCCTGCGGCTTGCCGGCGTCCGACATCTCGCGCTGCGCCGGGTCGATCGTCGAGACGAAGCCGATGCCTTCGCCT
>ODAK010005020.1_pt1 | contig 13472 bp, 11 predicted proteins | sample 1539591 | NCBI WGS metagenome assembly ODAK01 (sample SAMEA3539303, study PRJEB22396) | soil metagenome | biome: tundra; feature: field; material: soil | place: USA | collected 2010-05 | depth 0.15 m | reverse complement strand
GCGCCGGCCAGGTTGATGATCCGCAGCCGGAGAATGGAACTCATCATCAGCGAAATGGCGACGAGGGCGGACGCGGCATAGCCGAACAGTTCCAAAATAAAACGGTGTTCCATTTGAAAAGTTTACCCCAACCGAATCTTCGAGGAAACCTTGTCCTGTGAAGATTGCGGCAAAGTTGCCGCTCCGCTAAAATTTCCGCATGGAAAAGAACCGGCTCGAAGCGTTCAGCGACGGTGTGCTGGCCATCATCATCACCATCATGGTGCTGGAGTTGAAGGTGCCGCACCCGACCGACGAAGTGCCGCATCCGGACAAACTCGCGGACCTGAAAGATTTGCTGCCCGTGTTCTTGAGTTATGTTTTGAGTTTCATCTATGTCGGCATCTATTGGAACAATCATCACCACATGTTTCAGTCCACCAAGCACGTCACCGGGGGCATCCTGTGGGCGAACTTGCATCTGCTGTTCTGGCTGTCGCTGTTTCCGTTCACGACGGGCTGGATGGGTGAAAATCATCTCGCGGCGACGCCCACGGCGGTTTATGGCTTCGTGCTGCTGATGGCGGCGGTTGCATATTACATTTTGCAGCGCACCATCATCGTCCAGCAAGGCCGCAACTCCCTGCTCGCGGCGGCGATTGGCAAGGACTGGAAAGGGAAAATTTCGCCGCTGTGCTATCTCGCCGCCATCCCACTGGCGTTTGTGAGTCCGTGGATTTCGAGCGGGCTGTATATCCTCGTCGCGCTCATGTGGCTCGTGCCCGACCGCCGCATCGAGCGCGTGCTGGCAAATCGGAAATAGCCGCGTTGCGGAAAGCCGTAGCCCAATTGTGGCGACCCAAAATCCAAAAGCGCGCTGGACGAAACCGGCATGGCGAAATACAGTCGCGGGCGAAAATGGATGCGGCACCAACCAATTTTCACAATCACTTTGAACAAACGCGCCATCATCAAGAAGATCACCGAAAAACTCGCCAGCGAGCTGGAAATTTATTTCCGCGCCGCGCACGCCTCGCGCACCGAGGCCACGCACGAATCCAGCAAGGCCGAGAACAAATACGACACGCGGGGCCTCGAAGCCTCCTACCTCGCGCGCGGCCAGTCCAAGCAGGCGGCGGAACTCGAAGCCGCCATCGCCGAGTTCGAGAAGCTCGGCGCGCGCAAGTTCGCGGACGGCGACGCCATCGCCGTGGGCGCGCTGGTGGAACTGGAACACGGCGGGGAAAGCTCCATTTACTTCGTCGGCCCGCGCGCCGGCGGCACGGAAGTGTTGCACGACCGGAAGGAAATCCTCGTCATCACCCCGCAATCGCCGCTGGGCGAACAGCTCATGGGCAAAAAGTCCGGCGACCAGCCGCAACTCAACTTCGGCGGCGCGAAACAGGCGGCGAAGATTTTGAAAGTGGAATAGGTAGGGACTGCGCGCTGCGCCGTCCCCCGTCGCCGAGCGCAGTGTCAGGCGACGGAAACGGATTGCCGGGACATTTGATTTGCCAGGTTCGTTCCGCCCTGCGCTACGCTCTGGGCGGCCGCAGCGCAGCGTCCTTACCTGCGCACGCGCAGAAAACCGGGCCGATGTCACAAAAAGAAGCAACGCGCTGCGTTTGGCTGGACAAATGGGGTGAACGGGAGCAGAGTCAATGCGAAATATAAATCACATGAAGTTGGCGTTCATCTCAACCTTGTTCCCAACAACACCAACGCTTGTAACGAACATCCTTAAAAATTTGTCATTGAAATATGAAGCCACGGAAATTGTTTAAGTTCGCCGCGGTCTGTCTGATTGGTTCAGCGCCGCTGGCAGGATGGCATTTACTGGCAACGACGGTTTCCACTTCCTACGGAATCAGTCGCCAGGTCAATGTCAACGCGTCGGGGCAAAACATCTCCGGCGACGCCGCCAACGAACCGTCACTGTGCATTGATCCCACCAATCCGAATCGCCTGGCGGTCGGCTGGCGGCAGTTTGACACGACCAACAGCAACTTCCGGCAGTCCGGCGTCGCCTACACCACGAACAGCGGACTGAACTGGACCTTTACCGGCGACCTGGAGCCGGGGACTTTCCGCAGCGATCCGGTGCTGGCGGCGGATGCCACCGGCAATTTCTACTACCTTGGCATTTCCAATACGACCACGTTTGCCTGCGACCTGTTGAGCTCGACCAACGGCGGCGCCACCTGGCCGCGCATCGGAGCCGCGCTCGGCGGCGACAAGGAATGGATGGCGGTGGATGCCACCTCCAGTCCGGGGCGCGGTAACATCTACATCGTCTGGAGTCCGTTTTACAACGTTTACAATAATCAGAATCAGATTTTCACCCGCTCCACCGACGGCGGCCACACTTGGATGACGGCCATCGGACTGCCACATCTGCCGTATTGGGGCACGATTGCCATTGGCCCGAACGGCGAAGTTTATAATTTCGGCACGGCCAGTGACATCAAGCCATTTGTGCTCAACCGCTCCAGCAACGCAACCAACGGACTGGTCACACCCATAATTGACGTGAGCACCATCGTGAATCTTGGCGGCCCGCCGGCGGACAGCGTGACCGGCATCAATCCCGTTGGACTGCTCGGCCAGTCGTGGGTGGCGGTGGACAGTTCCACCGGTCCCATGCGCGGCAATGTCTATGTCCTCTGCTCGGTCACCAATGATCCCGGCAACATCGTCAACGTCATGTTCAGCCGCAGCACCAATGGCGGGGTCACGTTCAGCGCGCCGCTGCGGATCAACGACGATTCCGCGAACCAGCATGCGGCGCACTGGTTCGGCACGTTGTCCGTGGCTCCCAACGGCCGCGTTGACGCCTGCTGGTTTGACACCCGCCACAGCGCCGGCAACAGCACCTCGGAGTTGTATTATTCTTGGTCGGTGGATGGCGGATTGACTTGGGCAGCCAATCGGCCCTTGAGTCCGCCCTTCAATCATTCCTTGGGTTACCCGCAGCAGGAGAAGATCGGCGATTACATCGGCATGGTTTCGCTCAATGAAGGCGCCTGCATCGCCTACCCTGCCACTTTCAACGGCGAGGAAGATATTTATTTTGTCAGGGCTGAGTTGCCCATCGTGGCTTCGGCCAGAAAGTTGGCGGGTGCGGTGCGCATCTCATGGAACGGGGCGCCTGGCGTGAACTACTGCGTGCAAGTCATCACCAACTTGACTGCGTCATGGTCCGGTGCCGCCAACGTCGCTTGTCTCACAGCCACCAACAGCACGCCCTATGTGGATGATTCATCCGCCGGCAATTCAGCGCGTTACTATCGCGTCGTGCGTCAACCATAAAAATAATTGCCGCGCGTGAAGCAAAACCGGCGGCCAGCCGCGACTCAACTTCGGCGGCACGAAGCAGGCGGCGAAGATTTTGAAAGTGGAGTAATTGTCGCAGCGCGGCGTCCCAATACTTTGGCTCGACAAGTAGCTTTGACACGCGCAAATTCGAAGGCATGAAATTTAGGACTCTATGAATAAGTATTACATAAATTGGCAATGCCCGCATTGCCAATAACCACTCTCAATTATTTTTTATTTTATCTTCCCGCCACCAACGGCGGGTTCGGCCTTTGATTTTACCTGTCCTGTTTGCGGCCAAGATGCCAGGTTCGTCCCAAACAGCTCTCTGTTTCACGAGGTTGAACCATCATCGCTACTTCAGAATCCCACAGAATCGCGGGCAGTCGCCTAAGCACAATGGACATATGAAGATTAATGTTTTCGCTCTGATATAAACTATGAAGACACGATTCAAATTGTTAACTATTAGTCTTTGTCTCGGCCTATTAACCGCCTTCCAGATATTGGGCCAAACTTATTCCACGAATTTAGATGACGCCGACGGTTCGTATTTAAGCGGAAAAATTACTCCGATTGGAGATTTGGGGGACATAAAATCTATACTTGATTTGCGCGGCTTCATTCCAATTTCATGTGCTTCAAAAGCGAAAACCAAGAAGCAGTTGTCCAGCGTGCTTAATTTTTTTACCGATGACTTTCAATACTATCAATATCCACCAATTTCCAGCATCGCTTATCTTTACTACGGCAAGGATGATGAAAAAACTCTGGCGAAAGTTTCAAGCGCCAAATTAGTCACTGAAGATCAATTGCAAGATGAGGATAAACAATGGGCAAAATTTGCATACGGACTGGCGCGATCTTCGGGAAAGGATCTCTATAAATCAATCAACGGATCTTCATCCGGCTTTGATGCCGCAGAGCCGGTTACCGTTCTTCTCACCGCGCGAAGTGCTATTGTAATTATGAGTTTCAAATACTCAGACTTTGACCGCAAAGGAACAGGTCAGGTTTTGTGCGGTTTTGAATTCTCGCGAACACTCAAAGAATACAAGAATTTTTACGAACTTTACAGCACAACGGTATTTGCTCGTTCCGCAAAAAATGCGTTTAGCACCTCTGAACCCTACATCACGAAGGCGCTTTCTCTTTATTTTACTGGTCAATGAATTGTTAATGAAGACATTTCACCAATCCGTCTCTTTGTAGTCCTTCAGAAATTTTCCCCAGAGGTGTTCGCCGGTGCTGCCGCCGGAGCGCGCCCGTCCTCGGGCGCAGCAATATGCAACACGCAAGCGGCTAGAATTTTTCGGGAATCATCGGTCGTAAGTCCGTTGCTGCGCCCGGGACGGGCGCACTCCGTTAGCCAGGCAAACACAAGCGTTCGTAGTCGTCGCGGAAACGCGCACTGCCCCAAGGCCATTCTTTGCGCGATGCCACCAAGCCTGCTTTTACAGGATTTTCTTCGATGTATTTTTGCGTCCGCCGCTCGTGTTCCTCGCCCCGCATGAAGGTGTCCCAATAGCCGTCCTGCCAGAATTTTCCGCGCCGCCCCAAAAACCGGTTCGCCTGCTTGGCGGTAAATCCTTTCCAAGCATCCAGTAATTGTGACATCGGCACGCCCAAAACTTTGAAGAGCAGGTGAACATGATTGGGCATGATCACCCACGCCCGCAGTTCGTAATCTTCTCCGTGTCGGAACCGAAACGAGTCTTCAACGAGCCGGGCGATTTCCGGCTGCTGGAGATGACAAACTCCGCGCCCTTTGCCCAAGTAAGCCTCCAACTCGATCCGCCGTTGGCGGTCGTTCCCGATTTTCAACAGTGCCGCCCATTCGGAACGCAGTTCTTCCGGGAACGCATCGGCGAGCCGGAAGGTGACGAATTGGATCAAACCCGGTTCATCGCGGTGCGGCAGATAACCGCTTTCATGCCAGCCTTGAAAACCGCGCTCAATGTCGTCGTGTGCCAGCGGGCGTGACCCTTCGCGTTTGCTTCGCACCAAATCCCGGACGCCGGGATTGAAAGGCGGGCGCGAGCGGGGCTTGGGGGTCATAAAGAAAAATTCCTCGACCGTGCCGACGATGGCAAGTGCGATTTCGCCGGAGTGTGGCCGTCCTCGGCCACTGCAATGTCCGCACTTGCCAGCCGCCTCCTGTTCTTCATGAGCGACCTGTCGTAAAATAATTGCAGCGCCCGGGGACGGGCGCACTCCGCCTCACCAATCCGTCTCGCCGTAGTCTTTCAGAAACTTTCCCCAGACATGTTCGCCGGTGTTGAAGCCGGCGATGATCGGGTCCAGGATGCGCGCCGCGCCGTCCACGATGTCCAGCGGCGGATGGAAGCGATGCTCCGCCACCTTGCGCGCGGCGATATGCACCGGGTCTTCGTCCGTCACCCAGCCGGTGTCCACGGCGTTCATGTGGATGCCGTCGGCGTGGTAATCCGCCGCCGCCGTGCGCGTCATCATGTTGAGCGCGGCCTTGGCCATGTTCGTGTGCGGATGCCGCGTGGTCTTGAACTTCCGGTAAAACTGCCCCTCCACCGCCGAGACGTTGACGATGTGCTTGTCGCGCTCCGGCGTGCGGAGCAGGAGCGGCTTGAGCCGCGCGTTGAGGATGAACGGCGCAATGGCGTTGACGAGTTGCACTTCGAGCAGTTCCACGGCGGGAACTTCGTGCATGAGCAAACGCCACGAATTGCGTTCGCGCAAATCCACCTGCTGCAAATCCTGATCGAGCCGGCCTTCGGGGAACAAATCTTTCTGCGCGGCGAGTTCGTCCGGCAGCATGGGAATCTGCGACAACTCCGCCGCGTGCGTCAATCCGGCGAGCAGTGAGTTTGGAGCGCCGAGCTTTTGCTCGGCCTGTTGCGATTTTTTTTTCAACGTGCCGAGCAAAGGCTCGGCGTTCCGGCTGGCGTCCCCTTCCGGCAAAAGGTGATAACCGCGCAGACCTTCATACGCTCCCAACAGCTTGGCCGCCTCTGGTGGCAGGTCATGCAATGATCCATTCTCGCGCGCCATCATGTGTTCATAAAAATCCGGCGGACGCCGCACGGTCTGGCAGGCGTTGTTGATGATGAAGTCCAGCCTCGAGCGCGTGTTGAGCAGATGTTTGCAAAACGCCTCCACGCTCGGCGTGTGGCGCAGGTCGAGTCCGAAAATTTCCAGCCGGCTGCCCCACTCCTTGAAATCCAGTTCCGCCGCATAACGCATCGCCGAGTCGCGCGGGAAACGCGTGCAGACGATAAGTTGCGCGCCAGCACGAAGAAGCTTGATGCCCGCCTGGTAACCGATCTTCACGCGTCCGCCGGTGAGCAGCGCTACGCGCCCGCGCAAGTCTGCGGACTCGGTGCGCTTGAAGAAATTCAGCTCCGCGCACTTCGGGCAAAGCTGGTCGTAGAAATGGTGGATGGCCGAGTAATCCTGCTTGCAGATGTAGCAGTTCTGCGGCTCGACGACTTCGCGGAAGTCGGGATCGTCGGCGACTTCCTGTTGCTCGAAATTCAGTGGCGGAAAAACATTCGGCGTCGTGAATACTTTTTCGCGGCGCAGTTTGCGGATGCCGGTTTCGTTGAGCTTCGACTGGTCACGCGAAGTTTTCTCGGCCTTGCGCTGCTTCACACTGGCTTTCACGAGACGACGACGTTGCACCACGTCGGGACAATAAATGTCGCCCGCGGCTTTGAGCAACCGGGTGCGATCCTCAACGGAAAGTTCGGCGAGCAGCGCGCGGTTGGAGGCCGCTTTTTCGAGAATCTCGGCGGCGGCTTTCAGTTGCGCGGAAAGCGTGTTTGGGTCGGCAGACATTTAATTTGGCCGCGCAGAATAGCAGCCCCGCGCGCAGCGGGCGAATGAAAACGGGCGATTGGAGATGATCCGCAGCGTAGGACAGGCGTCGCGCCTGTCTCCATCTTCAAAACCTTTGCCTGTTTTCGGGTGCTTGCGTTACCGCTCGAAACCGCTCATGCAAAACGGACCAATCAAAATTTGAGACTCGTCACCTCGTCTCCTACGAGGAATTTCGGCCAACCGCGTGGCGTTGGATCAAGCTCTGCAATTCCGCCGCCGCTCGCGCGAGGACCGGCTGCCAGTCGCCAGTGCGCGACTGGCGAAACAACCGCATCGTTGGATACCACGGCGTGTCCGTCCGATGCAGCAGCCAGCGCCAGTCGGGTGGATGCGGGAGCAAAGTCCAGACCGGTTTGGCCAGCGCGCCGGCGAGATGCGCGACGGCGGTGTCCACACTGATGACCAAATCCAGTCGGGCGATGAGGTTGGCGGTGTCCTCAAAATTTTGCACCTGCGGCATCAAGTTGATCAGAGACGACGATCGGAAGAAGCTTTCATCGCGAGCAGGAATGTTCAGTTGCAGGCTGAAGAAACTCACGCCGCCAATTCCGAGCATATTGGCAAATTGTTCCAAGGGGATTGACCTAATCGCGTCGTCCAAAAAATCCGGGTTGCCGGCCCAGGCGAGGCCGACTTTCAAATTGTGCTTGGGCATCGCGGGCAGCGAAACCGTGGTGATGGATGAGAGATACGGCACGGACGCCGGGACAGTCTCCAGCGTCGTGCGAAAAATCGAAGGCAAATGCAGCAGCGGCGCATAGACGTCAAATGGCGGCGGTTCCTCGTCCGCCGCGATGACAACGTCCGCGCAGCGCGAATGCGTCAGGAGCGATTGCAGCGGCGTGTGGCACTCCAGAACAATCCGGCCAACGCGTTCGCGTGCCAGTCGGAGATAGCGCACAAACTGGATCGTGTCGCCGATGCCTTGTTCGGCAAAGACAAAAAGCGTTTTGCCGGGAAGCGGTTCACCTTGCCATACCGGCTGCGGATAGTGACGCAATCCCAGCGGTTCCCAGCGGAATTCAAATTCACGAAAGCCTTCGTCAAGCCGGCCCGCCGCGAGCAACGTGCGGCCGCGATTGGCGTGAATCACCGGATCGTCCGGCCGTCCCGCGAGCGCCCGGGCATACGCCGCCAGCGCCTCGTCCAAGTCGCCCAAGTTGCGCAGCGTGTTCGCGAGATTGTTCCAGATGGCGGCGTTTTCCGGGTCCAGTTCCGTCGCCCGGCGGTAAGCCTGCGCGGCCAGTTCCATCTCTCGCCGCGCGTAGCAGACATTGCCCAGTTGATGCCACGCCTCGCTGCATTGCGGATCGAGCTGGAGGCAGCGGGTAAAACATTCCGCCGCCCGCGGCAAATCGCCGGCGGCATGGCAGGCTCCGCCGAGCGCGCTCAACAGCCGGACCGATGGCGGCGACATTTCGGCGGCGCGCTCCAGCCATAGCACAGATTCCGCGTGCCGCCCGGCCTTGTTGGCGACCAGTCCAAGGAGGAAAAACAATTCGCCCGAGGTTGTTGGTGCTGCCAAAAGTTCACGGCCAAGCCGCTCCGCTTCCTCAAAGCGCCCGCCGTCAAAGGCGGCGAAGGCTTTTTGCAGCGCGTCCGAAAACGGGTTCATGCGGCGGCAGTGTATTTCGCGCAACGGCCTCCAGGCAAGTGCGCGCCGCCCAACCTCCCTTTGCTCCCCATGAAAAATGTTGGAGCACGAAGCATCGAAACAACCAAGCAGCCGGCCGGTTTTCTCCTTCGTTTCTTGGTTTCTTTGCTGTTAAACTTTTTCCATGCGCTACCTGATGAAGCAAAAACTGTTTTGTTTTGGCGACGACTTCACCATCAAAAACGAGGCCGGCGGGGACATGTTTTTCGTGGACGGCAAAGTGTTCACCCTCGGCAAGAAACTTTCGTTTCAAGACATGAAGGGCAAGGAACTCGCCTTCATCCAGCAAAAGCTTCTGTCGTGGGGGCCGACTTATGAGATTTATCGCGAAGGCCGGCTCGCCGCCGTCGTGAAAAAACATCTGTTCACTTTCTTTCGCTGCGCGTTCACCGTGGACGTGCCCGGGCCGGACGACATCGAGGCGCAGGGCAGTTTCCTGGACATGGAATACACCTTCACGCGCGGCGGACGGCAGATTGCGGAAGTCTCGAAGCGCTGGTTTTCCTTTTCCGATACTTACGGCGTGGATATCGCCGACGGCGAAGACAGCGTGCTCCTTCTGGCCAGCACCGTGGTGATTGACATGGTCTGCCACGCCGACCACAAAAACCGCTGACCACAGCGCACAAAAATCGAAGCGGCGGTCATTGGGCAAAATATTTTTTGCTTCGTTTACCTGCGGCTTTGTGGTTAAAATTTTTTACCGCTAATCATCGCTGAAACACTCCGATGAATTCAGAATGACGGTTGAAACTTTTATGCAATGCCCTGCTTGCCAGCGTCCGCTGCGACGATTCAACGCCGGTCCGGTCACGCTGGACGGCTGCGACGGCGGCTGCGGCGGCATCTGGTTCGATTACCGCGAACTTGGAAAAGCCACCCGCGCGCAGCCCGACCTCAACGCCAAGGTGGCCGACATCTTTCACGATCCCGACGTGGCCGTGGACGATTATGCCGTCCGCTCCTGTCCGCGCTGCGCCGGCACCACGCTGGACAAAAAACTCTACAGCCTCGGCTCAGGCGTCATCATGGATCGTTGCCCGAAGTGCCGGGGCGTCTGGCTCGACAACGGCGAGCTGGAAAAAATCCAGGCAGCACTCCATCCCCGCTCCTTCGCGCAACACATCCACCTCGACGTAATTCAGCAGATCCATACGCTCCAGTTCGGTGCGCACGCCTGAGCCGTTTTTGAGGACGGGGAAGGTGGGACGCCTGAAGTTTAGCATCCAAATTCTTCTTCGTGTCCTGGCTCCTTCGTTGCTAATCTTTGCCCATGTCCCCGCCACCGGAAAATTTGACCGGACGGAAGAACCTTCGGCTGCTGCTCCTGCATGAACGGGTTGGAGCGCATTCGCATGGCCCATGCGGTCAACCTGCAAAACCAATCACCAGCCTTATGAATCGTATTTCTGCAATCCTCATTGCGGCTTTGTGCCTCTCAACCACGTCCGTTTTCTGCGCCGAGCCGGCGAACCAAGTGCTGACTTACGTTGATCTGGTTCACCGCCTCACTGATCTCGAACACCTGGCCACGCTGCCGGCGGCGGGAGAAAAAACCGCGCAGTTTTCCAGCTACGACCGCGCCAGCCGCTACGACGAACAAACCGGCAAATACATCCACTGGAATGCGAATGGCGATAACAACGGCGTGATCCGCAAGGAAGATGGCAAATTCGTGCTCGCGGAAATGAGCGGCCCTGGCTGCATCTGGCGGATCTGGTCCGCCGCGCCGAAGTCGGGGCACGTGTGCATTTATCTCGACGGCGACACCAACGCGGCGGTGGATTTGCCGTTCGCGGAATATTTTTCCGGCAAGCCAGCGCCCTTCACGCGGCCCGCGATTGTTCACATCGTTGCCCAGGGCTGCAATAATTACACGCCGATCCCGTTTCAAAAATCCTGCAAGATTGTCGCCGACGCAGACTGGGGCGCGTATTATCATTTCGGCTACACGACATTTCCGCCAGGCACGCAGGTGCCGACGTTCAAGCGCGAATTATCACCGGCAGAAAACGCCGCGCTCGACGAAGCAGACAAAATTCTCGGCCACTGCGGCCCGCGCGAATTTCCGAACGGCCACAGTTCCAGCCGTGCCGAGGGTTTGCTCGCCGGCAACGGCAGCTCCGGAACCGAGCCGAGCGGTTCTGGCGCGATCAACTGCATCCGCGTCCGCTTCGATCCGCCGCTCACGCCCGCCGACCATGATCTCCTCCGCGAAATCACGATTCAGATTCGCTGGGACGGCGAACGCTCGCCTTCCGTCTGGTCGCCGCTTGGGGATTTTTTTGGCACTGCACCCGGCGCGAATGTCTATCGATCGCTGCCGTGCGGCTATACGGAGGACGGCTGGTTTTACGCGAACTGGTTCATGCCGTTTACCAACGGCGCGAAAATCAATTTCGTCAACGAAGGCTCGAACAACCACAAATTCAAATACGAAATCTACAGCGAAGAAATCAAAGGCGACCTCAAGCGCTTCACCCGCTTCCATGCCAAATGGCATCGCGATCAATTTCTGCCGGTGGAACCTGAGCGCCAGATTGACTGGCCGCTGCTCAAAACCACCGGCGCGGGACGTTTCGTCGGCGTGATGCTGCATGTGTGGAATCCGCGCGGCGGCTGGTGGGGCGAGGGCGACGAAAAGTTTTTCGTGGACGGCGAGAAATTTCCTTCCACGTTCGGCACCGGCTCCGAGGATTATTTCGGTTATGCCTGGGGCAGTCCGGCGTTGTTTCAAAATGCCTTCCACAACCAGACGCATAACGACGGAAACAACAAGGGCCACCTCTCGGTCAACCGCTGGCACATTTCCGACCAGGTTCCGTTTCAAAAAGAATTCGAAGGCGACATTGAAAAATATTTTTCCAACGAACGTCCGACGCGCTTCGCCTCGACGGTTTTCTGGTATCTCGCGCCCGGCGGTAACGATCCGTATTCCCCCGTGCCGGTCGAAGCCCGCACCAATTATTACGCGCAGACTGGCGCGAAAAAAATTCCCGGTTTCTTCGAAGGCGAGCAACTGAAAATTCTTTCCCAGACCGGCGGCAATCCGCAGGAACAGGACATGACTGCGTGGGGAGAAACCTGGAGCAACGCCGCCCAACTCTGGTGGACCGGCGCCAAACCCGGCGCCAAACTTGAACTCGCCCTGCCCGTCGCCAAAGCCGGCAAATACCAATTGCTCGCGCAACTCACGAAGGCCGTGGATTACGGCATTGTGCAGCTCTCGCTGGACGGCGAAAAACTTGGCCCGCCGGTTGATCTTTTCCATGACGGCGTCATCCCCACCGGCGAACTCGATCTGGGCACGCACGCACTTTCGGCGGGTGAACACAAGCTGGCGGTTGAAATCACCGGCGCAAATCCGAAGGCGGTGAAAAGTTTTATGGTTGGGCTGGATTACGTGAAGCTGGTTGAAGTGAAATAGACCGGAAAATCGGAATTGCCAAGAGTGTCGGGTTTCACTATCGTCATTGCGTGTCCAGCAAACTGAACTCAACGACTACGATTTAGCGTTCGCGATCAACCCGCGAACGCCAGCGCCTCCCACCGACCGTGCGAGGCGTTTTTGTTTGGTGATTTAACCGCAGATAAGCACAGATGAACGCAGATGATTTTCCAGACCTGCGCACGGATAGAATGGAAGACTATCCGTGCAAAGAGGAAACTCATGCCCTAATCGGCTGTGCGTTTGAAGTCCTGAATGAGCTTGGCCATGGTCTCAACGAAAAGCTCTATGAAAATGCGCTGGTCGTGGAATTCATACGCCGTGGCATCGCGTTCGATCAGCAACGGCGGTTTGAAGTTCTCTACAAGAGCGAACACATTGGCGAGTTCGTCCCCGCCCTGATTGCGTTTGGCAAAGTCGTGGGGGACGCCAAGACCATTGACGGCATCACGGATCACGAACGCGGACAGATGCTCAATTATCTTCGCTTCACCAGACTGCCCGTTGGCCTGATTCTCAATTTCAAGCACGCCAAGCTGGAGTTTGAACGGATGGTGCTTTCTAACCGCAGATGAACGCAGATGGACGCAGATCACAAACAACAAAAACAGGTTGAACCGATGTGCTCCGGCAAATCGGCGACCTTCCAATGCTCTTTAATCGCGGCGGCGCAGCCGCTGCAAAAAATCTGCGTTCATCTGCGTCCATCTGCGGTTAAACTCTTTTAAAATTTATGGCCGAAGAAAATCAAAATCAGCAACCAACACAGCCTGCACAACCCGATCCACAGCGCAAGACCCTCGACGACCGCGCGAAGATGACCGAGTTGGAGCGCCTCCGCCACTCTTGCGCCCACGTCATGGCTACCGCGATTTTGCGGCTGTGGCCGGACGCGCAATTTGCCTATGGGCCGCCCGTGGAAAATGGTTTTTATTACGACTTGGAATTGGGCCATCGCATCGCGCCGGAAGATTTTGAAAAAATCGAGGCGGAGATGAAGAAAGAGATCAAGGCGAACAATCCGTTTGAAAAAATCGTGGTGACGCGCGAGCAGGCGATTGCCGATGCCAATTCCGGCCGCCTTGGCGGCCTTTGCGACCGTAGCGTGAGCGCGAAGTTCAAGCTGGATTTACTCAAGCAGATTCCCGAGGGCGAGCCGATTTCCTATTTCAAGAACGGCGATTTCATTGACCTGTGCGCCGGGCCGCACGTGATGCGCAC
>ODAK010005014.1_pt1 | contig 13479 bp, 13 predicted proteins | sample 1539591 | NCBI WGS metagenome assembly ODAK01 (sample SAMEA3539303, study PRJEB22396) | soil metagenome | biome: tundra; feature: field; material: soil | place: USA | collected 2010-05 | depth 0.15 m | reverse complement strand
CTCTCGCCGTTTTTTTGATCGCCGTTATGTAGCGTTATTTATGCGCTTCTGTATAGGACCAATATTTGGATTAAGCGGCTCAACCGCCCCACTATTAAAACTAGGCGGCCTTTGTTTATTCGACCACTTACCGAGGGGAAAAACGAATTTGTTGCCCCAAATTTTCAATGCTCGATTGTCGCGAGCAGCCATCCAAACAAGCAAACCGACGGCTCGACCATCGCGTTTCAGGTTATTGATTTGCGCACCGGAGAAGCGATCCGAGCTGTTTCAAAGCCAGATTCGAATGAGCAATTCCAAATGAACAGTTGGACACGTTTGGTTGTGTCAGCGAATCTCAAGATGGCCATTGTGGGAAATATTGTTTGGGATACCGAAAGGGCAGAGTCAAAGGTGGTGTTTGGAAACGAAAATATTCGCGCGGCAGTTATTTCCCCCTGCGGCCAAATGGCAATTGTAGCCACCAATGAGCCAAATCTGCGAGTGTGGGACATCCATACAGGAGAACTCGTTCGAATTTTGGAAGGGATGGATAATGAGGTTCACGACCTCTCCCTGAGCGCCGATGGCAAAATCGTTGCGGTCGCGACCCATTGGGGATACATGGCGCTTTGGGACACGGCAGATGGCGAACCTATTCTTCGATTCAATGATGGCCCTCACGTCCATTCGGTGGCGCTTACGCCCGACGCAAGATTTGCCGCATGCGGAGGCGACAGCGGATCGGTTTACGTTCTTGACCTCGCAAAAGGAGTTGCGTTGCGCCAATTCACCGATCAGTCGCGAGACTTCTTTGCCGTGGCTATTACGCCAGACGGACGAATTGTCGCTGCCCAAGACAGATCTTATTTGCGGGTTTGGGATGTAAAAACAGGGCAAATGCTAAGAAAAATAACACTTTCAGCCGTGCCCCATCGGGTCAAGCTGTCTTCGGATGGCGCTCTTGCTGTTGCGGGTTCTCACATCCTCGATTTGAGGCAGGGCGAGCTTCCAATGGGGGAAGCCGGCCAACAAGCCATTCCAAATTCAGTAGCCATTTCGGATGACGGGTCCAAAGTCTTGATTGGCAATTCCGATGGCGGCGCGGTCTTACAGGGATTTGGCGGTTCAAACCCGGTAATCAAGTTTGACCGACCCGAAACGAGTCCTCCTGAATCTGAGCATGCGGACAGGATTCACCTGCTTTCTCCCGCAATAAACCGCGATGGCTTGGTGGCGCTTTTAGCATACACAGACGGATTGCTTTATTTGGCCGACTTGGTCACAGGACAATTGCGTCGCATAAACTCACCTGACTTCGTGCGGCGACTGGTTCTCGATGAGCTGCCAAAAATGGAAGTCGATGCAGCACGTATTCGTGGTGAAAATCGGTTGCCCGATGAGGTGAAGGAAATAATTTGCCGCCCTGTCCACACTCACTACGGCATAAACCTTGCGATTTTAACACCGGATACACGATACATAGTAACGAGTCGTGATGGAGAAGCAATACGCGCTTGGGATGCTAATTCCGGCGAGTGTGTGAACGTGTTGCCAATACCATTCCCGCACAGTTTCCGCGAGGGGGAAGTTCAATGCATCGTTCCTTTGCCCGATAGCGAAGGCGTGGTTTTCGTTACTCAGGACGGCCGTATCCACGTTTGGAGGTTTCTTGGAAGTTCTGAAAGATTTATCCTTCCTCGTAAAGAATACAACACCAGTCCACAGATATGTATCTCAGCAGATGGGAAAAGGGTCGTGTTCGGTGGCTGGTTTGAACCGATTGAGGTTTGGGATATTTTGGAGCGACGGCTGGTAAAAAAGTTTGATCAGAAGCCAGACGCTATGGTTCACAGGCTCGCGATTTCACGCGACGACGCTCACTTAGTCGTCGCCTTAGGAGGCGAAGCTTTGAATAATGAGATCGTTATTTGGGATATGGAAGCGGGAACACCAATTTGCGCCTACCCGGTATCTTCTTACCCAGCGCACTTATCCAAAGTGTCAGAAGATGGAAGATTTGTTTGCATCACTGATAACGGCGAAGTGCATTTCCTGAGTCTTGAGAATATGAGGCGTTAATCCGTGACATACCTAGAATCTTAAGAGTTTGTATGAACACCAAAGATTTTCTCCGTCTCGGCGTGCCATTGGGACAGGCGACCCGCCGCGCGACGGATTTTATTTCCAAATTCATCCTCGGCGGCGGCACGTCCGGGAGCGCGGAATTTATTCCGCTTCAACGTCCGAAACTGTGAGGTGCTGGAAAACATTTGTGCCGCTGGCGTTCGTAAGTGGAAGCGGCGTGAACGCCGCGCGCCGAGTTTATTCCGCCCCTGCCGGGAACAGGTTCTGGAAGTAATGGCTGGCGGCGTCCGCCGGGAAGCCGAGGCGGATGGGGCGCTTGGCGGAGTCGGAGAGGACAAGGCGGCGCTCGAGCAGTTCGCGCGTGATGGTCTGGCCGGTGCGCGGCGACACCCCAGCAATGCGGGCCACGTCGCCACGCGGGATTTCGCCACGCAGAAAAATTTCGCGCAGCACGAGCGCCGCGCCGGAGGGCAGTTCGCCGGTGGATTCGTGTCGTTGCGCAAAGCCGGAGATGCGCCGCGCCATGCCGTCGAGGTCGAGCAGTTCGCGCATGAAGTCGAGTTGATCGAGCGCGGTGCGGAGCGTGAATTCGCAGAAGGCAGCGAGGCCACGGTCGGAGAGATAGCCGCGGCCGTCGAGATCGTTGAGGCGTTTCTCGTCGGCGTTGGCAAGGGCGGCGCGGTAGTCGGTCTGGCGGCGGGCGAAAACACGCGAGAGCGTCCAGAGTCCGTCGGCGTCGGCCTCGGCTTTGCGCAGCCAAGCGTGCGTGAAAAGGCGGGTGACGCGTCCGTTGCCGTCGAGAAAGGGATGAATCCATGTGAGGCGATGATGCGCGGCGGCGGCGGCCACGAAGCCTTGCGGCGTCGGTTGCACGAGCGGGCCGTAGAAGTCGGCAAAGCGCCGGAGAAATTTGTCGAGGTGCTTGCTCGCGGGCGGGACGTGCCGACCCACGCTGACTTCGGACGAGCGCAGTTCGCCGGGCGCAACGGGATGTTTCTTTCCGTCGTGGCCTTCGACCTGACGGAGCGCGGCGGGCAGGCGTTCGTAGAATTCGCGGTGAACGTGGCGGAGAAATTCTGCGGAGCAGATTTGCGCGGCGGGCATTTTGTCCACGGCGGGCTCCATCCAGTCCTGCGTCTCGACGTGGGCAAGGTGAAGTTGCTGGAGCGCGCGGCGTTTGGTGTCGGAGGAAAATTTGTGGGCGAGCGCGGCGTCAATGTCGCGCGGCATGGTGCGGTGGCCTTCGATGAGGTTGGAGTAGTAGCTGTTCATCGAACGCACCAGCGCGGCGACGCTGCGGCGCGTGACGGGTTGCAGCGTGCCGCGCAGCCGTTCGGCTCGACGGAGCAATTCGAGGCCGAGCGCAGCGAGCCGTCCATCCCGGTCTTCGGGCAGCAGCGGCTCGAAGTCGGCGGGATTGTCGAAAAGTTGTCGCCTGGCCATAATTTTGCCGATAGGATTGCCGATGTAGGAATGAATTAAAAGCCTTTAATTAATGGTTTAAAATTGGTTTCCACCAGCCAAACAGGCGCGGTTTTTGCCGATTAGTTTAACAAGCGTGTGCATGTGAAAGATTTTTTGCGAATGGGAATTCCGCTTCAACTTGCGAAGTTGTGAGGCGCCGGAAAACATTTGTGCCGGCTGACGCTCGTGAGTTGAAGCGGCGTGAACGCCGCGCGCCGTCACACTGGCAAAGGCACGCTTTACGTTTAGACGTCTAAATGTAAAGTCTGCTTTCCGAATAGTTGCGATGAACACCCCGCCGCCAACTCCACTGACTCGCGAGCCGACGTTGCTGGCGAGTTTGCGGGCGTTGCCGCGGCCGGCGTGGATTCTTTGCTTCGGCACGTTCCTCAACAAATTCGGCGCGTTTGTGGTGCCGTTCCTCACGCTGTATCTCACCAGCCGGGGCTGCACGGTGGGTCAGGCGGGCCTTGCCATCAGCGCCTACGGCGTCGGCAACATGGCGGCGTCGCTGCTGGGCGGTCATCTGGCCGACAAGCTGGGCCGGCGCAAAACCATCGTGCTCTCGATGTTCTCCGGCGCGGTGGTGATGATGCTCCTGTCGCAGGCGCGCAGTCTGCCCGCCATCATCGCGTTGACAGCGCTGACGGGATTGACAAATGAATTTTATCGTCCGGCGAGCACCGCCTTGCTCGCGGACCTGGTGCCTCCCGGCCAGCGGGTCACGGCCTTTGCCGCGTTGCGCATGGCGTTCAACGCGGGCTTTGCGTTCGGTCCGGCCACCGCCGGTTTTCTGGCGGCGTTCGGATATTTCTGGTTGTTCGCGGGTGATGCCACGACGTCGGTGTTGTTCGGACTGGTGGCGTGGTTCGCGCTGCCGCGCGGCGGACGCGGCGAGCAAGCCAACGCCAGTTGGGGCGAAGCGCTGCGCGTGCTGCGCGGCGACCGCAAGCTGCATCAGTTGTTGCTCGCGAATTTCGCCATCGGCCTGCTCTTTTTCCAGATGGCCTCCACCTTTGGCCTGCACGTCATCCACCTGGGATTTTCCGCCGCCACTTACGGCGCGATTGTCTCGTTGAACGGCGCGCTGGTGGTGTGCTTTGAACTGCCGCTGACCACCATCACCCGGCGCTTTCCGACGCAGCGCGTCATGGCGACGGGCTATTTGCTCTGCGGCCTTGGTTATGCCCTGAACGCTTTTGCGCACACGATTCCCGCGCTGGTCGGCTGCATGATTCTTTTCACCTTCGGCGAAATGGTGATGATGCCGATGTCGTCGGCCTATCTCGCCAATCTCGCGCCGCCGGACATGCGGGGACGTTACATGGGCGTGTCCGGGCTGACGTGGGGATTGGCGCTGATCATCGGTCCCGCTGTCGGCATGAAATTATTTGAGTTCAACCCGGCGGCGTATTGGCTGACTTGCCTCGCGTTGGGCGCGTTCGCGGCACTGGTCATTTCCGTATGCGTGGACGCTCGCCCTTCCGAGTCGCGGGCTGTAATTTAAATCGCCATGAACACCAAAGATTTTCTTCGTCTGGGTGTGCCGCTGGGTGAAGCCACGCGGCGCGCGACGGATTTTGTGGCCAAATACATCCTCGGCGGCGGCGACAAGTCGCGCTTGCACGAGGAGGTCGCGGCCATTGTCGCCAATCCGTCGGCGTTGGTGGATGACCCGTTGCGCGGCGTGTTCGCGAAGGCGTTGCTCAACGCGCCGCCACCGCCGCGTGCCGAACCGGTGAAGTATCGGCAGTGGGGCGAAGGTCTCGAACACGACGCGATCATGCAGATGGAGAAGGCGTGTCTGTTGCCGGTGTCGGTGGCGGGCGCGCTCATGCCGGACGCGCACGTCGGCTACGGCCTGCCCATCGGCGGCGTGCTGGCCACGGACAACGCGGTGATTCCCTACGCCGTCGGCGTGGACATCGCGTGCCGCATGAAGATGACGGTGCTGGACCTCCCGGTGCGCGACCTGGAGCAAAAGCAGGATCGCCTCACACGCGCTATTGAGACCGAGACTCGCTTCGGCATCGGCGCAAACTTCAAGGAGCGTCGCGCGCATGATGTGCTGGACGCGGATTGGTCGGTCAGCCCAGTCACGAAACAGAACAAGGATCGCGCGTGGTCGCAACTCGGCACGAGCGGCAGCGGAAATCATTTTGTGGAGTTTGGCTTGTTCACAGCGCACTCGAAGATCAATAACCTGGAGGCGGGAACTTACGTCGCGTTGCTGTCGCACAGCGGCAGTCGCGGCACGGGCGCGGCGGTGTGCGATCATTACAGCAAGATCGCGTTCAGCCAGTTTCCCGATTTGCCCAGCGAGTTGAAGCGGCTCGCGTGGCTGTCGCTCGATTCGCAGGCGGGCCAGGAGTATTGGAACGCGATGGAGTTGATGGGCCAATACGCGGCGGCGAACCACGCGTGCATCCACCGGCACATCGCGGAAAATCTCGGCGCGCAAGTGTTGCTCGATTTGGAGAACCACCACAACTTCGCGTGGAAAGAAAAACACATCATCGGCGGTGTGGAGCGCGAAGTGGTTGTGCATCGCAAGGGCGCGACGCCGGCGGGTGAAGGGGTGCTGGGCATTATTCCCGGCTCGATGGCGACGCCGGGATTTGTCGTGAGCGGCAAGGGCAACGCGGAATCGTTGAACTCGGCGTCTCACGGCGCGGGCCGCGCGATGAGCCGCAAAGCCGCGAACGAGAAGTTCAATTGGAAGGACGTGAACCGTTTGCTCCGCGAGCGCGGCGTGACGCTGATTTCCGCCGGGCTGGATGAAGTGCCGATGGCCTACAAAAACATCCGCGAAGTCATGGCGGCGCAGAGCGACCTCGTGACCATCCTCGGCCAGTTCGATCCGAAGCTGGTGAAGATGGCACCGAGTGGTGAACGCCCGGAAGATTAAAAGTTTTCATCTTTGCCCGCCGACGAACTGGCGTGCTTCGGCGCGCCATTCTTCGCTTTTACTCCTTTCAAAGCGAAGAATGGTGGAGGCGGGGGGAATTGAACCCCCGTCCCAAGCAAGCCTACCAGCCGCGACTACATGCTTATTCCAAGTAATTTTTTCTGCTATGCGATGGCGCTTGGACTCGAGTCGCACTGCCTAGTCCGCATGATAAGATCTCGGCTGACAACGCGCGGTCTCCGCAGTCAACCATGCCTGCTGTTGCGTCCGTCCACCGTAGCAGGTGTCCAGTGGCGAACGTCGTGGCACTTAGGCCGCGAGGGCTAGTTCTTCGTTAGCTTTTTAGTTTTGATGCGATTTTTTACGAGGCCAACGCATCGTCCTCGGCATGCCGCCTCTGGCGTGTTCACATGGTCGAAACCAGTGCGCCCCCATCCAAACCGGCAGCCGTATCATCGGCCAATGCGTTGCTGTGGTCAAATGAATTACGGGCAATGTCCTGGTTTGAAATTTTGGAGCGCGGCTGTGCGCGAAGCGTCAGCCGCAGCGCGTAGCAAATGCTGCGGCTGGTTTTCAACACAGCCACGCTCCCGGCAAATGAGGACACCACCGAATTAAGGGACCAACCGCCCAGCTTAGTAATAGCGAAAATTGAAATTCGTCGCCGTTGCATCGGAAAAGGTTCCGCTGCCGTTGGTCAACACCTCGCTGCCCAGATTCGTCCAGTTCAAAAAACTGGTCGTGGCCTGGATGGTTGTCGGCGAATTGCTTGAGCCGGCGAGAAAAAGTCTTGCCTGGTTCGTGAGCCGCGTGATGGCGGTGATGAACGCTGCTTCGGTGGCGATCAACTGCAAATCGAAACTCAGGCTGTTGCTCACCGCGGAAGCCAGATGCACTTCGACGGCGAGAGTATTCGTGCCTTCGCACAACAGCTTCGGGTTAACGGCAAAGCTCTGCCAGGTGTCGCGCAACGCGGCCGGCATCGCGGTTGCCGGCGTGTTGTAAGCCGCGCCGGAATTGAGATTCACGTTGGCGATGGCTGAGCCGTTGAGAAAAACATTCGCGCCGTCGTCCACGACCAGTTTCAACGTTGCGCCGGCGATGCAATTCACATTGGTCGCGACGAAAGTTTTCCGGAAATAAGTCGTGAGGTATTTGCTGTTCAAGTTTGCACCGTAGCTGACAATGGTTTGTTCGTCGCCATCGCCGTAGCCGAGCTGGGCCGCGCCGCTGCTCCACGATGAATCATCGAAGCCGGGATCACGCCAGGCCGTTCCCTGATCTGAACCATTGGCCCAGTATTTCCAGCTCGCCGCCAGCGGCACCAGCACGCGCGGCGGCGTGGGGCCGTCAAAACTGGTGCGCGCGAAATAATAAAGCGGCTGCATGCCCGTTGGCTCGCTGTCGCTCAAAGTAAAATAGCCGCCGCCAAAATAGTCAAACCCGATGGCCTCGCCATTCGGTTCGCCGCCGGCCGTGCCGACGACGGGAATGCCGTTGGATGCCTGGCTGAAAGCGCTGCTGATGGGCTGGCCGTTGGTGCGCGTGAACACCTGCGCAAAATCCTCCTGCCGCACGAGAATTTCATTGCCGAGCGGCGAGATGTCCGCGCCGTTCGGTTTTTTGAAGGGGAGCGTGCGGACAAACGTCAGCACGATGTTGCTCGACACGTCCAGCAACGCCTTGGGTGCGGTGTAAATGCTGCTGGTGTTTGCCTTGGTCAGCACAAACCAGTCGCCGGTGACCGGGTCCATAAACTCGGCCTCGGCGTCATGCGGGCCATCGGGATAGGTCAGCGTGATCGTGCGCGCTCCCTTCATCGCGCGGCCGGCAACCGGCGTGTTCGTCTGCCAGAAGTAAACCGCCGGTTCGGGAATCTGATGAATCGCGATGCTGGTGCGGCCGGCGGTGTTGTCGCCGATGTCCGCGACGTAAAGATAGGAAACATTCGTCACCGGCCCCGGCCCGATGCCGATGTCCTCGTTGTCCGTGTTGCTGGGCAGCGCATAACTGCCCAGCGTCCGGCCCTGCGCATCAATCGCATAAACCACCGCCGGATTGCCGCTGTCATTTTCTGTCCAGAGCACGCCGGGATTATTTCGGCTCGCGGCAATGCCGGACGCTTCAGTCAGAAGTGGGATGTTCACCATGCCGTTTGTCACCGCCTTGGCGAAGGACGGCGCGGCAAAAGAAATTCGCGGCAGGGCGAAAACGCAAAACAAAATGAGCGGCAACGTGCGGAACACCGCTCTAATTTCCATGATGCTGCGCCAACACCAAACAAAAAGCGAGGCCGGGGGGCTTGCGGTCAATGGAATCGTTTTAAAAATGCCACCGGGGAAATTGCCGGGATGGGTGACAATCTGAAATCATGCTCGTTTCGAGTCATTATGAAAGCAGATTTCCATGCCATTGCCGCCTCGACTTGAAGCGCGTCTTCCAAATCTAAAAATCCCAAATTCTGCGAAACGCGAACCAGACTGGCATCTCCGCAAACGATTTCAAAATCATTCAAGAAACGGTTTTTCAAATCTGGAACAACGGCTTTTTGATATTTGTAAAATGCGTTCGCAATTGTGTGGGAAGCCAATGCCGCATCCACTGTGCCAGGGTGGGCAAGTTTGAGCATCTGCAAACTGGCGGAATAATGCGGTGTCCGACGTTCAATGACATCAAACACGACGTTCGTGTCAAACAGCAGCCTCATGCGTGTTTGCGCATGAGGTATTCGTAGCGCGCATCGCCCGGACGAGAACCGGGCTTGTGCTGCCGGCAGTAATGTTCTGCCTCTTCGGTTTCATTTCCCAGCGAAAGCAAATGTCTTTCCACGAGCGCGGACAAACTCGCGCCGCGCTTTTTCGCCGCCCGTTCGCCGCTGGCGATGGCCTGCTTCGACAAGGTAATATTCTTGCGAATCTTCATATGCGCATAATCGCACTTGAATGCGCATTGTCAGGTTGCAAGGGTTTTCAATCCTTTTCCAATTCAAAAATTTCCTCGATGGGCTTTTTGAACAAGCGCGCGACTTTGAACGCCAGCGGCAAACGCGGATCGTATTTCTCCGTCTCAATGGCGTTCACGGTCTGGCGCGAAACGCCAAGCTTGTCGGCCAGATCGGCTTGCGACCATTCTTTCGCCGCGCGCAGTTCGCGCAGACGATTTTTCATTTATAGCGGCGGCTGAAACTAACGCGGCGGAATTTACTTTTATACGTCAATAGACGTCATGCGGCGGATTTCCAAATTATCGTAGCGCTTCTGGATTGAACGCAGATTCGCCCCAAAAACCGAAGTGAGAATGATTCCAGTCAGCAGCAGCACATACCAAACGGCATATGGTTGTTTGCACACGACGGCGACAAGTCACGCAATTGTCAGCAGAATTCCCAGCCCGATAAAACCTTTTGCCGTCGTCAGAACAAATTTGCGCGCTTTTCCCATTCCGGCCAGACAGCCGATGAGCGCGCCAAAGCAGCCAATAACCGAGCCGCCGATGCCGCCAATCAACCCGCCTTGTTTTGCCGACCACCAGCCGCTGACCGTGCCGGTCATTTTCATGGGCCGAAGATAGACCGTCCCGCGCCCCGGCAAAACAAGATTGATCTCCAGCCGGGTGGGTGGCCCGGCGAAGCCGGCGCGATTGAATGGCAGCAAAAATTTTCTCCGATCCGATGTGCCGGTGATTTTTCCCGTTCCCCCGGCGTCTCCGAGCGTGCGTGAAAAATATTGCGCTTCCGCCGCGCCGGGTTTCAGCGGCGCGAAAACATTCCACATTTCCAAATAGCCGTCGCCTTGAACCTTTTCATATTTCACCTGGCCTGCCACGGCATAACTCAAACTTGAAGCCGGCGGATTTGAGATTTTGAACAGCGGGAGCGTCACTGGCGCGTCGTTGGTTTTTTCAATTTTCAAAACCGGCACTCCGTCAATCATGACCACTTCTCCGCCCAGCAATGCGTGCTGCTGTTGCAGGCTTTTCCAATCATAATCACGCAATTCCTGTTGTGCGGCGGCGGATGAAACGAACCACAGCCATAAACTCATTTGAAACAGCTTTTTCATTTTATTCCTTTCTTTTGATTTTGGTAGGCGGTCAGAAGTTTTTTGAAAACCGGCGAGTCTAGTTTGCCGTCGGCGAAGTGCGCGCGGAGCTGGCGCTCGAAGTCATCATCAATTTTCTGGCTGTCGAGGATTTTGATTTTCTCAATCAGCCGGTCGAGGCGCAGCCGGAGCGTCGGGTAGGAAACATTATAGGCGTCGGCCAAATCCTTGAGCGAACCCGAAAAAAGGATGAACCGTTTGACGAAAGCCAGATCCTCGTCCTCAAGAAAAGACATCCAATGTTTTTTGTCGAAATCACTCATTTAATAATATTGAATTGTTCTTTCGTTTTATACAACTAAACAAAGTTAAAGTAAACATACATATAATTAAATTGGAGCAAAACAAGAAAACGCGGCCGGAATTTCTCCCGGCCGCGTTCTGATTCAATTCCTCAATCCTCGTTCAATTCAAAAATCTCCTCGATGGGCTTTTTGAACAGACGGGCGACTTTGAAGGCCAGCGGCAGACTCGGATCGTATTTCTCCGTCTCAATGGCGTTCACGGTCTGGCGCGAAACGCCGAGCTTGTCGGCCAGATCGGCTTGCGACCATTCCTTCGCCGCGCGCAGTTCGCGCAGACGATTTTTCATTTATACCTCCGCCATGAAAAGAACACCCCGATCCCATAGTAGGCCCACATGATGTAAAACGCCCATTCCGCATGAAATTCTGGTGCGCCCATATCCCGGAGAAACAAGTAGGTGAAACAGGTGAAACCCGTGGCAAGTCCTGAAAAAGCCATCGCTTCGGCAACAATCTTTCTCACCATCTCATCCAGGTCGGCGACGCCCCGGATGATGCCGGTGACCATATAGATCATCGGCAGCAGCGGCAGGAGAACCAACCAATATTCATGCGGCAATTTATGCGGCAGGTGCTCGGTGTCGAAGAAGTTCAGTGCCACCAGCCCCAGCGCATACCCGGTGAATCCGATAATCATTCGCAACACGTATTTTGATTTGCATTTCATAAATTTTATTTGTAACGGCAGGTAAAATTTTTTGTGCCGAGCAGGTAGAAGCACGTCAGCGGCACCGCCTGCAGCCACCAGGAATGCCAGTTCACAAGCCACCCTTCACTCCGGACAACACCCCACTCAGCCAGGGGGTGCAACACCATATCCAGATAAAGTGTCGCGGAGATTGCACAGAGACAAACTTTGAGCGTTATCTGCCGGTCCAGTTCGTCCATGCCGCGCAACCATCGCCCCAAGCTCCGCACATACAACAGCGCCGGGAGCAGCGGGCACAGCGCGATGATGAACCGCAGGGCAACCGGCCAGTCGTTGGCATCCTTATGGCAATGAGCCAGCAGGTCGCCGGCAACCGACAAGAGAATTGCCGCAAAAGCCCAGTGATTCACTCTCCATTGGGCCCGGATGGAAAATTCTTTCGTTCGAGGATCAACTTCGCCAGGCAGATTTGGTTTGTTGTTCATAACAAAACCAGTGTAAAGCATCCTTGTCATTTGTCAAGCATACTTTACACGTTGTTTTGAGGCGCGTGGATGCCTGTCGTCGGAGCGCGGCTGTATCGGAGACCAGCCGCAGCGTGTCGCAGGCTCGGAAACCGTGGAATTATCGAACGTGCTGCGGCTGGTGCTGCGCATACAGCCGCGCTCCAAAAGAAAAAACGCGGCCGGGATTTCTCCCAGCCGCGTTCTGATTTTCGGTTCTGCGAATTTTACAGATGGCTTAGTAGCCGCCCATGCCGCCCATGTCGCCCATGCCGCCGCCGTGACCGCCACCGCCGGGTGAAGGCTTGTCTTTTTCCGGCATGTCGGTGATGAGACATTCGGTGGTCAGCAACAGACCGGCGATGCTGGCCGCGTTCTGGAGCGCACTGCGGGTGACCTTCTTCGGGTCAACGATGCCAGCTTTCACGAGGTCTTCGTATTCGCTCGTGGCGACGTTGTAACCTTCATTGCCCTTGGACTTCTTGACCTTGTCCACGATGACGCTGCCTTCTTCGCCGGCGTTCGCGGCGAGCGAACGGAGCGGTGATTCCACGGCGCGCTTGACGATGCTGACGCCAATAACTTCGTCTTCGTTCGCACCCTTGACGGCTTCGATGGCCGCGATGCAGCGAATGAGCGCCACACCACCACCAGCGACGATGCCTTCTTCGACGGCGGCGCGGGTTGCGTGCAACGCGTCTTCCACGCGCATTTTCTTTTCCTTCATTTCGGTTTCGGTCGCGGCACCGACGTTGATGACGGCCACGCCACCGGCGAGCTTCGCCAGGCGTTCCTGCAATTTTTCGCGGTCGTAGTCCGAGGTGGTTTCCTCGATCTGGCGGCGGATTTGATTCACGCGGCCCTGGATTTCGCTGTTCTTGCCAACGCCTTCGACGATGGTCGTGTTTTCCTTGTCAATGATCACGGTCTTCGCGCGGCCGAGGTCGGCGAGTTCCACCGTCTCGAGCTTGATGCCGAGGTCTTCGGTGATGAACTTGCCGCCGGTCAGCACGGCGATGTCTTCCAACATGGCTTTGCGGCGGTCGCCGAAGCCCGGGGATTTCACAGCGGCAACATTGAGCGTGCCACGGAGCTTGTTCACGACGAGGGTCGCGAGCGCTTCGCCTTCGACTTCTTCGGCGATGATGAGCAGCGGCTTGCCGGAGCGCGCGGCTTTTTCAAGCAGCGGCAGCATGTCCTTCAAATTGCTGATCTTCTTCTCGAAAATCAAAATGTAAGGATCTTCCATCTTCACTTCCATCGTCTCGGCGTTCGTGACGAAATACGGCGAGAGATAGCCCTTGTCGAACTGCATGCCTTCGACCACTTCGAGCGTCGTCTCGATGGACTTCGCTTCTTCCACCGTGATCGTGCCGTCCTTGCCGACCTTGTCCATCGCGTCGGCGATGATGTCGCCAATCGTCGTGTCCCAGTTGGCGGAAACCGTTGCGACCTGCTTGATTTCTTCCTTGTCCTTGACCTT
>ODAK010005013.1_pt1 | contig 13483 bp, 14 predicted proteins | sample 1539591 | NCBI WGS metagenome assembly ODAK01 (sample SAMEA3539303, study PRJEB22396) | soil metagenome | biome: tundra; feature: field; material: soil | place: USA | collected 2010-05 | depth 0.15 m | reverse complement strand
TTTTTAATCAAACCCCGAGCGATCATTTAAGTGGTTGTGGTTGTCCAAAATGTTCTCATACTATATCTAAACCAGAAATCAAATGGCTTGATTCATTAAATATTCCATTAAGGCAATATAAAATAAAATTGATAAATGAAAAATTTAAGAAAGTTGACGGTTATAATCCATCAACAAACACAATTTATGAATTCCATGGAGATTATTATCATGGCAATCCAAAAAAACATATATGTCCGGTAATTTGGAATCAAAGAACTAAAAAATTTATGCGAGAATTGTATCAAAATACATTAAAATCCGACAAATTGATAATAGATAGTGGATATAATTTAATTACAATATGGGAAAAAGAATATTATGAGTTATGCTAATATTGCAAGTTTAACAAAAATGGCTAGAGCTAATCAAATTATTTCGGCTATTGGTTCTAATGGTATTATGAAATTTTATACTGGAATTCTGCCTTCTTCGCCAGACATAGCTCCATCTGGCACACTTTTAGCGAGTCTTCCTCTTTCAACGGTTGCTGGTGTAGCCTCTTTGGCTATACAAAAAGGTGTAGTAACATCACCAGGAACCGGAGGCACAAACGGAATCTATATGTTAACTATAACAGGAACTGGAATCGGTGCTGGCGGAACATTTACTGTTTTGGGTGGTGTTCTCAATTCTATTTCGATAACAGCTAATGGTCGCGGATATACTGCCCCAACCTTTAGTGGTTTTGCATCTGCTGGTCTAACTGGTGCCGCCGCTATATCTGTATTGACCGGTGTTCTTATATTCAATACTATATCGTCAGCAACAAGCGTTGCTACAGGAACGGCTACGTTTGTAAGGGTGACGACTTCTGGTGGAACAGGAATTATGGATTTAGATGTAGGAACAACTAACTCTTATAGTGTCATTATGAGCAATACTTTCGTGGCAATGAGTAGTACAGTGTCAATTTCAGCTAACGTCTTAACAGAAAGTTAAATTCATACCTTTTGACTCTTAAGAAGAACATTTTCTACTGTTTGATTCGAATAGATTTATAGAAGCACAATATGTCTGATAAATATAAATATATAAAACACGCATCCTAAAGGTATTCACATGGAAAATCTCACAATTATCAAGCAAAGCTACACCGGTGATACACCAAACGTCGCTTATAATTTGAGCATATAATACGCAATGGCAAATGTTGGACCTTTAGTATGGTACTGTAACTGCGGTGATGGCACGAGCACCGAATACTATGCCGTCACGCCATGGGCTGCTTTGACATCATCGTATGTGCCGGGCACGCTGATTCGACAACTGTCCGTCGCCGGTAATGAGCGAGTTTTCGTCCAGATCACTTCGGCCACGCATACCAGCGGCGCCATTGAACCGACCTGGGTAGTCACCAAAGGCGGCAAGACGACGGATGCAACTTGCACTTGGCAGGAATGTACTGGGCAACCTGCGGTCAATGGTGACCTAGCCAATACGCCGACATGGGCGCAGCAACATACCTACAACACGACAATCACTTTGGGTTTAATCGTCACCAATGCGGCTAATAGTTATTATTTCATTTGTTCAACGGTAACAACTGTCATTGGGGCATCAGAACCAAGTTGGGTTCTGACGGCTGGATCAACCACAACCGATAACGGTGTGATTTGGACATGTATTGGTGCTGTTGGAAATTTTACAAAATGGATGGCTCCGTTCGCTCGTCTGCAAAGTGCGGTCAAAACCGGATGGATTGATGAACCATTAGGCGGACCTTCGCTCGTAACAATCTATATCGGTAATGATCACGCCGAAAGCCAGACCACAACGATGACCATAACCGCAGCCGCCAACATATCAGTTAGTATTATTTGCGTGGATCATACCGCCAGTTTTCCGCTAACCAGTGCAAATGTGACGACCGGCGCAACGATATCGACAACTACCACCAATCTAAACATCACAATGAGTGGTGGCGAGATAAACGGAATCGTTTTCACTTCCGGGACGGGCGCCCCCGCTACTGGCGTAAGTGTTAATCTAACCAACTCTAATGCTTCCCTGACGTTAAGCAATGGTTCATTTCGTAAGGCAGCGACGGGGAGCGGGCAAATTTCTTTGAGCGCTACTTCCAAGGTGATTATGACAAATTTTACATTCAGTTTTGGCAATACCGGAGACCTAATTGTTTTACAGGGTTCGGGATATTATGAATGGAAGAACACAGTTTCGGCTATTCTTGGGTCCGTCCCAACTATATTATTTGGGCAAGGAACGGCGCCTCTAGTTAAAATTCACAGTGTTGATTTGTCAGCGTTCACCGGTATTTTAACGAGCAACGTTAATATATCATATCAATTTGTAAACTGCTTGTTTGGCAACGGTGTAACTGGCCCCACCGCACCAGGGGTCAACACACAAGTAGATATTGTAAATTGTTATAGTTCTGGAACTAATAATCAGTTCGCAAGATATATGAGAGGAGGTATTCTTACTTCCGACACGACCATCGTACGAACGGGAGGTTATACCACAGGCACCACCTTGGTCTCAGGTAAAATAATCACCAACGTAAGCGCATCATGGCTAAGATGTTTCGTTATGTCACCATCGACAATCTATAACACGGTGATTGGAACCAATCGAATTGTAACATTTTATGGAATATGGAATTCAGCCAGTCTTCCGAATAACGATCAGATATGGGGCGAGTTTGAATATTCTGGATCAGCCATCACAACTATGGGCACTCTCGTCAACACGACCAAGGCTAACTCTCTGGCCTCTGGCGTTCCTCTGACCGCTGATACATCGGCGTGGGATAGCATTGTAACGGTCAGAGCGAACACCAACGCTTACAGTATCGGAGACGTAATCAAGGTAGCGTCCAATCCCGGTCGTATATTCTTTTGTACCACAGCCGGAACAAGCGCCGGAAGCGAACCGGGTGGTTATGCAACGGCGGTTGACGGTGGATCGGTTACGGACAGCGGGGCGGCATTCCGTGCTGGCATGCGATTCTTGATAACCAAGACGTTGAACAGCCCGCAACCGGCGCAGACTGGAGTGATTTACGCTTACATTTATGCAGGGTTGGCCAGCAATACATGGTGGATTGACCTCAAGCCAGTCTTGAGTTGATATATGGCGAATTCCTATGTAGTCATTGGATCGATCGTCAATGAAAGCGGAACCAATGATTATGCGGTGTTGGGTGTCGTTGTAAATGAATCATATTCCATCAGTACAAACACCAATCTAACCGGAGTAGTCGCAACGGCTGGTATTGGTTCTCTTTCAGACCAAATATCCAAAGCCATCGCAATAACTGGCGTTTCAGGCACCAGCCATATTGGTTCTTTTTCAGAACAAATATCCAAAGCCATCGCAATATCTGGTGTTTCAGGCACAAGCCATATTGGTTCTCTTTCAGACCAAATATCCAAAGCCATCGCAATATCTGGTGTTTCAGGCACAAGCCATATTGGTTCTCTTTCAGAACAAATATCTAATATATTATCAGGTGTTTTAGGCACCAGCTATGTTAGTTTCATTACAGACCCTATTGTGATATATCTTATTGGAGTTGTAGGCACAAGCAATATTGGTTCTCTATCAGAACAAATCCAACCATCAATCTCTGGTGTCTATGGAACAGGTAATATTGGTTCTCTTTCAGAACAAATTAGCTCATCCGTCACATTATCTGGTGTTCAAGGCACCAGCCATATTGGTTCTCTTTCAGACAAAATAGCCATTATATTATCTGGAGTTGTTGGAACCAGCCATATTGGTTCTCTTTCAGAACAAACACAACATGCGATATCAGGCATCCATGGAATAGGTCAAATCGGCAGAGTTGCCACCAGTAGTAGCACATCTATAAAATATCCAACACACTTTTTGGATTTTCCAACACTTACGCCAGTATATAAATATAATCCACGTCCACGTGGAGCCGTTATAATTGCTACTTTTGTTGGGCCAAATGTAAAAGTTATAGTAGGAAATAGTTATACTGGTCCAGCTATTAGTTCTGTGGTTATTATACAAGGACCGCCAACAGTTGTTGCATATGCTAATGCTTCCTCTACTGTATCAATAGTCGGACATCCTATAATGGTTTATAAGATTCCACAAATAATAGCAGTCACATATCCAGCAAGCACATCAAATGGAGGACATTTCTTGAATAACTATCCTATAAATCGTACGAATTTTCGTCTAATAAGAAGTGTTCAAAACGAAATAACTTTCTATGTAAGAGACGTGGATCGTAAACCCGTATCAATTGGTTTCGTAGAAACTCTAACAATCAATATCGTTGATTTGGAAACCCAGACAACGTTGATGACAAGAAATCTTTCAACAATAAACGCAAGCAGCGGAATCTATCTTCTGACCGTTCTTCCAGCAGAAATGAATGATTGGCCAACAACCATAGATTTGAGTTGGAGTATAACTTATAATAGAACCGATTCAACATCTGTGCTATTATGGACAGATAGAGCCTATTCACCATATTCGACATGCTCTGTAACTGTTGGGCCAGACCCATCACAGGCATCATCGGTCACCATAGAGGGCACAGACCTTGCTCTATTGTCTGCCTCCCCACCACTGTCTGGACTTTATTTCTTTAGCTCAGCCCTCACTGGAGCGGCGAGATATGCCTATGCGAATGGTATGCAGACCTTTACCGTTTCAATGACAAATTTCACTGGCTATGTTCGTATCGACGCTTCGTTGGCAGCAGAACCATTAGATGATGCAGATTCGCCAGATTGGTTTCAAGTGGATATAGCGAGTTATGCGACCAACACAGGCACCGTTGTTTTCAATGAACAAGGAAACTATCTTTGGATGAGAGTTGTCGTCATTACTGCTAATTTACCACCAATGGCTCCATCAGATTATTGGGGAACCGTTGATTTGATAGTGTATAAAAACTGATATGAGACTTTTTGAATTCATTGATCCTATACCATGCTATTATCACGGTAGCACGATCCCAAATTTAAAAATATTAAAACGGCAACCAAGCAAGTTGACCGATGAAGGAGTTGTGTTCGCAGCAACTATGCCGGAAATTGCTATTGCTATGAGTGGTCATTGGACAGATGATGATTTTTCGTTTGGACATGACACCAGTAGAAAACATCCAGATTTAGTATTTCCACCTTATATTATGCGAGAGTTGCGCCAAAACGCTTTTCGAAAGTTTTTTCAACAGAAAATGTATATATACGAGGTTCCAGCGAAATATTTTCAAAAACACGAAAATCTTCAAGATTTTGAAGTTGTTAGTTATACCGATGTTCCAATTCATACGATGATAAAAGTTGATGGTGTGGATGATCCTTTGGCATATATAAAAAATAGTCCAATTTTTCGATTGATTGCTTACGGAAATAAAGAATGAAATACTCTGAACTATTCGAATCAATAATATCTGATATAGTATCCGCTCACGGAACGGATATAAAACCGATTGGTTCTATATCAGTGGATGTTTTCCGTGTTGGTGATTGGACAGACAAATATAGTATATTTTTTGGAGGTTCATATGAAGATGCTGAAAAATATCAAACATTACATCCAGAACACGAAGTGAAGAAATATAGAATAACGGCTAAAAATGCTATTGTTGCTCCAAACACTTGGAAACTATTTGGTTTCATTCGTGGTAAAGAATTTGATGGATATGATTTTGATAAAATAGCACAAAAAATGAAATCAGGTGTTGAAGCTGGTAGAAAAATTGACGAAATGGCCAGAAAGGCAATAAAATCTGCTGGATACGATGTTGTGATTTATAGCAATCCAAGACCACCAGTCAAATACGAACTACAAGTTGTAAATCAAAAATCGGCAATAATAAATGAAATACTTTGAACTTTTATTTTTAGGAAAATAATGACAACTACACTGACACTAACACTAAAGCCTGTTAATATATCAAAATTTACTCATGAACAACTTGATATGGCAAGAAAAAAAGCCGAATCAATTCCTAATAAGCAACTGACATATGAGCAATTTATTACCAGTTGTAAAATTTATTTGGAAATTGAAAAACGATTGGAAATATTATTAAAATCTTGACATAAAAATACCTCTTGATATACAATCTTCATAGGAGAATAGTATGTCAAATTTGTGGTTTTCGAGTGATCTTCATTTCCAACATAATAACATAATCAAATTCAGCAAGCGTCCGTATGCGAATGTTGACGAAATGAATCTTGATTTGATCAAAAAATGGAATCAAAAAGTCAAAGTTGACGATTCTATTTGGTTTTTGGGCGATTTTTCTTTCAAAGATGGGGATAGGTTCTTCCACCAACTGAACGGTCGCAAACATCTCATCATCGGAAACCACGATGGAGATAAAGTTCGTGATCTCCCTTGGGAATCCCAAGAGATTTATTCTGAATTAGAAGTTCCTGATAAAACAGGCAAAAAACATAGATTAGTACTTTTTCATTATCCGATTCAGGAGTGGAATCATTTTTTCAAAGGGTCGATTCATCTCCATGGGCATGTTCATGGCAAAAAAATTCTACCAGAATTGAAAAAACGAGTTGATGTGGCAGTTGAGTGTCATGGTTATGCACCAGTATCTTTTGAAAAAATATTAGAACTTACAGGAAGTTTATAAGAACTTATAGTCTAACTCGCTCATTGCTTTTTCGACCCTATTTGAGGTATAGTATCTCTATTAGATAGAGGTATATAAATGAAGAAGAACGAATTTGATTCAGTCTACAATATAGAAGTTCAAAGAATACTTCTATCATTTTTGATAGAAGACGTAGATGTTTTTATTAGATGCAGAAACATAATCAAAGATACTTACTTTGATGATCAGTTGCGTAGAACAGTAAGATTTATACTTGGTCACGCTGACGAACACAAAGCCATTCCAAATCCAGCGCTGATACAAGCCAAGACTGGAATTGAAGTCCAAACTCTTACACAAATGAATCAACCAATGGATGAAGATTGGTTCTTGGAAGAAATAACCAAATTCTGTCGCTATAAAGAGTTTGAAAGTATCATTTTTGATTCTTACGACCTGTTGCAAAAAGGCGAAGAAGCCAACATAGAAACTCGTGTCAGAGAAGCGATGATGATATCATTGGTCTCCGATCTTGGCACCAATTATTTTGAAAACCCAAAACAACGCATGGAAAACATGCTTGATAAATCCAGAATGGTTTCAACCGGTTGGGAAACTCTTGACCATAAACTATATGGTGGTTTTCTTCGTGGTGGCTTGAATGTTTTTTGCGGTGGTTCGGGTTCAGGTAAGTCTTTGTTTTTACAGAATTTAGCATTGAATTGGACACTAGCCGGTCATGTGGTTGTTTATTTCTCATTGGAATTGAGTGAGGAGTTGGTAGCCAATCGTATTGATTCTATGATTACCAAAAAATCCACCAAGGAAGTGTTTCGTTCCATAGATGATTCTTCTTTAGAAATCATAATGAAATCCAAAAAAACTACTGGACGCCTAACAATCAAAAAAATGCCAGAAGGAAGCACAACAACCGGTGATTTACGAGCGTATTTGAAAGAGTTTCAAATCAGAACTGGTCTAAAACCAGATTGTATAGTAATAGATTATTTAGACCTGATGTTGCCGAACAATGCAAAAATTGACGTTTCTTCTTTGTTCGTAAAGGATAAGTTTGTAAGTGAAGAAATCCGTGCGTTTATGTATGAAACAAAAACTTTTGGTGCAACAGCTTCTCAATTAAACAGACAATCGATTGACAAAGCTGGTGAATATGATCAGAGCCATATAGCTGGTGGTATTTCAAAAATCAATACGGCTGACAATGTAATGGCGATTTATGCTCCTGCAAACCTATTAGAAAAGGGAGAATATGTTCTTTTGTTCTTAAAAACCAGAACTGCTGCTGCTGTAGGACACCGAATCTCGCTAAAATATGATCCAAATTGTATGCTCATAACAGATATGGGTGCTTCTGGATTGGATATTGAAAAACCATCATCGAGAGAGGAATTGAAGGAAGAATATAAAAACAACAAAACAACAAACAATGATGTTAAGGATGAAGAAGATACGGCTTTGAATTTGGTTGGCAATGTGTTATCAACTAGCGATAGCGATGTGTTACAAAGATTACGACAAAAGAGAGAAAATGGTGGTCTATGATGAAAATTTTGCTTGGTTGGGATGGATTTCCCCACAAAGAGAATGACGTTTGGGTAGATCCTCATGGAACATGGGTTCAATATGAGGTTGAAAATTTTGCTGATTTGGCAGCATATCTAAGAGAGTTTTCAGAAATACCAAGAGCCGCCGATGATGATTCAAAACGAACACATCATTGGTATAATCCATGTGTGTTGAAACCAGAATCGATTGAGGCTCATAAACGAAAAAAGCCAGATGTCGATTATCTATCACCGTTCATTTGCGTTGATATAGACGAACAAGGCTTTACAATTGATATTCTTGAAGATTTGTTTGATAAAATCGAAATCATCGCTCACACGACCACTTCAAGCAAAGCTGATTGGCAATGCTGGAGGGTTGTTGTAAAACTTGACCGTGAATATACCGGAGAAGAGTATGAAGCGCTGTGGCGCTACCTTCAGGTTCTCTTACAGGGGCAAATGGATGAGCCTACCAAAGACTACACTCGGTTATCCTTCGCTCCAGCCAAATGGATTGGAGCCCATAACGAGTTCCATTATCTGAAAGGCAAACCATGGATAGTGGACGAGATTGTTGCCATGGCTCCTCCTGCACCAGTTATACAGACATATGAAGCAGTAGATTTGGTAACAGCACCTGATGGAATGCCCATCATAACAGATAGGATGGTAGCCAATAATGTTACAAAAACAGGAAGAATGTATAAAATCCTGTGTGCGGCTGCTACAAACTATAAAGCCAAAGGATGGGAACTACCATTAGGAGATTTATATTCTGACGCTCAACGAGTATCAGACCTAATAAACCACAAAGAGATAAGGAAAGGCGAACTTTTAGAAGAATGCCAAAAAGCAATGAACTATATTTTTTCTGTTGTTCAAACAGAAGTTCATTCCATAGAAGATATTACCAAATCAGCAATGGTTTGGGTAAAAGATCACGTCAAGCCATATGATAAAGCCAAAAAAGACCTTTATTATCACGGTCTTCACAATTCTCCCTATGTTTCTCTCGATGCATTAGTTCGATTGAGAACAGACAAGAATCTTTATAAGTTCGCTTGCTCTGTGATGTCGGTTGGCGTAAGATACGGTAGAGAATTGAAAGAAGACGAAGCTATTAGAATTATGAAAGACGCAGAAGAGGAATTAAATAAAAATGACATTAGACGAATATAATATCGGAATAGAAACCATTATCCAGACCATCATAAACGATCCAACCAAAGCGAGAGCCGAATATGGCTCTCCAAGATTGCTGGCAGAGCATGTATTTTCTACCCATGTTGACCAATCAATCATTGATGATGGTGTTGTAAGGATTTGTGAGGCTCTGAAAGGAAACAAGGCGCTTTTTGGTTATGGAGTGCTGGATTTCAAAAGCTCCATAAAAACATTGATTAGACAAAACAAAAGGTCTATTTCGTTTACAAAAGAAGAAAAGATAATAGCGGAACTTGGCGAAATTCCAAGCGATTCTGCTGATTTTGTTGAAATGTATATGGAAAAGAAAGCCATACATATGCGATACAATAACACGTTTGAACATAATGGCAAGACAACAAAATCAACTTATATCCTAACTGAAATGTTGACATGTGTTGAAAGATTGGGATTGAAATATAATCGTGATCTTGTTGAACGCAATTTTGATAAATGGAAAAACGAAGAAAGACATAATAGACTTCCATATTTTCGTAATATGCTTTCTTCTCCAAAACAAGAAACGACGGTTAGGGCAAAATTCAGCGAAGCATGTAAGGGATATTTCGTAAAACCAGATTTTGCCGAAGCAGCGATTTTGAATTTTATGTGGCTTGTGAAAAGAGAGTTGTTTGGTTTGCGTATCAAATTGCATCATTTTCTTTCATTTTATAGTGATCAAGGAACAGGCAAAACAACATTTGTAGATTTGCTAAAGACCCCAATATTAGAGCTATCAAAAACTTGTTCTATCAACCAATTGCTTGATGAAAAGAACATTGCGTATCCAGAATATTTCATTCTTGATTTCGATGATTTGAGTTATGTTCACAAAAACTCTGTTGGTGATTTGAAAAATATCATAACCGCCCCAACAGTTTCCCGCAGACTTTATTTTTCACAAGAAGTTGTGGAGATTGACAGGAAGTTTCACGGTGTGGCAACATCAAACAAGCGCATCAACGAAGTTGTAAAAGATGGAGAAATGAGACGCTTTGTTGAAGTGGAAATCAAACCGTTATCAGAACTATCTCAAAAAGATTGGGATGCTATTGCTGGTATAGATTATTTGTCGCTCTGGCAATCGGCAGATCATAATGGGCCTGATCCATTATCTGATAAAGATCGTCATGGACGGCCTTATTACGATACGCTGAATGCTTTACAGAAGAAAATGGTGGTGGAGAATCTTGCGAAAGCCGAAGATATGACGGCGTTGTTTTACAGATGGAAAAATGAGGTATCAAACGCAAGATAGGAATCTTTTTGACAAATAGTTCGTGTTTTTGAAAATTTTGAAAAAGTTTCTTGCTAAACGGTTACCTCGATACATATGATACAGACTTCCCGTACAAAGCTCTATCAATTAGACAAAGCTCTATAACAATTAGACTTATGCTGCACACAGTTTTTCGAAAAACTGTGTGCAGCAATCATTTCAATGAGTTAGTCAAACCCTCTCTACTAAATATTTATTCCAACCTCTTTCGCTTTTTGTAATATAATATTCAGCCATTTATTGGCTTCTTGTAAATATTTCTTGAATTCTGGATCGGATTCAAATTCGAAATGAGCATATAGTACGCTTACATCATACTTAAATTGTTGAATCAATCTCGCCATATTTTCTTTATCAATTGGTTTTTGATTCGAAAACTGTTGATGTGGTTTTCCTATGAGACTAAGATTGCCGTAAAGACCTTTATATTCTCTCCAAAGCTTTTCTCTGTCTACCGACATGTAGCGAAGAATGTTTCGTTGTAAATCAGTTATTTCATGGAGCCTCATTACAGCGCTCTTGAAATGCCGCATAAGCTTCTGGGTCTTCGGTTTTCATTTTTTCGAAATGATTTCTAAATTCTTTCCACTCCTCGTCTCTGGCGGCGGTAATCGCTTCCAATATAGCGCAGAGATGATCATCGCTAACAGCGTTAAAGCGTTGTCCAAGCGTCACCAGTCGTTTGATTTCATCAGTAGTCATTCCCTCGGAAGACATTCTTGGAATGTTCATATGCGGATAGTTTTCTTCGGTCAGTTCCATTTTTATACTCCAATCATCGACAAATGTATTTATATCATGATTTCAAGATTTTACAAGGCTGGATTATTGATCGAACCTCTCTACGGTCGCTTCTCCGTCATTTTCGATATACATATAAACGATACCGTTATATTCGTCGGACACAAGCATTCCGCTCTCTTCCATATAAGCGATGGTCGCCAAAATCCAGATTTGTTCAGCAATATCGGTAGTCTTATTTTGACTCATGTGAGTCATAAATTCAATAAATTCATTTTTTGTAGCATCGATTCCGGCTACTCGGATAATCGCCATATCCAATAGTTCTGGTAGGTCTCCCAAATCATCTTCACCCTCTGGTGTGGAACAGCTTAGAGATAGACCACCTTGACGGTCATTTTGCCAATACCCCGCAATATACACGCAACGCCTATCGCTGCGGCGAAGTTTTTCAAACTGTTTTGGGTCGATAGGCTGCACGGTCATGAATGATACTCCACAATGTTTGTGCTACATAGCATGGTTTTATGATTTGTCAAGAGAAAATAGTTCTGATTTTTGTGGTTGACATATTTTGAGATGGTGCTATGAAAGTGGCACGCTGTTTTCTAAGCAACCCTTTCTGGAGCCTATTCGATGACAACGCCCGTAACAGTGGTATCGGTGACCGCTTCGCCAAGCGCTGGAGCAATCACTGGCAGCGTGATCACGATAACAGTTACCATGAGCGGCGCAGTGATTCTCTATGCTCCCTCCCCTCCAGGATATCCTCTGATCGTGTCCAACGACCTGCCAGGACTGTCTATGAACAATGGTGGTATTGCATACTATGATACGGTAAATTCAAACAGCAATACACTTATATTCAACTATACGGTGCAGGCTGGACAGAACACAACGGCTCTGGCGGTGCTTGGTTTCAGGCAGACCAGCGGCGTACATTATTTTAGCCCCATTATAAAAGACACATTTGGAAACTATGTGAACGGCTCAATGTTTCCAATAACATTTGACGGTTTGGTGATTATTGCTCCAACCAACGGGCTTCTTGATGCTCTCACTATCAATCAACAACTTGAACTGATTTACATCGCTTACTTTAATCGTGCCGCAGATGGTGGTGGCAACACTTTCTGGGGCGGTCAAAACACCCAAGCACAAGCCAACGGACAGAGTGCGGCTGTTGCCTTGACGAACATTGCCAATTCGTTCACGCCGCAACCGGAAACCGAAGCGCTCTACCCGTTTCTGGGCACGCCCAATCCATCATCGGCGCAGATCGGCGTCTTGATTGACAGTATGTATGGGAACATGTTTGGTCATGTAGCAGATGCCGTTGGTAAAGCGTATTGGTCAGGACAGATCATAAGCGGAGCAGTCGGGCTTGGCGCTGCGGCATTGGCTATCGCCAATGGCGCTACTGGTGCCGATATGGTCAAATTGCTGAACAAGATCACTGTCGCAACGGATTTTACAACTCGGACATCGGCAGCAGGACTTGGAGAGTCGGCACCGCTTTCGAATTCATACCTGACGGCTGCCAGAAACATAAGTGGCGTTGATTCGCTGTCGTTGAATGATGGCTCGGTAACCGCTGGGATGACCGCCACGACAACGTTTATCACCGGCTCTGCGACCAGTCATACCAACTCACTCGCATCATCCGATCAAATCGTGATCACATCAGACAGTATAATCGATCCAGGCGTCGGTAATCACATGATCCATTTCATGCCTTCCGCCAGTGCGGATACGCTCGTGCTGCACGCTGGCGGCGTAGATCAAGTGTCAGGGTTCAACAAAACCGATGCGTTGGATTTGCGTGCGTTGTTCAACGAAGCCAACGTGAATGTTTCAACTTTGAGCAACTATCTGACAATCGTTGCCCAAGGCTCTGATACAATGGTCAGTTTCGATCCAGCCGGACATGGCGGCGGAAGCACCGTTGCCGTAATGCAAGGATTGGGAATGATTAATCTTTCTTATATCATCGCTTGACAATCTAGGAGACTGTGATACCATATCCAAGGATTGAGGCGGAAGTTTGCCAAGAACCTTCGGGTGAGGCAAGTTGTTGACAGT
>ODAK010005012.1_pt1 | contig 13483 bp, 15 predicted proteins | sample 1539591 | NCBI WGS metagenome assembly ODAK01 (sample SAMEA3539303, study PRJEB22396) | soil metagenome | biome: tundra; feature: field; material: soil | place: USA | collected 2010-05 | depth 0.15 m | reverse complement strand
ACCTTCGGAAACCATCCCCTCTATTCCATTAGGGTACACCGCAGGATGCGGATTTTTTAGCACGTTTAGGCCTGGGCGTGCATTGATTGCTGATAGTGCCGTTTTCATAAATTGACCATTGATTTTGCGAAAGTTTTTAATTACCAACATGGGTGGAAACGTCGATAACGACGCATCAATAAAATCAATATGATAGGGACCACTACATTCGCAATCCGGCACTTTTGACGTCCCATGCACGTGACGGAGAAGTCGATACGAAACTGCAACGGGTGCGAGGCCGGCATCGCATTGCAGCTCGGCGCCGAACAGTCCCTTATTGGAGTTGTGACAAGAGTCACCCAGACGGACTACTACGTGCTGATTCAAATTCGCGACGCTCGAACCGGCAAAATTCTCGACCAGCAGGAGGCCAATTTCGCCGGCGGCGACGAAGGCTGGCCGAGCGGAGTCCGTATGCTCATCAAGCACCAAGTCTTGGCGAGTAAAAACTAACTGTGGTCGAATCGCTTGAATCGCTTTACCGGTAATCCCAATGGGCCGTCAACCATGACTGATTTGTGGAACGCCGGTGCGCCGGCCTACCCGTTGGGCTGACGGGCATGACCACTGACGGCTTTACGGCGAGGACACTGAAACGGTGACTGTCGCGTATTGGCCTATTCTGTTGCAAAACTCGAAATCCTGAGACCGCCGTTTTTCAGCCGAAAGTCATTGGTACCAAAGATGGCCCTCACTTTTCTCGTATAGATAATCTAGAGGCTCTGTGCCAGGACATCGAGTATTTCCCGTATCCCCCCGAGTTAAATTGCGCTATCGGCCCTGCAGAGCGTCCGATTTTTTAGGCGTACCTGAAATCAGAGTTTTTCAACAGAATCGGCCGGGTGCTGCCTGTCGGCTGCTTGGCACGTTGTTGCCAAATTCGCGAAGTTGGAACGCCGACGCTCTTCGGGTCCCGTTCGTTGTCCCCGACAGCCCAAGGCGGTGGCATACTTTGCCTTCAGACCACTCCGATAAGGTTCCCTGACACCGTTACGCATGAGCAAATCAAAAACAAGGCTCTCCGGACTCTCGCGTTCGCGCAAGACCATGCAGTTCGAACCCGTCCCGCCCGCCGTTTATGAGGCTCTGGAGACGGAGGCTTGGTTTCGGCGCCATCTCGACGAGCCCCGCCGCCGCCCCGGGAGTAAAGCCGGAGCGAGTGATTCACCGCGGGCCAAGCAGGCGGTGTTCGAAGAGGCGCTACGGTGGTTCCTGGCGCACTTCGAGCGCCACCCCCCGGACCGCTTCGATCGGGTGCAGCGCTCCTGGGTGCGAACCGCCTTCTGGCTCTCGGATGATTTGTTGGCGCGCTGCCGAGCGATGGCGGCGCGCGCGGGGGTCGGCAAGCAGCAGCTGATCGCCACCGCGCTGAATCTTTATTGTCAGCGCCGGGTACCGCAGGAACTCGTAGCGTTTCGTCGTAAGATTTACACGGAAGCCCGCGAGATATATAAGAAACATCGCGTATCGGTTCGCAAAGCATTGCGTAACAAGACCGCTCCTTAAGCGCTTCCCCATCCGCCCCGGTAGCGGTCCTCACCCGGCACTCCTGGCGCGGTAAGGATCCGTCCCGGTCCTGGTTAGATCATTTGTGAGTCTTGCCGAGCCGTTGGTGCACGTGGTACATAGTACCGCCATGAGGTAACGTGTTACCTCAAAAGATGTAACAGGTTACCTATTCATGGAACTCACAGCCAATCACGATGAGTAGCCCCAGCACAGCAACGCTTGAACCCCCTGTCGAACTGGATGGCAGCGGCTTGAGGAAGGCCTCGGCGCTGCGCGTGTTGCGCATGCTCGAGAGCGCGATGGGTCTGACCATTGCGGGGTTATTGAAGGACCCCGACGTGATTGAAATCCGCTGCAACGCGGACGGGAAAATCTACGCCGACTGGTTCGACAAACCCTCCAGCTGGACGGGGCAGAGGCTGGGCTCCGACATGGCGACCCAGGTCGTATGCATTGTGGCCGATGCCGTCGATCAGATCGTGGGGCCGGCGGCCAACCGGTACATTCTGGATGCGGAATTCCCCGGCCAGGGGTTTCGCTTCCACGGCGATCTGCCTCCTGTGGTGCCTGGCCCGTGCTTCAACATCCGCAAGCGCCCGCCGCGCATCATTGTCCTCGAGGAATATGTCGCCGCCGGGATCATGACCGAGGCTCAGCGCCGCTTGATCGTGCGCGCCGTACACGAGCGCCGGAACATCCTGGTGGTGGGCGGCACGAAGACCGGCAAGACCACGCTCACCAACGCCATTATTGACGAACTGAAGGATCTGCATCAGCGCGTCGCGACCATCGAAAAGGTGCTCGAGCTGCAGGTGCGCGCCAAGGAGTGGCACAGCTACCGCGTGATCGAGGGGGTGCATGAGGCGGCGCAGCTGGTCGAAGCGTGCCTGCGGGTCGCCCCCGATCGCATCATCGTGGGGGAGGTGCGTGGAGCGGAAATTAATTCTTTGCTGGAGGCCTGGGGAACCGGGCATCCCGGGGGCATCTGCACGCTGCACAGCGACACCGCGACGCCCATTCAGGCGCTGCGGCGCATCGAGACGCTGATCCGCAAGTCCGGGCAGGTGCCCATACCTGAGCTCATTGCCGACACGATCCATCTGATCGTTCCCATCCAAGCGATCGAGGTCGAGACTGCGGAAGGCAGACGCTTTCGCCGGCACATTCCCGAAGTCGTCCGCGTGCGCGGATTCGAGGACGGGAAGTACGGCTTCGAGCGCGCCGAGTGATGGGTGTCTTCCCTTCAACATTCCACTTCAGAGGATTTGCCATGCTTAAGCTCCTGCACCGCGCTCGCCTCCCAGGGCTCCCGTTCCTAGCCTACGGCTTTGTGGTCCTGGCGCTCTCATTCGGTACTGCCCAGGCGGCGACCACGGGCATGCCCTGGGAGACACCGCTGCAGAATTTTTTGGACTCCTTGACTGGGCCGGTGGCGAAGATTGCCGGTGTTGCGGCAGTCGTGATTACGGGACTGGGCATCGCCTTTTCGGAGGGCGGGAGCGGCATGCGCAAGCTCATCACCGTCGCCTTTGGCCTGTGCATCGCATTTTCCGCAACGACCTTCTTTCTGCCCCTGTTCGGCTTTGCCGGCGGTGCGGCGTTCTGAGCGGAGGAGGCTGGCATGCATCCTGAAGGCTTTGAGATCCCCATTCATCAGTCCGCGATCAAGGCACAGCTGGTGATGGGTCTGCCGCGCCAACTGGCCCTCGTGCTGTACACGTTGGTCGCGGCGCTCACGTTGCCGCTGTCCACCTGGTACGCGATTCCACCGGGTCTCTTCCTGCATGGCGTGTTCGCGGCGGCGGCCAAACGCGATCCGGCCTTCTGGGATGTTTTCCAGCGCGCCTTCCGCTATCGCCTCTTTTACACGGCCTGAATCATGACCCTGACCCTTGTGTTTGCACTGATCCTGGGCGTTGGCATCGCGGCAGTCGGGGTGCTCTACGGGCGCCGTGCATTTGGGGTTTTCAGCCTCTCGGAACACAAAAGAAATCCGGATCGGTTCAGTGATCATCTGCCGTGGGCGATGCTCGTGGCGCCGGGCGTGGTCTTCAACAAGAACGGCTCGTTTCAGACCACCTTTCGCTTCCGCGGACCGGACCTCGATAGCGCGACGGAGGCGGAGCTTGTCATCACGAGTTCGCAGATCAATAACACCTTCAAGCGCCTGACGGGAGGCTGGGCGCTCTACGCCGATGCGCATCGCAGGGGCGAGGCGAGCTATCCGGATTCCACCTGGCCGGACTCGCTCACGCATCTGCTTGATGAGGAGCGGCGGCTGCTCTTTCAGGGCGATCATTACTTCGACAGCACGCGCTATCTGACGCTGCTGTATCTGCCGCCGCCGGATGTCGTGAACAAAGTGGCGCAGTGGTTCTACGAGGGGGGCGAGGAGGTGTCGAGCTCGTACGGCGATGAGCTGAAGCGGTTCGTCAAAACACGTGATGACATCACGAATCTCTTAGGCGGTGTGCTCAAAGAAATTCGTCCCCTGACGGACGATGAGACCTGCACGTATCTGCACGCCTGCGTCTCGCCCAAGACGCATGCGGTAAAAGCCCCAGACGTCCCGATGTTTCTCGATAGCCTGCTCACGGATTCGCCGCTGACGGGCGGCTTTGCCCCGCGACTCGGCGACTACCACGTCCAGGTCTTGTCCATTGCGGGATTTCCCAACACCTCGACGCCGGGGATCCTCGATATCCTGAACCGTCTGGACTTCGAATACCGTTGGGTCACGCGCTTCATCTTTTTAGACAAGACGGAGGCTGAAAAACTGCTGCGTGGCTTCTGGCAACGCTGGCTCTCAGGCCGTCAGTCGTTTGTCGCACTGATGCGCGAGGCGATCACGGGGCAGGGCTCGGCGATTCAGAACACCGATGCGCTCAATAAGTCCGCCGATGCGGATGCAGCCCTCCAAGAACTGAGCGGGGATCTGGTGTCCTTCGGCTACTTCACGCAGTGCGTTGTGCTGATGGATCGCGATCTCAAGAGCCTGAAGGCCAAGCAAAGTATTTTGGAGCAAGCGATCCAGGGTCGCGGGTTTATCACACTTGATGAGATCGAGAACCGAAACTGCTTCGATGCGTTCCTGGGTAGCATTCCGGGCAACTGCGCGCACAACGTGCGCCATCCGATGCTCAACACACTCAATCTCGCGCACCTCTTTCCGCTCTCGGCCGTGTGGGGCGGAGAGGCCCGGGAATCCAATCTCTATGACGGACCGCCGCTACTGCACACGGTGACCGGCGGCAGCACGCCCTTCAAGTTCAACCTGAACTACGGAGACGTCGGCCACACCTGCATTATTGGTCCTACCGGTGCGGGCAAGTCGGTACTGCTCGCGGCGATCGCCACGGCTTTCTCGAAGTACCGCGCTCCAAGTGGCGAGTTCTCGCAGGTGTATTTCTTCGATAAGGAGCGCAGTTCGCGTATCACGACCTTAGGGGTCGGCGGGGACTTCTACGACCTCGCCGCGGAGGGCGGGGCGCTCGCCTTCCAGCCCCTCGCACGCATCGATGAGGAGGCCGAGCGCAACTGGGCCATGGAATGGCTGCAGGCGCTGCTGCGGCATGAGACCCGGCTTCCCACGTTCGTGACGCCGGAGCGGAAGGCGGCCCTGTGGAATGCTCTATCTCGCCTCGCGGCCTCTCCAAACCAGGAACGCACCCTGACCGGGCTGCGCACGCTGGTGCAGGACAAGGCGATCAAGGATGCGCTGGGCTCCTACTCGGTCGATGGTCCCTACGGGCGCCTGCTGGATGCGGAAACCGAGACCTTGAGCCTCGGGCGCTGGCAGGTGTTCGAGATGCACGAGCTCATGAAGAGCTATCCGAACGCGGTGATGCCCGTGCTGACCTATCTCTTTCACCGGCTCGATCAGCGCTTTGGCAAGGCCCCGACGCTGCTGATCCTCGATGAGGGTTGGCTCTTTCTCGATGATCCGGTGTTTGCCCCGAAGATTCGCGAGTGGCTCAAGACGCTGCGCAAGAAGAAAGTGTACGTCGTGTTTGCGAGTCAAAGTCTTGCCGATCTCGCGCAGAGCACCATCCTGGAGACCGTCAAGGAATCCTGCTTCACGAAGATCTATCTGCCGAACAGGATGGCGATGGATGATGAGCGCAGCATGGCGTTCTATCGCGGCTTCGGCCTGAACGACCAGCAGATTGCCATCATTGCCGGAGCGATGCCGAAGCGCGAGTACTACTTCACCTCGCCACTAGGGAATCGACTGTTCAGTCTCGCGCTCGGCGAGCTCGGTCTGGCCTATTGCGCGGCCACCAGTGCCGACGATCAGATGCTCGCGGATCGCTGGTGCAATCTGCCGACCGAAGGCTTTAACGATGAGTACCTGCGCGCCAAGGGGCTGGATTGGGCCGCGGAGGCCTTAGCGGCGGCGGCGAATGAGTCGAATCGAAAGACAGCGTGACAGCCTTGTGATTGGGAGAGGATCGCCATGAAGAGAATGTTGATCAGCGGTATCGCAGTCCTGGCGTTACTGGCGGCCTCGTCCGTTCAAGTCGCACGAGCCCAGCTGGCCGTGATCGATCCAGCGAACCTGGTCGAGAACATCATCAGTGCGGTTCAGAATCTCGCGGCCGTGGCCAACCAGGCCGTGCAACTCGAGCACGAGGTGCAGTCCCTCGCCAATCAGGCGCAGAACCTGCAGAGCTTTCCGAGTTCCCAGAGTGGCAACGTTCTGGGACAGTACCTGACTCAGTACGCGAGCCTAGTAGCCACGATGCAGGGCATCGATGGGATTGCACGCAATCTCGCGACGCTCACCGCGCAATACGATGCGACCTTCCCGGCGACCTCTCTTGCGGCAGGCCCCTTGAGTTACTCGAGTGTCATGACTCAGCTGACGGGCTGGCTGACACAGTCTCGCAGTGTCTACCAGGGGGCTTATCAGAGCCAGGCTCAAGTCATGAGCACGCTGGGCGCGGACAGCGGGAACATCGCGCAACTGCTGCAGCAGTCGGGAAAGTCCAGCGGTGCGCTCGATGCGATCCAAGCCGGGAACCTGCTCACCGGCCAGGTGGCCTCGCAGCTGATGAAGATGAATCAGCAGATGGCCGCGACGAACCAAGCGCAGATGAACTGGATCGCGCAGCAGACGCAGCTGCTCGCGCAGACCCAGCAGACCGCCCAGGCGCAACTCGCCGGCTACAGCACGCGGGGCACGCGCGTTGTCAACGGCCTCATTGATCCGCTGCACTGAGGGCAACCCGTGAATCCGATGCTCATGGCGGTCATGATGGTGCTGGCGGTGCTCGCGAGCTGCAGTCGCAGCGGGGGCAGCAGCAGCAGCGGTCCCGGTGCCGGGGGCCCGGCGAGCACGGTGGGTGCTCTGCACAAAGTGGATGGGCCACCGATCGATCGCCTGTCGTTGGACCAGATCAATCGTATTGACCAGACGTGCTTTTTGCACCACGACTTAGATGACCCACGTGTCCCTTACACCAGCAGTTATTGCGAGAAGCTGGATCAGGAGCGAAACAGGAGAGCCATGCTGACGCCGGGTCAACGCACAGTCATCGTCGGCGGCCAACCGGTGAAGCAACTCCAGTAAGCACGCGTCAGGAGATATACGCCCATGCCCGCCGATACCGGCATTCTTACTTCCCTCCTCAACGCGTTTGTCGGGGTGTTTTCAGCCGGTCCCGGATTGCTCGCCCCGACGGCGGCGCGGATTCTGTTTCTGATCTCGGCGATCGAGCTGACACTGGCCGGGCTGTGGTGGGCGCTCAAGGGCGAGAACATTCTGGTCGGCCTCTTACAGAAGACGCTGCTGATCGGCCTGTTTGCCTTCTTCGTTCTCAACTGGCCGACCTTTCTCAATGCCGTGCTCAATGGTTTTGTATGGGTCGGCTTTCAAGCGGGCGGATCGAGCCCCGCTGCCGGCATTCTGCTCATCAAGGACCCGTCCAGCATCATTGATCAGGCGATGGCGATTACCCTTCCGATCAGCGACAAGCTCTCTAGCTTCTCGTGGACATCCATCGGCTCGCTCATCCTGTACGGCTGGGCTTACATCTTCACGATCCTCGCCTTCTTCTTCCTCGCCCTGCAGGTCTTCGTGACCTATCTCGAGTTCTACATCGTCGCGGCGCTGACTCTGGTGCTGGTGCCCTTTGGCGTGTTCAAGCATACGGCGTTCATCGCCGAGCGTGCGCTGGGCACCGTGATCAGCTTCGGGGTCAAACTGATGGTGCTGTCCTTCATCATCGCCGCGGCCGGCCCGGTGCTGGTGAGCATCACCGTTGCCCCCAATCCGTCCCTGACTCAGGCCTACGCGGTCCTGCTGGCCGCCATGGCGATCGCGTATCTGGCCTGGCATGCGCCCGCGATCGCCGGCGGCATGATCAGCGGCGGCCCAAGTCTGACGGCCGGCAGTGCGGCGGGATTTGTGGCGGCGACGACGCTCGGTGCATTGGGTGGCGCGGCGGCCACTTCGGCGGCGGTGCGTGCGAGCGCGGCGGCAGGCATGGGTGCTACGCGTGCAGCAGCTGGTGCCGCGGGAACGCTGCGCGCGGGCGGCGCACTCGGCATGGCCGGGGCGCAGATCGGCGGCGCAGGTCCGCTGGGGCAAGCTACAGCTGCCGCGCGAGGAGCGGGTGGGGCGGTGGTGCGAAGTATTGCGGAGGCGGCGACCCGTCCATTCGCGACAGCAGGACGATCCATTAAGGAGTCCTTCGAGGCCGGTCAGGTGCGCGCCTGGCGCTCGAGAGAATCCTCGCCGACGCCACCGAATCCCACACCGCCACGCGCAAAGGCATCGCCGATCCGGCCGCAGAGCGCAGCGCAGGCCGTGCACGCGGCAAAGTCATCCATTCCACCCGAGAGTTCCCCGGGTCCGGGCATGCAGGCGCCGATTCGGCCTGAGCCATGAATTGTTTTTGACTGTCCCGTCGAGGTAGTACTCCATGAGTCTCGCCACCGAACTGCTGACCCGCCGGACGGCATTCAAACCGAAAGCCTATCCGCAGACGCCCCACAACCGCGCGCGCGAGGAATGGAACGATCGCAATGGGGCGCTCATCCGTCAGGCCTATAACTGGCGCCTGGCATTCTTTGCGGAATTTCTGATCGTCGTTATCCTGGCGGCGGGCCTGCTCTACCAGTCCAGTCATTCGAGTATCCAACCCTATCTGATTGAGCACAACGCGCAGAGCGGGGAGGCGATCGGGCTCGGCGCCTTGCCGGCCTGGCACTACACGCCGCAGGAGCGCGAGTACCGATATTTCTTGGGCGCCTGGTTGCAGCGGGTGCGCGCCGTGTCCATGGATCCGGTCGTGGTCAAACGTAACTGGCTCGAGGCCTATCGATTCACGACCCAGGGGGCCGCCAATGAGCTCAACGAGTGGGCGCAGAAGGACGAGCGCTTGAGCCGGATCGGCGAGGAGACCGTCAGCATCGAAATCGTGTCCATCAACCCTATTGCCGAGAGCCACAGCTACCAGATGCGCTGGACGGAAACGGTGCGCACGCGCGCCGGGGAGCTTAAAGAAGAGCGCCATATGACCGGGATATTCCCCGTCAAGCTCGAGCCACCTCGTTCACGCGACGAGGAGGATCTGCGCGTCAATCCGTTGGGCATTCGGATCGATGCCGGATTCCAGTGGAGCAAGGACGCATAGCGCAGAGCACGTCTACTTCATTCGAACTCATTCGGCCCTGTACGCATTGGCCTCATCCCCCGATCAAGGATTCCTCCATGACTCAGCTCCATCGATCCCTACTCATCGCACTCATGGTCTGTGCAGGGGTGGCCTCGGCACAGCAGAAGCCCTTGACTCCCGACCAACTGATCGAGCAGGTGCGGGAGCAGCAGGCTACCAGTGGGCAGCCCGGCGCATTGGCCGTCGTGCCGGCGCCCAGTGCGGCCAACACCGCGAGTGCAACAGGCGCTGCGCCGGCCACGATCGCAGTGACGGACCCGCAACGCACGCAAGCGCAGCGTCAAGCCGCCCACAGCGCCCTTAAAGTGCGTCAGACGGCCGAGGCCAATACGCAGCACGCGAGCGAGACGATCTCCGTCAAAGGCAAGATGCTCTTCACCTACTCCGAGGGCGGCATCTACGAGCTTCAGACCGCCACCTTCCATGAAACAGCCATCGAGCTGCAGCCCGGAGAAGTGCTGACGGGCAAGGATCTGCCCACCGCCGGTGACACCACGCGCTGGACGGTTGCCGCGACGCGTACGGGCATGGCTCCTAACGAGAGCATCGTCCTGATCGTGAAACCCCTGGAGGCCGACCTGGAGACCAATATGACCGTCACGACCAATCGGCGTCTCTACAGCGTGATCCTCAAGTCGAATGAGCACACCTATATGCCGCTCGTGGCGTGGCTCTACCCGCAGGATGAAGCTCGCGCGCAGCAGGAACAGCTCGCCCACGCAGCGCAGATCGACGCCGAGACCGAACCGTTGGCCGTGGACCCCGACAAACTGAATTTCAACTGCGCCATCAGCGGTAGCAAGGTGCCCTGGGCGCCGCTGCGTGTCTATGACGACGGCTCCAAGACCTATCTGCAGATGAATCCCGAGATGGGAAGCTTCGAGGCGCCGGCGCTCTTCGTCCTGGAAAAGAACGATCCGCTGCTGGTCAATTTCCGCGTCAAGCATTCCCTCTACATCGTCGATCGGCTCTTTGATCGCGCGCAGCTGCGCGTGGGAGCCAAGACGGCGGTGGATATTCGCTGCACCCGGCGGGTGGCCAGCCGGTAGGCCCCTCATGCTTGACCAACCGACAGAGCCGGCGGACGTGCCCACTTCGCCCGATAAAGAGGAAGAGTTCTACGTGCCCCCACTCGCGGCCGAGACGCTTACCGGCCGTGCGCCGGCCCCGAGCGTCAAGCGCTTCAATCGTAGGACCCTCGCGGTGCTCAGTGCGGTGGCAGCGATCGTCGTCACTCTCGCCTTCGCCGTCGGTCTTCAGCGGCCGACCCGGAAGGCCGCGGCGGCGCCCGAGGGTGCGGCGCGCTCACCGCTGCCCGGTGCGGCCGTGAGCGCTTTGCCCAGTTCGTACCAGGACTACGGGAATACTTCGGGTAATGCGGTCCCAAAGCTCGGCGAGCCGCGGCCCGGGGATATCGGCGGCTTTGCATCTTCCAGCGGGACACGAGCGCTTTCGCCTCTGGAGCAGTATCAGCAGCAACAGGACATGGAACGGCTGAAAAGGGAGGACCAGGCGCGCATCGCAACCGTCGGCTTTTCCGGCGGCGGTGCAGGCGCGGAAACAGTCGTCACTCGAGCGGCGGGAATCACTGACCCTGCTGCTGCGGCCCTCTCCGACCGACTGCTCGATGTGGCGGACCGCAGCCTCGGGGTGCCGGGAGGCGCGCCATCGACGCGCGATGACGATAACGGTCAGAATGACAAGGCCCGCTTTTTGGACAAAGACCGCGACACGGATTTTCAGTTGCGGCATGGGGTCCAGGTCCCACGCTCCCCCTTCACGATGTTTGCCGGGACGGTCGTGCCGTGTGTCATGACCCAGGGCATCAACAGCGATCTGCCCGGCCAGATCGGCTGCATGGTCTCCCAAAATGTCTATGACACCGTGACCGGTAGGCACCTGCTCATTCCGCAGGGCACGAAGGCGATCGGCACGTACGACAGCCGGATTGCCTATGGGCAATCGCGTGTGCTCGTGGTGTGGACGAGGCTGCTGCGACCGGATGGAAGCTGGGTGTCGCTGGAAGGCATGCCGGGAACGGATCTGTCGGGCTATGCAGGCCTCACTGGACACGTCGACAATCACTACGGTCGGTTGGTGTCTGGCGTCGTGCTGGGTTCCATCATTGGCGCCGGGGCCCAGGTCGGCGCCGGGGCGAATAATCAGAATCCCTCTTTCTCGGCGCTGGCCGTGCAGGGCGCCGCCGAAAACATAAACCAGGCCGGGCAGCAGATCACGCGCAAGAACCTGCAGATTCAGCCGACCATCGAGGTGCGCCCCGGATCGCGGCTCAACATTTTTGCGACGAAAGATTTGATCCTCCCACCTTACAGGGGGTGATTCATTGCCGTCGATTTCTGAACTCAAGCCTGATCAAGGACCTGACCATGCCCAGAGCAAAACCTAAATTGCCGCCCATCGCCGTGGAGGATCGCAGCGAGAAGATCTCCCTGTCCTTACCGCTGGACTTGCGTCACGACATCGATCGGTTCGGGGAGTTCTTTGCCGCGGAAAGCGGACAGAAGCCGACCTCCTTCAATGCTGTAGTCGTTGGCGTGATTGCGGGTTATCTCGACAGTCACGGTGGCTTCAAGAAATGGCTGAAAGCCAACGGCGGCACGACCCGTTGTGCACATAGTGGTGAGCCGGCGTGAGGATCCCAGCAGCCCTGACGCTCTGGCTGCAAGGGCTGCGCCGGCGCTACAAGCTCGCCGTTCTACTGATCGCAGCCTGGGCACCGGTCAGTCTTCCCCGACATTCGTTTATGGCGGCCGGGATCCTGGTGATCGCCACTGGGCTGTTTCTCATGGCGACGCGCTCAGCACCACAACCGGCCGCGACCGAATCGGGACGCGTGGGGCCCTTCGATCCCCACGCTCATAACCGTCGGCCACGAATGACCGTTGACGGGCGGTTCAACATCGAGCGGTGTGCGGACTACGGTTTTCTGCGTTCAAGGTGCGCTCGACCCCATGTACGAACGGCCTCGATCAGTGGTCGCACAGACTCGCCATAGGGCGAGATCTTGTACTCAACCCGCAGCGGAACCTCGGAGAAGTCCGTGCGAGAAACGAGGCCTTCTTGCTCCAGATTTCGCAGGGTCTCCGTCAAGACCTTATGCGATATTTCCGGCATCAGCCGCTGGAGCTCGTTGAAGCGGCGCGTACCGGAATCCAGCCAGTACAGACAGATCATGCTCCACTTGCCGCCAATAGCATTCAACGCTGCAGTCAGCGGACACCCGGGTGGCTGCGGGGTCTCCGGCGGATTGACGGTGGGAGATGAAGATGGGGTTTCCATAAGATGTCCCGGTTACCAACACGTGTGTTCTTGCAGATGACGTATGCGACGAGCCAAGATTCCCACGGAGGAATTATAAATGATCGTGGAAATGCGCACCTATAAGCTGAAGCCAGGAACTCGAACCCGCTTTCTGGAGATATTCCGCGACAAGTCTGTTCCAAAGCATCTGGAATTGGGCATGAAGATTTTGGGCCCATTTCTGTCGGTCGAGGATTCAGACACGTTCTTTTTCATGCGCGGATTTCCTGATCTGGCCTCCCGCGAACCGATGAAAGCACTGTTCTATGAGGGGGTCCTTTGGAAACGCGAGTTGGAGGAGGTTCTGATGCCCATGATCGATAAGTATGAAGTCGTGGTCGTGGACGATCCCGCAAATCGGATTCATTGGTAGCAGGAATACCAGCGTGTCAACGCCCATCCAAAATGTTCTGGTTGCTCTTGGTCTCGCCGCCGGCCTGCAACCCCCTTACGGGGATTCGCACAGCAAGAACCCGGACATCGGTAGCCGTCGTCCCAAGCGCTAATACGTCGGCTGACGGGCAGCACGATTTTGACTTCGAAATTGGAGGTAAACTTCATCGAGACATACACGCGGTTAGGGGCGAACCAGGGCCAGATCACTAACGTGGCCTCAACACCTGTCGCTTGGAATCCGACTCTTCGCCAAGCTGCTCGCCGGCCAGAACAATCGATAGTCAGTGAACAATCGTCCGGGCCAATGTCCGCTAAGGAGTAGGCAATTGGACGGTGTCAGTGATCGTAGTTGCCGGCTGCTGCCAATGACAGGCACGATACGCGGGCGCTGCAGCTGTGGCTCGGACACCGGAATATCCAGCACACCGTCAGATATACCGAGCTGAGCCCGGCACGGTTCAAGGGGTTCTGGAGGGATTGACGGGGTTCTACAGGTCCTGCTCTACGCGCCCTCACCGTTCGACTGAGGTGTC
>ODAK010005011.1_pt1 | contig 13484 bp, 14 predicted proteins | sample 1539591 | NCBI WGS metagenome assembly ODAK01 (sample SAMEA3539303, study PRJEB22396) | soil metagenome | biome: tundra; feature: field; material: soil | place: USA | collected 2010-05 | depth 0.15 m | reverse complement strand
CGCACCGACCTTCGAAAGGCCGAGGGCATGAACGCCTTCTTCTTCGCTCCAGCGCTCGCCGGCAAGACCGCCGCGTCGCTCTTCTCCACGCACCCGTCGCTCGAGGTTCGACTGGACGCGCTGAAGAAGCTCGAAGTCGAACTCAACGGCTAGTGGGCCTCCGCGACACCCTCTTCGGTCGCACCAAACAGATCGCGCCGAAGCTCGACGGTCTCTTTGCGTTGCCGTCGGCGGCCCTGACGCTGCAAAGCGAGCTCGACCTCGTGTCGTCGGGCAACGCCGGACTCTGCTTCAAGGCCGGTAGCGGCGAGACCACGATCACGACTGACGACGAGATCATCGCCTTGCTCAACTTCGACGACAAGACCGGAACCGTGAAGGTCACGACCGACGACCTGGGGTTCAAATGGCTGGTGGTGACCGATCCCGAGCTCGACGGTCTCGTCACGAGGATTCACGGCGCGAACACCACGATGGTCGAGCACGGACTCGGCCCGCGATTGTTATGTGCGGTCTTCGGCTTCGTGCCCAAGACTCCCCCGGGCGACGGCGCCGTGCGGCTGGTCTATCTCCTCAAACAGGGGACCTTCTATCCCTTCGCACCGACCGGACCGGATCAGCGCGACAACGAACTCGAACTGCGCGTGCGATCTTTCCTCAGCGACGACCTGCCAATCGAGAAGGACCTCTCGCGGTGGATGGCGCTGTGGAACCTCCCGGTCTCCTAGATGACGACGTCGGCGAACTCGTCGGCGAGTAGGGCTTCGAGACCTTCGGCGTAATCCAGGTCCAACTGCGTGAGTCCGCCCTGGTCGTGTGTCCACAGTTCGAAACGGACCTTCCGGTAGCCGAGGGTCACGACCGGGTGGTGGTCGAGTCGTTCAGCCAGCGTCACTTGGGCCTGAATGAGTCTCGCGCCACTCGGATAGTCAGTGGTCCTGATCTCGCGTATCAGATGTGCGTCCTCGAGGTGCCATGTGGGATGCGCGGTGACCCAGGTCTGCACCACTGCGTCGTCGAGTCGTGACGGTCGATTCAAGGGTGCGTCATGTCCTCGGGCACCACGGCGGCGTCGAACTCTTCCGCGGTCAGTAGTCCGAGGGTGAGTGCCGCCTCGCGTAGCGTCGTTCCTTCGTGATGGGCCTTCTTCGCCACCTCGGCCGCCTTGTCATACCCAATGCTCGGGGCGAGCGCCGTCACGAGCATGAGTGAATTGTGCAGATGCTGAGCGATCCGCTCGACGTCGGGCTCAATTCCTTCGACGCAGAATTCGCGGAAGCGGTCGCACGCGTCGGTCAACAGGTCAATGGAGTTGCAGAAGTTGTGGATGAGGACCGGCTTGCAGACGTTCAGTTCCAGGTTGCCCCGTGATCCCGCGGTCGTCACGGCCACGTCGTTACCAAAGACCTGCACCGAGACCATGATCATCGCCTCGCATTGCGTCGGGTTGACCTTGCCGGGCATGATTGAACTGCCCGGCTCGTTCTCGGGCAACTTGAGTTCACCCAGTCCGGAACGCGGACCCGAACCGAGCCAGCGGATGTCGTCGGCGATCTTCGCCAAACTGGCGGCCAGAGTGCGAATCGCACCGTGGGCGAAGACCAACGCGTCGTGGGCGGCCAAGGCCGCGAAGTAGTTCGGCGCCGTCACGAAGGGCTTGCCGGTCAGGGCCGCGATGGCGTTGGCGACGCGCTCCCCGAACTCGGGATGGGTATTCAGGCCCGTTCCCACTGCCGTCCCACCGGCCGCCAACTCACACAGACCAGGTAGGACGAGCTCGAACCTGACGAGGTCGGCGTCGAGTTGGGCGACGTAGCCCGAGAACTCCTGGCTCAGCGTGAGCGGTACGGCGTCCATCAGGTGCGTCCGACCGATCTTCGTGATACCGGCGAAGTCTTCGACCTTCTGACTCAATGCGTCGCGCAATCGAGCAACGGACGGCACGAGACGCTCGGTGATCTCCAGGACCGCGGCGATGTGCATCGCCGTCGGGAAGGTGTCGTTGGACGACTGCGACATGTTGACGTGGTCGTTGGGGTGAACGGGGTCTTTGCTCCCCATCACACCGCCGGACAACTCGATTGCGCGGTTCGAAATGACTTCGTTGACGTTCATGTTGGTCTGCGTCCCCGAACCGGTCTGCCAGATTCGCAGCGGGAACTCGTCAGCGAGGACGCCGTCGATAATCTCTCGCGCGGCCCGCTCAATGAGCGTCGCGCGCTCGGGGTCGATCTTTCCGAGTTCGTGATTCACCTCCACCGAGGCGAATTTCAAGATTCCGAAGGCGCGAATCAGCGCCGGCGGCATTGTCTCGTGTCCAATCGCAAAGTGGTGCAGGCTTCGTTCTGTTTGAGCACCCCAATAGTGATTCGCCGGCACCTCAATCCTGCCCATCGAGTCGGACTCCACTCTCACTTCACTCATTGCAACCTCTTCACTTTTTCTTGGCAAGCTTCATTGCTTTCTTCGCAGGCCTCTTGTTCACTGGTAACTTCTTCGCAATTGACTTCTTCGCTGGTGACTTCTTTACAGGCGTCTTTTTCGCGGGTGACTTCTTTACAGGTGCCTTTTTCGCGGGTGACTTTTTGGCGAGTGACTTCTTGGCGGGCGCCTTCTTCGCAATTGCTTTCTTCGCAGGCCTCTTGTTCACTGGTAACTTCTTCGCAATTGACTTCTTCGCTGGTGACTTCTTTACAGGCGTCTTTTTCGCGGGTGACTTCTTTACAGGTGCCTTTTTCGCGGGTGACTTTTTGGCGAGTGACTTCTTGGCGGGCGCCTTCTTCGCAATTGCTTTCTTCGCAGGCCTCTTGTTCACTGGTAACTTCTTCGCAATTGACTTCTTCGCTGGTGACTTCTTTACAGGCGTCTTTTTCGCGGGTGACTTCTTTACAGGTGCCTTTTTCGCGGGTGACTTCTTCGCTGCCTTCTTCTTCACCGGCTTCTTCTTTGCAGGTGGCCTTGTAGCGGCAGGTGGCATGACAAGGACCATCGCTTCGAGTTCAGTGGACACTTCACCGTCGTAGAGCTTGATGCCTTCAACGACAACCTTCCGAGCCGCGATGACGTCTTCCCAACGAGGTCCCTCACCTGTTCCGGGGACCTCGAGTAACAGTGGCAGGTCGCGAAAATCTGGATGTCCGACAAGAGCAGCCAGACCCATCGTGCCAATCGTTCCTTCATCGATGTTGGCGTGACGGTCGCGGTTGCCGCCCAGTTCGATCTTGGAGTCGTTCAGATGGAAGCAACGAAGACGTCGGAGGCCGATGCTCATATCGATCTCGTGCACGAGTTTGTTCGTACCATGGGTGCTCGAATAGTCATAACCACTCGCCCATAGGTGTTGCGTATCGATGCACACACCAATTCGCTCATCGCCCCCGGTGGCGTCAATCAATGCCTGAATCTCTTCGAAGCTGCGACCGATGGTGCCGCCGGTTCCGGCCGCGTTCTCAATCAGGATCGGGCAATCCGTCACGCCCGGTGGCGCTGAGTCCGCGGCATCCAACGCGCGCTTGAACGCCTCGGCCATCTGTGGCAGCGCCGTCTCGAACCCGCTGCCCATGTGAGAGCCAACGTGCAAGACGACGCCCGATGATGCCATGCCTCGTCCCGTCGAGAGGTTGCTGATCAGGCAGTCGACGGAACGCTCGTAGAGCTCTTTGTTGGGACTGGCGAGGTTGATCAAGTACGTCGCGTGACAGAACGTGTGCGTCACGCTGGGGTGGTTCGCTTGCGCCTCGCGGTACGCCTCGAGGACCTCGGGCGCGTACTGCGACGGCTTCCACATCCGGGGGCTCTGGGTGAATATCTGGATCGACGTGGCGCCGATTTCGACGCCCTCCTCCAGCGAGGGGATGAGCTTGCCACCCCCGCGTACGTGTGCACCAATGTTCATTACAGTAAAACTACCTCTCTCTTTGCCCACTCACGTCAGGATGCCGATGGCCGAATCTTTCACTCCCGCCGCTCGCGAACTCATCGCCAAGAAGGTCCTCGCGCACGTGGCGAGCCTCGACGCCGACGGTGGCCCGAACGTCTCTCCGGTGTGGGTCGAACTCGATGGTGACGACCTCGTGATCAACACGGCACTCGGCCGCGCCAAGGCCCGTAACTTCGCCTCGGACGCGCGCGTCGCGATGTCCCTCGTCGACCCCGACGACGACCATTCGATCATCACGCTTCGCGGTTCGGTCGTGGGCTTCACGACGATCGGCGCGGAGGAGGGCATCGATCGCCTGGCGAAGAAATATCTGGGCGTGGATTCCTATCCGGATCGGCGCGAAGGACAGGTCCGCGTCACCGTGACGATTCATCCCGATCGAATATCGAGACAGCCCGAGTAGCTCAGCGAAACGTCGTCAGGTCGCCCGCGTCACTCGACGCGGTCGACACCTCGCGAAGGAATTCATCTCCGTGTCGCAACGTGGTGCCGTCCCAGCTCCACACGTCGACCGGTGTCGGAGGGGCCGGCCGGTTGTAGGCGCCGACGAGTGTCGCTTCCCCGTTGGTGAAGTTCACCTCGTCGTCAGTGAGCAGCGCGTCGAGGACTTGCGCGCTGGACTGGGCGGAGGGCGAACTCACGACCACGGAATCGAGGGGAATGAGCCAACTCAACGTGGCGACGTCACGCGCCGCCATCTGCGCGGAATAGTCATCCGAGATAACGAGCCAGACACCGATCGCACTCGTCAGTCGGTCGTGCAGCGAACCCAGGGTGATGATCGGCTCGGCGTCGGACACGGACACGACGACGTGATGGGCGTTGGCGTAGCCCACGAGCGCGTCGAGGTCGTCGAAGCGGACGTCGAGTCGGACCAGCGCCATGGCCTAGGGCTGCAGGTCCTCTTTGGGCAACTTCTCGATGTTGACGTCACGAAAGGTGAGGACGCGCACCGACGGGACGAAGCGGGCCGTGCGGTACATGTCCCAGACCCAGGCGTCGTTCAACGTCACTTCGAGCAGGGTGGGCGTTCCCGTCGAACGGACTTCGATAGCGACGTCGTTGGCGAGGTAGAAGCGGCGATCGGTCTCGACGGCGTAGTTGAACGTCCCGACGACCGCTTTGTACTCCTGGACGAGCGCGAGCTCCAGCGTCGACTCGTAGTCGTCGAGTTCCTCTTCGCCCACGCGCTACTGCGCGCGCTCGGTGACGCGCAGCTCCTTGATCTTGGCGGCTTTTCCACGCAGATCGCGCAGGTAGTACAGCTTGGCGCGACGCACGTCGCCGTAGGATTCGACTTCGATCTTGGCGATGGTCGGCGCGTGCACGGGGAACGTACGCTCCACGCCCACACCGAAACTGATCTTTCGTACGGTGAAGGTTTCGTGAACGCCCGATCCCTGACGGCGAATGACGACGCCCTGGAAGATCTGGACGCGCTCGCGCGTACCCTCGACCACGCGGACGTGGACCTTCACGGTGTCACCGGTACGGAACGAGGGGATGTCATCGCGAAGGGAGTCGCGGTCAATGAGGTCGGTCGGATTCATGGGAGCGGTCCCTTTCGGATCACTGAGGCTTTAGAAGTTTAGCCGTTTGGCGCGTTCGCATCCAACACTGGGAATTCCGCCAGTATCGCGTCGTCCTCGTCGCTCAAGCCGCCGCGCGCCGCGATCAGGTCGGGTCGGCGTTCAAGAGTGCGGCGCAGCGCCTGCGCGCGTCGCCAGCGCGCGATCCGGGCGTGGTCGCCCGAACGAAGTATCTCGGGCACCGCGAGACCGCGCACCTCGGCCGGCTGGGTGTAGTGCGGGTATTCGAGCAGTCCGTCACTGAACGATTCGTCGAGGCTGCTCTCGTCGTTACCCAACGCCCCCGGGCGGAGGCGCACGACGGCTTCGATCACGCACAGCGCCGCGAGTTCCCCGCCGGCGAGCACGAAGTCCCCGAGGGAGAGCTCGTCGTCGACCACGAGGTCGAGCGCGCGCTGGTCGATGCCCTCGTAGCGCCCGCAGAGGAGCGAGAATCCGTCGAGGGTCGCGAGATCTCGGGCGACCCCGTGCGTGAAGGTTCGCCCGGACGGCGTCAGCGCGATCAGCGGGCGCGCGATGTCGGGGTGCTCATCGATGGTGCGAAGGATCGGTTCGGCGCGCAGCACCATCCCCGCTCCCCCGCCGAACGGCGTGTCGTCGACGCTGCGGTGCACGTCGTCGGTGGCGTCGCGCAGATCGTGCAGGTGAAGCTTCCACACGTCGCGCTCGAGAGCGCGTCCGAGGACCGACGTCGCCGCGTAGTCGGCGATGGCGTCGGGGAACAAGGTCAGCACGTCGACGCGCAATGTCATTCGAAGAGCCCTTCGGGTGCGTCGACGTCGATTCGGACGTTCGCCTCGAGCGACGTCACGAACGTGAGGGGCACGAGCGCGCCGTTGTCGAGTACCAAGAGGTCACTCGCCGGATTGGCTTCGACGCCGACGACGACGCCGCGTCGGACGCCGTGTACGTCGTAGACCTCGGCGTCGTAGAGCTGGTCGATCCAGATGACGCTCTCGTCATCGAGTCGCGGCGCCGACAGCACGACTCCGCGTAGGTGTTCGGCCTTCTCGCGCGAGTCGCATCCTTCGAAGGTGACGATGAATCGCTGCTGGTGAGCGATCGACGCCACGACGACCAACGGTCCGCGGTCACTCAGGAGTTCGCTGCCGGGCGCGAGTCGCTCCGTGCGGTCGCTCCAGAGGTCAACGAGAACCTGGCCCTTGAGGCCCTGCGCTTTGATGATGCGCCCGACTTCGAGCGTGGGGCGCACTTCGGCGCTCACGATTAGTCGACGATGTCGACGGAGGTCGTCACGCCATCGCGCGCGCCGGCGGCGCCGACGAGGGCGCGAATGGCCTGGGCCGTGCGACCACGGCGACCGATGATACGGCCCATGTCGTTGGCGCCGACACTGAGTGACAGCACGACCTTGCCCTGGCGCTCGCTGACGTCGACCGACACCGCACTGGCGTCTTCGGCGAGTGACGTGGCGATGAACTGCAAGACGGCGGTCGCGGTGGCCGCGTTCTCGACCCCGTCACTGCTCTCGTTGACGTCGTCGTCTTCGTATCCGTCGTCAATCGTGTTGACGTCGCCGGCCACGTAGTCGTTGACGTCGCTCATTGGGCGGCCTTCGCGGCTTTGGCCGCTTCGAACAGTTCCAAGGCACCACTGGTCTTGAGCAACTTGGCGACGCGCTCGGTCGGCTGGGCACCCTGTTGGAGCCAGCGAAGGACCTTCTCGTTGTCAATGAGGGTGACGGTCTCGGGCTCCGCGGCCGAAAGCCCGCGGGGCTGGTAGGTGCCGAGGATCTCGAGGAAGGCGCCGGAGCGCGCTCGGCGGCTCTCGGCCGCCACGACGCGATAGGTCGGCTGCTTCTTCTTACCCATGCGCACCAAACGAAGTTTCACTGCCACGACGAAATTCCCTTCAAACCTTTTGTCCCGGTCCACCGGAACTGGGCGAGATACCCGAGCGTCAAAGTTTAGCGTTGTTTGGGGGGTGTAACCCTCCCGCCTTTCTTCTTCTTGTTTTTGCCACCGCCGCCGCGTACTGGCTGGCCGGCTTTCATTCCCGCGCCGAGCGCCTCGAAACCCGGGGGCAGCGCGTCACCGCGCTGCGCTTTGGTCGCCATGTTCGCCATTCGTCCCATGCCGGGCATCGACGGCATCGCGCCGCCGCTCATCTGTCGCATCATCTTTCGCATGTCGTTGAACTGCTTCAGGAGTTGGTTGACCGCGCTGACGCTCGTGCCCGAGCCCCGCGCGATGCGCGTTCGCCGAGAGCCGTCGATGATCACCGGTTCGCGGCGCTCGCGCTTAGTCATGGAGCGGATGATCGCCTCCACCTTGTTCAGTTCGCCCTCGTCGACGTTGTTGGCCGCACTGCGCATCTCTTTCGTCACACCCGGCATCATCTTCATGATCCCGCCGAGCGAGCCCATCTTGCGAACCTGGTTCAGCTGCGCGAGAAAGTCATCGAGCGTGAAGGTCCCGCTCATCATCCGTCCGGCACTCTCGGCGACGACGTCGGCGTCCATCCGTTGCTCGGCCTGTTCGATCAACGAGAGGACGTCGCCCATGCCGAGGATCCGTGACGCCATCCGGTCCGGGTGGAAGAGCTCGAAGTCCTCCATCTTCTCGCCGGTGGAGGCGAAGACGACCGGTCGACCGACGACGCCGCGGGCCGAGAGCACGGCGCCGCCGCGCGCGTCGTAGTCGAGCTTGGTGACGATGATGCCCGAGAGCGCCAGCGTCTCGTGGAAGGCGCGCGCCGTGACCACGGCGTCTTGGCCGGTGACCGCGTCGATGACGAGGAAGGTGTAGTGCGGCGAGGTCGCCTTACTTATGGCGCGCACCTCGTCCATCAGCGCTTCGTCGATCGAGAGTCGACCGGCGGTGTCGATGATCACGACGTCGCGTCCGAGTCGCGTCGCTTCTTTGAGTCCGTGGCGCGCGACGTTAAGAGGACTCGACGGCTCGGAGAAGACGTCGACGCCGACCTGGCTGCCGAGGACGCGCAGTTGCTCGACCGCCGCCGGTCTCTGGAGGTCGGCCGCGATCAAGTACGGCTGGCGACCCTGTTGCTTGAACCACGCGGCCAACTTCGCCGCCGTCGTCGTCTTACCGGCGCCTTGGAGGCCGGCGAGGAGGATGACGGTCGGGGGCTTCGAGGCGTAGGTGACCTTGAGGGCCGATCCCCCGAGGACCTCGATCAGTTGTTCGTGGACGGCCTTGATGACTTGTTGGCCCGGTGAGAGGCTCTGGCTGAGCGCCTCGCCACTGAGGCGCTCGCGCACGGCGTCGAGGAACGCGCGAACGACGCCGAGTTCGACGTCGGCTTCCAAGAGAGCGCCACGGACTTCGGCCAGCGCCTCGTCCAGGTCGGCGTCGCTCAGGCGCCCGCGCGATCGCAGCGACGTGCCGAGTCGCTCGAAACGTTCGCTCAGGGCATCAAACATGAATCTCAGGCTAACGCTAGGCGGTTAGAAGTGAATCGACGAAGTCGCCGGGATTGAAGGCGATCAGGTCGTCGACACCTTCGCCGATGCCCACGAACTTGACGGGAATCCCGAGATCGCGTTCGATCGCGACGACGATGCCGCCGCGCGCCGTGCCATCAAGTTTGGTGAGCACGATGGCCGTGACGTCGGCCGCGGCGAGGAACTCTCGGGCCTGGCTCAACGCGTTCTGCCCCGTCGTCGCGTCGAGCACCATGAAGGTCTCCACGACTTGACCGGGCTCGCGGTCGGCGACGCGTCGCACTTTGCTCAGTTCATCCAACAGGTTCGTGCTGTTCGAACGTCGACCGGCGGTGTCGGCGAGCACCATGTCGGCGCCGCGCGCCGCGGCGCGCCCGAGGGCGTCGTGCACGACCGATCCGGGGTCCGCGCCCTCGGCCGATCGCACGATATCGGCCCCGGTCCTCGTCGCCCACTGTTCGAGTTGATCGGCCGCGGCCGCGCGAAACGTGTCACCGGCCGCCAATACGACGCTGCGGCCCTCGTCGATCTGACGCTTCGCCAGTTTGCCGATGGTGGTCGTCTTGCCGACGCCGTTCACCCCCACGAAGAGCCAGACCGGCACGCGACCGTTCTGCGCCGTCGTCGTCACCGAGCGATCCGCGGTCAATGAATCGAGCAGCGACGCGCGAACGGCATTCGCGACACCATCGGGCGCACCGTTCACGCGCAGGTTGTCGAGGATCATCGTCGTCGTCGCGACGCCGACGTCACTGCGCAACAGCACCTCTTCCACCACCTCGAACTGCTCGGCACTCAACGCGCCCACGCCCGAGAGCGAGCGCACTCGTTCGAAGACGCCGCGCGATGAACCGAGACGTTGCGCGAGGGTCGCGACGTCCAACGAAGGCCGCTCGGTCAACTCGGTGACGAGCACCGTCGGCATCGCCGCGCGTGGGGGCGACGCTAACGCGACTCGGCCACGGCGCCGGCGACGCGCGACCACGACAGTGATTCCCACGACGAGGACCACCACGACGACGACGATGGTGACGATCACGCCGTTTCGACCTCACGAGAACGCTGCGCGCGTTGACTGATCACCTTCGATGAGGCACCCGGCCCCATCGTCACGCCGTAGAGGGCGTCGGCCGCTTCCATCGTTCGCTTCTGGTGCGTCACGATCAAGAGTTGCGCCTCGTCGCGGAACTCGTCCACGAGGCTGAGGAACCGTTGCAAGTTCACGTCGTCGAGCGCCGCTTCCACCTCGTCCATCATGTAGAACGGCGAGGGCCGCGAACGAAAGACGGCGAAGAGGAACGCGAGCGCCGCCATGGAGCGCTCGCCGCCGGAGAGCAACGAGAGACGCCGGACGTTGCGGCCCAACGGTCGCACTTCGATCTCCACGCCGGTGTTGAGGGGATCGTCGGGCTCGGTCAAGATGAGGCGGCCCTGTCCCCCGGGGAAGAGCATCGCGATCAGCGCTGAGAAGTGTTCGTTCACGTCGGCGACCGCGCTCGAGAACGTCTCCATGATCTCTTGGTCGAGGGCGCGAATCACCTCTTGGATCTCGCGACGCGCGTGACGTACGTCGCTCACTTGCGCATCCAGTTCCTTGTAGCGCTCTTCGAGTGAGGACAGTTCGTCGAGGGCGAGCGGGTTGATCGGGCCGAGCGACGTGATCCGCGCTTCGAGTTCTCCCACGCGTGCCTCGAGCGTCACGCCCTCGGGCAGTTCGGGGTGGACCACGTCGCCGAGGTCGGCCGGTTCGATGCCGAGGTCGTGGCGGATGAGTTCATTGAGGTTCGCGATCTTCACGACAATCTCGGCCTGTTCGATCTCGCTTCGTCGCCCGGCGTCGCTCAGCTCCGCGAGTTTGGCCTCCGCCTCTTTGCGTTCACGCCGGACCTCTTCGAGCCGTTCGGCGCCGGCGCGCGTCGCCTCCAACTGTTCGCGGTAGGTCGAATCCATCGCCTCTTGGGCGACGCGAATCTCGTTGGCGCTGCGCTCGACCAGTCGCGACAAGCGCTCGAGGACCTGGAGATCGAACTCCAACTTCTCGCGACGACCGGCCGCTTCGGCGCGCTCACTCGTTCGACCCTCCAGCCGCTGCTCGATCTCTGAGCGACGCTGTTCGAAGAGTCGACGCCGCTCGGAGAACTCCGCTTCGCGACGCGACAGCGCCGTCGCCTCCTCGTTCACTCGATTCTTCAGGGACTCGAGTTCGCGGCGTGCGTCGGCGACGCGCGCGTCTCGTTCGCCCGAGACCGCGACCGTCTCTTCGAGGGCCGGGAGTTGCTCGCGCAAGACCAGCAATTCTTCGTCGTTCGTGACGATCTGTTCGACCAATTCGGCGAGGTCGTCGTTCAGGGACTCCTGGGCGTGCTGCAGCTGATCGATTACTTCACCGAGTCGGCGCTCCTCGCCCTGGAGTCGTTCGGACTCCGCGAGCGACTGGGCCTCGTGCGACGTCGCGCGGTTCAGCACTTGACGCGCCTCAACGGCCGTCGTGTCGGCGACCTTGCGACGCTCGCGCACGGGCGCCACGGCGGCCGTCGCGTCTCGGGCGGCGGACTGCGATTCTTCGACCGCCGAGCGAGTGACGACGGCCCGGCCCGACGCGATGCGCCATCCCGATGAGGCGAATCGGTCACCGTCACGGGTCACGATGATCAGGTCGGGGTTGGCGAGCGCGACGTCCATGCCCGACTCCCAATCACTCGCGATGAAGGCGCGAGAGAAGAGGGCGTCCAGTACTCGGGTCACGTGCGCCGGCGCCTTGCGACGAGCGCGCACGAGTGGACGGAGCGCTTCGCAGCCCTCGGGCGTCGCGGGCGCGGCGATATCGCCCTCGGCGACGGGCAGGATCAGCCCCGCGCCATTTTCGCGTCGGAGGGCTTCGAGGGACGCGCGCGCCGAACGTCGTCCGTCGACGACCATGGCACCGACCGAGGCGCCGGCGGCCGATTCCACGGCGCGCTCCCAGCCGCTGTCGATCTCGATGAGATCCAGGAACGCACCGAGGACGCCTTCGAGATCGCCGATGATGGCGCGACCCCCGGCCCCCGAGAGCTCATCGAGGGCTCGCGCCAGTGCCTCGGCGTGCGCCTCGGTCCGGGCGGCCCAGTCGGTCGCCTCGCGGAGCTCTTCGTCGCACGACGACCTCTCCACCTCGGCCTGATCGGCCGCGTGCTGGGCGTCCAGTCGTTCTTGTCGGGCCTTCTCCACGCTGGCGCGCGCCGTGACGAGTGCGTGTCGCACCACTTCGAGATCCGACGTGCTCTGGGTGACGCGCGCGCGAGAATCGCCGAGTCGGGTCGTGGCGCGACGTTCGCTCTCACGCAGCGACGTGAGGGAACGCTCCAAGAGCGCGACGCGCTGGCGCGCCGCGACGAGCGCGGCTTCGTCGCCCTCGCTCGACGCCGACCCCCACGTCGCGTCGAAGGTGACCTGGGCCGCGTCCAGTTCGTCCTGGGCCACGGCGACGGCTTCGTGCAGGGCGTTGAGAGCGAGGCTCTCGTCGTCGACGCTCTGCAGGTCGGCGGTGAGTTTGGCCGCGTCGGCTTCGAGGGTGGCGATGACGTTCTCGTCGGCGGACGCAATGAGCGCTTGGCGCAGTGAACGTTCGCGCTCCTCAATGATCGACGACGTGCCGCGCGCTCGTTCGGCCAGTCCCTGCAACGTGCCGAGCGTGGACGCCAGCATCTCCTCGCGGCGACTCGCCATCTCGGCGGCGGCGCTGGACGCCTGCGCGTCGAGCGTCACGAGTTCGAGTCGCAGTTCGCGCTCGCGCGACGACGAGCCGACCAACTCGTTCTCGAGCGTCGTGCGTCGACGCTCGAAGCCGTGCAATCGCGTCGAGAAGAGCGCGCGGCGCGCGGCGCGAAGTTCGGATTCGACGTCGGAGTAACTGCGCGCCGAGACCGCCTGTCGCTCCAGCGGTCGCATCTGGCGGCGAACTTCGCGCACGAGGTCACCGAGGCGTTCGATGTTCTCCTGGGTCGCGCCGAGACGTCGTTCGGCTCGTTCCTTGCGGCGGCGATGCTTCAAGACGCCGGCCGCCTCTTCGATCACCGCGCGACGATTGTCCGACGAGGAGTTGAGTATCGAGTCCAGCTGTCCCTGACCGATGATCATGTGCTGTTGGCGTCCGACGCCGGAGTCGCTCAGCAGCTCTTGCACGTCCAACAGTCGACAGGTCGTGCCGTTGATGGCGTATTCGGAGTCGCCACTGCGAAAGAGCGTGCGCGAAATCGTTACCTCGGCGCCGTCGATGGGGAGCTTTCCCGAGGAGTTGTCCAGCGTGAGGGCGACTTCGGCGCGACCGAGCGCCGGACGGTTCGCCGTGCCCATGAAGATGACGTCGTCCATCTTCGCGCTGCGCAGCGCCCTCGTGCTCTGAGCGCCCAACACCCAGGTCACGGCGTCGACGACGTTGGACTTGCCCGAGCCGTTGGGACCGACCACCGCAGTTACCCCGGTCTCGAATTCGAGCACGGTGTTGTCGGCGAAGGACTTGAAGCCCTTCATGGTCAATCGCTTAAGAAACACG
>ODAK010005009.1_pt1 | contig 13485 bp, 12 predicted proteins | sample 1539591 | NCBI WGS metagenome assembly ODAK01 (sample SAMEA3539303, study PRJEB22396) | soil metagenome | biome: tundra; feature: field; material: soil | place: USA | collected 2010-05 | depth 0.15 m | reverse complement strand
GCCTCGCCACCGAAGGCCGCATGAGCCGCCTGCAGCAGGCCTTCCACGAAAAGCTTGGCACCCAGTGCGGCTTCTGCACGCCGGGAATGATCATGGCCGCGGAGTCGCTGCTGCGACGCAACCCGACGCCGGACGTTGCCGAGATCCGCGACGCGCTGTCGGGCAACCTGTGCCGCTGCACCGGCTACGTCAAGATCATCGAGTCGGTGCAGGCCGCCTGCAGCGAAGTCGATGCCGCCGCCGCTCCCGCCGCCGCGCGCGTCCACTCGGTCGGCCAGCGCACGCCGCTGATCGACGGCATCGAGAAGGTGACCGGGCGCGCGCGCTACACCGCTGACCTGCCCTTCGGCGGGGCGCTGGTCGGCCGCATCCTCAGAAGCGCGGTCGCGCACGGCCTGATCCGCGGCATCGACACGACCCGGGCGCGCGCCATGCCCGGCGTGCGCGCGGTGATCACCGGCGCGGATTTCGCCGCGCCTTACGGCGTGATCCCGATCGCGCAGAACGAGTGGCCGCTGGCGCGCGACAAGGTGCGCTACCGCGGCGAGCCGCTGGCCGCCGTGGCCGCCGTGGACGAGGCCACGGCCGAGGCGGCGCTGGCCGCCATCGTGCTCGACATCGAGCCGCTGCCGGCCTACTTCAGCGCCGACGACGCGCGCGCGGTCGGCGCGCTGCAGCTGCACGAGAAGAAGCTCGGCAACATCGAGCGCGAAGTCGAGCAGCTGTTCGGCGACGTCGACGCCGGCTTCGCCGCCGCCGACCTGGTGCGCGAGCAGACCTTTCACTACGCCGAGGTGGCGCACGGGCAGATCGAGCTCAACGCGGCGGTGGCGAGCTACGAGCCCGAGCCCGGCCGCCTGACCACGCATTCGGTGACGCAGGTGCCCTACTACCTGCACCTGACGCTGGCCCAGTGCCTCGGCATGGACAGCGCGCAGATCCGCGTCGTCAAGCCCTTCGTCGGCGGCGGCTTCGGCCATCGCGTCGAACCGCTCAATTTCGAGATGGTGACCGCGGCCCTGGCGCGTGCGGCCGGCGACACGGTGAAGACCGAGCTGTCGCGCGAGGACGGCTTCCTGACCCACCGCGGCCGGCCCGAGACCGACATCCGGCTCAAGCTCGGCATGAAGAGGAACGGCGAGATCACGGCCGTCGACTGCGAAATCACGCAGCGCGGCGGCGCCTACGGCGGCTACGGGCTGGTGACGATCCTCTACGCCGGCGCGCTGCTGCACGCCCTGTACCGGTTGGCCGCGGTCAAGTACCGCGGCCACCGTGTCTACACCAACACGCCGCCGTGCGGAGCGATGCGCGGGCACGGCGCGGTCGACGCGCGGCACGCGTTCGAGTCGTTGCTCGACGCCATGGCCGTCGAGCTGGGCCTCGACCCGATCGCCGCACGCCGCGCCAACCTGATCACCCCCCCCTGGCGCACGCTGAACGACCTGCAGGTGAATTCGTACGGCATTCCCGACTGCCTCGACTGGGTCGAGCAGGCCTCGGGCTGGAAGACCCGCCACGGCAAGCTGGCGCGCGGGCGCGGCCTCGGACTCGCCTGCTCGCACTACGTGTCGGGGTCGGCCAAACCGGTGCACTGGAGCGGCGAGCCGCACGCGGTGATCAACCTCAAGCTCGACTTCGACGGCAGCGTGACCGTGCTGACAGGCGCCTCCGACATCGGCCAGGGCTCGTCGACGCTGCTGGCGCAGGTCGTGGCCGAGGTGCTGATGCTGCCGATGGCGCGCATCCGCGTTATCGCCACCGACAGCGCGCTGACGCCGAAGGACAACGGCTCGTACTCCTCGCGCGTCTCGTTCATGGTCGGCAACGCGGCCTTGCGCGCCGCGCAGGAACTGCTACGCGTGCTGGTCGCTGCCGCGGCGACGCGGCTCCAGGTGGGCGTCGAGCGGATCGAGTGGCTGGGCGAACGCTGCCGTGTCGCCGGCACCGACCAGGGGCTGGACTTTGCCGACGTCGTCAACGCGGCGCTGGTCGACAGCGGCACGCTGATCGTCAAAGGAACCTGGTCGACGCCGCCCGAAACCCAGGGCGGCAAGTTCCGCGGCGCCGCGGTCGGGTCGACCGCAGGCTTTTCCTATGCGGCGCAGGTGGTCGAGGTCGCAGTCGACGAGACCACCGGCGTGGTACGGGTCGAGCGCGTCTGGGTCGCGCACGACTGCGGTTTCGCGATCAACCCGCTGGCGGTCGAAGGCCAGGTGCAGGGCGCCGTCTGGATGGGCATGGGGCAGGCGCTGTCGGAAGAGACGCAGTACCACGAAGGGCTGCCACTGCGGCCCAACATGCTCGACTACCGCATCCCGACCATCGCCGAATCGCCGCCGATCGACGTCAAGCTGATCGAAAGCCACGACCCGCTCGGACCGTTCGGCGCGAAGGAGGCCAGCGAGGGCGCGCTGCACGGCTTCCCGCCGGCGCTGTGCAACGCGATCTTCGACGCCATCGGCATCCGCCTGACCGAACTGCCCGCCACGCCCGACCGGGTGCTCGAGGCGATCCACGCCGCAAGGCGCGCGGAGCGGCTTCGCGCGCGCCGCAGCGCGACCGCAGAGCCGGTCGCCGAAAGGGGTTGAGCATGGAACGCATGTCCGAATTCGAAGTCAAGCGCGCGACGAGCCTGACCGAGGCCGTGGCATGGCTCGCCGCCGACCCGCGTGCAAGGTTGCTCGCCGGCGGCACGGACCTGGTGCCGAACCTGCGGCGCGGCATCGAACGCACGCCCATCCTCGTCGACCTCGGCGGGGTCCGCGGCATGTCCGACATCGCCCTCACCGACACCGGTCTGACCCTGGGCGCGCGCGTGACGCTGGCGCGGCTCGCCGCCGATGCGTCGATCGCACGGCAGTACCCGGCGCTCGCCGAAGCCGCGCGCGCGATCGCCGGCCCGGGCCATCGCAGCGTCGCCACGCTCGGCGGCAACCTGTGCCTGGACACGCGCTGCGTGTTCTACAACCAGAGCGAATGGTGGCGGGCGGCGAACCGGTATTGCCTCAAGCGCGGCGGCGACGTCTGCCATGTCGCGCCGCAAGGCCAGCGCTGCCATGCCGCGTTCAGCGGTGACCTGGCGCCGGCGCTGCTGGTGCTGGGGGCTGAGGTCGAACTGGTCTCGTCCCGAGGCACGCGGCGGGCCCCGCTGGCCGAGCTCTACCGCGACGACGGCGCGGCGCACCTGACGCTGGCGCGCGACGAGGTGCTCGTCTGCCTGCGCGTGCCGGCTGGGAGGCCGGGTCTGCGTTGCGGCTATCGCAAGGCGCGCACGCGCGCGGCAATGGATTTTCCGCTCGCCGGCGTGGCCTGCGCGCTGACGCTGCAGGGCGGCGTGCTCGCCGAATTGCGCGTCGCGATCACCGGCACGAATTCGAATCCGTTCCTGCTCGCCGGATGCGACGAATTCGTCGGCAGGCGCGTCGATGCCGAACTGCTGGCGCTGCTCGGCAAGCGGGTGCAAAAGCAGGTGAGCCCGATGCGCAGCACGGTCACGCCGTCCAACTACCGGCGCCTGGTCGCCGCGGCGCTGACGCAACGCCTGGTGTCCGAGCTCGCGGAGCCTCTTTGAGGACGAAGCCATGCTGTGCCCGAAATGCCACCAACCGCTCGACGACGACGTCCACGTCTGCGGCGCCGATGCCAGCCTGCAGTGGCGCTGCACGCAGTGCGCCAAGGTCAGCATGGGCTTTGCCTTTCCCTACGCAAGCTGTCCGCATTGCGGCGCCAGGCTCGAGGCGATCGATGCGCGCCGCGTCGACGACGCTGCGGCGCTCGAAGGCATCCGCAGGGCGTTCGAGATCGAGCTCGGCGGACGTGCCTTCTACCAGCGTGCCGCCGCCGAAAGCGACGATCCGGCGCTGCGCGATCTGTTCGGCCGCTTTGCCGTGATGGAAGGCGAACACATGGAGACGCTTTCGCGCCGGTACCACATCGACGTGCCGGCGCCGTCGCAGGCGTTCAGGGTGGAGGTGGCGGCGATCTTTGCCGACGTCGAGAATCGGCCGCAGGATCCGAGGAATCTGTTTCGTATCGCGATCGGCCTGGAGAAGCGCGCCGCCGAATTCTTTGCCAAGCGCTCGGCCCAGGCAACGCAAGGATCTGCCGAGCAACAGCTGTATCGCGAACTGGCCGCCGAGGAACGCGAGCACGCCGACATGCTGAGCAACGAGTACGCGCGCTGGCGCGCCGGCATGCCAAGCCGGTTCGGCCGCAGCCTGCAGCGCCCCGCGGCGCAGCCGGCGGCAGTCCCTGCGAGGACGACGAACGCGGCGTCCGTGTTGCTCGAGGGGCACGATGCGCAGCGCACGGCGCTGTGCTGCGGCGCCGAGAACATGAGCTACGGCGCACTGAGCGATCGCGTGGCACGCGCCGCGTCGGTGTGGCGCTTGCGCGGTGTCGCACCGGGCGACCGCGTGGCGATCAGGCTGCCCGACGGCTGCGACTGGGTCAGCGCGTTCCTCGGGACCATCTGGGCCGGTGGCGTTGCGGTGGCGGTCAACCCGCGCATTCCCGAGGGCGAGTGGCACTACATCCTCGAGGAAGCCGGGTTCAGCGCGATCCTCGCCGAGTCGCGCGACGACACGCCGTCGCCGTGGCGCGAACGCGTGATGCTTCTCGACGACTGGCGGCACGCGGTGGCGCAAGCGTCGCCGCTCGCGCCCGAGGCGATGGATCCCGAGGCGCCGGCGTTCTGGTGCCATTCGTCGGGAACTTCGGGCAAGCCCAAGGCGGTGGTGCATGCGCAGCGCTTTGCCCAGAACATCGAACGCGTGTCGCGCGAGGCGCTGGGCGTGCGCGCCGAGGACAGGCTGTTCGCCAGCTCGAAGCTGTTCTTCTCCTACCCCCAGACGAACAGTCTGTTCGCCGGCCTGAAGCTCGGTGCCACCGTGGTTCTCGATCCGCAGTGGCCGACGGCGGCGAGCGTGGCCGCCATGGTCGAGGCCCAGCGCCCGACGGTGCTGTTCAGCGTGCCCTCGCTGTACCGCAACCTGCTGCATGAAGGGCTGGCGCCGGGCATTGCGCGCGCCGGCGTGCGCCAGTGCGTGTCGGCCGGCGAGGCGCTGTCCGCGAGCTTGCGCGAGGAGTGGCGCAAGCAGACGGGCCTGACGATCGTCAATGGCTACGGCGCGTCCGAAACGCTGATCCTGGTGATGGTCGATCGCGGCGACGCGCGGGGCTTCACCCCGTCGCCGGGTGTCGAGATCCGGCCGCTCGACGAGGTCGAGGTCGGCGCGCCGACGCGCATCTGCATCCGCGCGCCGACGCTCGCGCTGGGCTATCTCGACCGGCCGCAGGCGCAGGCCGAGACTTTCTTCGACGGTGCGTTCTGCCCGGCCGATCTGTTCGAGCGCAACGAGGCCGGCGGCTGGCGCTTCGCAGGCCGCGAGGATTCGCTGGTGAAGATCCGCGGCCGATGGGTCAACCTGGTCGATCTCGAAGAGCAGCTCTCCTCCCGGTCTCCGGGGGTCGTCGAGGCTGCGGCGGTGTGCGTGCCCGACAGCGACGGTGTCGACGCGGTGGCATTTTTCTTCGTGGCTGGCGACGACGCCACGGTCGGCGCCGCGTTGCGCGCCTGCGCCGACACCTTGCCGCCCTATCAGCGGCCGCGCTGGCTGCACGCGGTGGCCACGCTGCCGCGCACGCCCACCGGCAAGGTGCTGCGGCGCAAGCTGCAGGAACTGCACCGCACGCTGGGCTGACGAGATGGCCACGCTGGTGGGTACCGAACGCGTCGGCCACGTCCTCGTGGCGACGCTTTCGCGACCGCCAGTCAACGCCCTCGACGACACGCTGATCGCGCAGTTGCACGGCGTGCTCGACATTGCGATCGCCGACGACGGCGTGGCGGTGCTGCACATCCGCAGCGACCAGCGCGTCTTTTCCGCCGGCGCCGATCTCGCGCTGATTCGCAACTGCTTCGCCACGCCCGAGGGGCCCGATGCGATGACCGAGGTCGTGCGCAACATGCAGCGCCTCTACAAGCGCCTCGAGGCAGCGCCGCTGGCGACGCTGGCCGAGATCGGGGCCGCGGCGCTGGGCGGTGGACTCGAACTCGCACTGGCGTGCGACCTTCGCGTCGCGGCGCTGGATGCGACGCTGGGCTTACCCGAAGCGGCGCTAGGTCTGCTGCCGGGCGCGGGCGGGACGCAGCGGCTCACCCGCCTGTGCGGGCCGGGTGTGGCCAAGCGGCTGATCCTCGGCGCCGAGGTGATCAACGGCGCGCAGGCGCAGCAGCTGGGCATCGTGCAGTGGGCTCTGCCGCGCGACCAGCTGGCGGCGTGGACGCGCGAACTCGCGGCGCGCCTTGCGGCCATCCCCAAGGCGGCGCTGGCCGCCAACAAGCGTTGCATTGCCGCGCAGGGCGATGCCGGGCGCAATGGCTACGACGAAGAGATTGCAGAAACACGAATGCTTTACGACCACCCCGAGACGCGCCTCAAGGTGTCGGAATTCCTGGCCCGCAGCGCGTCCCGCCACCCAAGGAAATGACATGACCATGAAAGACAAGATTGCCGTCGTCACCGGGGCCGCCTCGGGCATCGGCCGCGCCACGGCGCAGGCGCTGGCCGAGGCCGGCGCGAAGGTCGTTGTCGCCGACATCGACCTTGACAAGGGCGAGGCCGCGGCCGCGGCGATCCGCCACGACGGCCACAAGGCCGAATTCGTGCAGGTCGACATGACAGATGGGGGGTCGATCGGCGCATTCGCCGCGGCGGTGCAGACGCAGTTCGGCCCGGTCGACATCCTCGTCAACGGCGCCGGCTGGGGCCGCACAGCGCCATTCTGGGAGGGCACGCCCGAGTTCTGGAGCAAGCTGGTCGCGCTCAACCTCGTCGGCCCGATGACGCTTGCCAAGGCGCTGCTGCCGGCGATGATGGAGCGCGGCGGCGGCAGGATCGTCAACATCGCCAGCGACGCCGGGCGCGTGGGCAGCCTCGGCGAGACGGTGTACTCGGCCGCCAAGGGCGGCCTCATCGCCTTCACCAAGTCGCTGGCGCGCGAGACGGCGCGCTACAGGATCAGCGTCAACTGCGTCTGCCCCGGCCCGACCGACACGCCGCTGATGGCGGCGGTGCCCGACAAGGTCAAGGAATCCCTCACCAAGGCCATCCCGTTCCGCCGCCTCGGCAAGCCCGAGGAAGTGGCGGACGCCGTCGTGTTCTTCGCCAGCGACCGCGCCAGCTACATCACCGGGCAGGTGCTCAGCGTCAGCGGCGGCTTGACGATGGCAGGCTGATCCGTTCGCAATCACCACCAGGAGAACATCAGATGAAACGCATCCAGCTTGCCGGCTACCGGGCCACGCACTTCGGCTACGCGGTGTCGGGCAAAGTCGCGACGATCACGCTGAACCGGCCGGAGCGCAAGAACCCGCTGACCTTCGATTCGTACGGTGAGTTGCGCGATCTGTTCCGCGAGATGGTCTATGCCACCGACGTCAAGGCCGTCGTGTTCGCCGGCGCGGGCGGCAATTTCTGCTCCGGCGGCGACGTGCACGAGATCATCGGCCCGCTGGTCGCGATGGAGATGCCCGAGCTGCTCGAATTCACGCGCATGACGGGCGACATGATCAAGGCGATGCGTGCCTGTCCGCAGCCGATCGTCGCGGCGATCGATGGCGTCTGCACCGGCGCCGGCGCGATGATCGCCTGCGCGTCGGACCTGCGCTACGCGACCGCGCGCAGCAAGCTCGCGTTCCTGTTCGTGCGCGTCGGCCTGGCCGGCGCCGACATGGGCGCGTGCACGCTGCTGCCGCGGCTGATCGGCCTTTCGCGCGCGGCCGACCTGCTGTACAGCGGCCGCGTCGTCGGCGGCGAGGAGGCCGAGCGCTTTGGCTTCCACAACCGGCTGGTCGCGCCCGAGTCGCTGCTCGACGAGGCCACGGCAATGGCACAGAGCCTGGCCAACGGCCCGACCTTCGGCCACGCGATGACGAAGACGATGCTGTGGCAGGAATGGAGCTCGGGCCTCGGCGAATCCATCGAGGCCGAGGCCCAGGCGCAGGCGATCTGCATGCAGACGCAGGACTTCGAGCGCGCCTACCGCGCCTTCGTCGCCAAGGCCAAGCCGGTGTTCGAGGGCAACTGACAGTGACGACCGTGCAGGTCAGTGCCAAGAGCGGCAACGAACGGGCACTGCTCGTCGACGCGGACGCTGATCCGGCCCCATGACCGCCGAGCCGATGCCACGGCGTTGGCGCGACGCTGACGGCGAGCACATCGACGTGCGCGGGCTGGCGCCGCCGCAGCCGCTCGTCGCGATCCTGCGCCTCGTGCGCGAGCAGGGCGACGCCGGCGCGGCGGTGATCGTCCATCACGACCGCGATCCGCTGTTGCTCTATGCCGAGCTGGCCGAGATCGGCTGGGTGGCGGAGCGGATCGGCGCCGAACCGGGCGAGGTGCGGCTGCGGCTCACGCGCGAGCCATGAGGACCGCCGCCGGTGTGTTCCTGGGCGGCGCGGCGAGCCGGCTGCTGCCGGCGTCGATCCCGTTTCGCTTCTTCGGCGCCGCTGTCGCCTTTCACCTGCTCGCCTGGCTGGCCCTGCTCGCCGGGGCGGACCGCTTCCCCCGCTACTCGGCGGGCCTGGGTTGGCCGCTGGCCGCGTTGCACCTGGTGACGCTGGGCGTGCTCGTCATGACCGGCATCGGTGCGAGCCTGCAGTTGCTGCCGGTGGCCACGCGCCAGCCCGTGCCCTCGACGCGCTGGCCGGCGACCATTTGGTGGCTGTACACACCCGGCGTCGCGGCCATTGCGTTGGGCATGGGCCGCGGCATGCCTGTGCTGTTGGGGGCCGGTGCGGTGGCCGTGGGGCTGGCGCTGCTCGCCTATGCGGTGTTGCTGGCGAACAATCTGCGCGGTGCCCGCGGCATGCCCGGCGTGGTGGCGCACGGCTGGGCAGCGCTCGGTTGCCTGCTGGTGGTTCTGGCCACGGCGGCTTCGCTCGCGTTCGCCTATCTCGGCGCGCCGCTCCTCGATCGGGCGGCGGCGCTGGCGCTCCATGTCGCCTTCGCGGCCTACGGCTTCATGGGCCTGCTGGCCCTCGGCATGTCGTACATCCTGGTGCCGATGTTCGCGCTCTCGGCGGCGCCCGGCGAGCGGCAGTCGATCGCGTCATGCGCGTTCGTCGTGACGGCGCTGGCGCTCGCGGCGCTGGCGGCATTCGGGGTCGCGCCGCAGCCGCTGCGCGTCGTGGCGATTGCCATCGGCGGCGTCGCGGTGGCACTGCATCTGCGCTTGATGCGCCACGCGTTGCGCACCGGCATGCGCCGCGAACTCGGGCGCTCGTTCACGCTGGTGCGCATCGGCTGGGCCGCGCTCGTGGCCAGCCTGCTCGCCGCGCTCGCCGTCGTGCTCGACGCGCCGCTGGCTGGAGCGTCCACGCTGTTCGGGCTCGCGCTGGTCGGCGGCTGGCTGCTGAGCTTCGTGCTCGGCATCCTGCAACGCATCCTGCCGTTCCTCGCCTCGATGCATGCGCCGCGCGGAGCCAAGCGGTCGCCGACGCCGTCGTCGCTGAGCTCGGATCGCCCGCTCGCCCTTCATTTCTTCTGTCACCTGGCGGCGCTGGCAGGTCTCGCGCTGGCCGTGATCGTCGACAGCCCGCCGATTGCAACGGCGGCGGCTGGCGTCGGTGCGCTGGGCGCAGCGGCGTTCGGCGGCTTTTTCCTGATCCTGCTGCACCGCATGCGGGGCAGCGGGCCCTTGCCGTGGCCCCGCGCCAAGCCCATAGCTTGAGTTGCATCAAGGGCGTCGCAGCAGGATCCGATATTCTGGTATTCGGATACCATTATTGGGTCGCCGAGGAGTTTCATGCGCCAGGTCAGCCACACGCTCGACACCGAACATCGCAGCAATCTCGACCTGCTCGGTCGCGTTGAGCAGGCGTTCGCGCGAGCGCCGCGCGCGAACGCCGCACGCGATCCCGATTTCATCAAGCTCGCCGGCGCATTCGGCCGCCTCATCGAGCAGGACATCGGGCGTCATTTCGACTTCGAGGAACGCGAGCTGTTCCCGCGCATGGCCGAGGCCGGCGAAGGCGATATCGCGGAGCTGCTGAAGGAAGAGCACGACGCCATCCGCGCGGTCGCTGCCGAGATACTGCCGCTGGCACGCGCCGCCGCTGCGGGAACGCTCGACGACAGCGGGTTTGACGCTCTCAAGCGCGGTGCGCTGGAGATGGTCGAGCGCCAGGTGGCCCACATCCAGAAAGAGACGATGGCGCTGCTGCCCTTGCTCGACGACCTGCTCGACGAAGACATGGATCGCGAGCTGGCATTCGCCTATGCATCGGCCTAGGGGCCATTCACACCACGGAGAGACGAGCATGGAAGTCATTGCCAAGGAGCATCTCGCGGTGCGCGCACTGACGCCCGACGACCTCGCGGGCGTCGTCGCCATCGACGAAGCCATCGAGGGCCGCTCGCGGCGGGCCTATGTCGAGCGGCGCCTGGCGGCCGCGCTGCGCGATCCCGCGCTGCATGCGCAATTCGCCGCGGTCGACGACAAAGGGCTGGTCGGCCACCTCCTCGCACGCGTGCTCGAGGGCGAATTCGGCCGCGGTGGGCGCGGTTTGCGGCTCGAGCTGGTCGGCGTTCGGCCCGACAGCCGCGGGCACGGCGTCGGCACACGCCTGTTCGACGCGCTCGTGCAATGGGCCGGGCGCCACGGCGTCCGCGACCTGCGTACCTCGGCGGCGTGGAACGACTTCGCGATGATGCAATGGCTCGACGGCATGGGCTTTCGGCTGGCGCCGAACACCATCGTCGACTGTGCGGTGGACGGCGGCGCCTACCTGCCCGAGCGCGACGACGCGATCGCACTGCCGGTCGGCGACGGTCCCGGCCACGAGATCAGTTTCAGCGCCAACTCCGGCAACGACTTCGAGCGCCTGGCGCGCGACACGGCCGACGTCCGCTCCATGACATCGGCCGACCTGGACGACATCGTTCGCATCGACCGGGGCATCACCGGCCGCGACCGCAGCGAGTACATCCAGGCCAAGCTCGCCGAGGCGACGGACGACTCCAGCTTGCGCGTCTCGCTCGCTGCGCGACGGGACGGCGTGAACGTCGGCTACCTGATGGCGCGGGTCGACCGCGGCGACTTCGGCCGCACCGAGCCGGTGGCCGTCATCGACACGCTCGGTGTGGACCCCGAGTACGCGCGGCGCGGCGTCGGCCGCGCGCTGCTGTCGCAACTGTTCGCCAACCTCGGCGCGCTGCGGGTCGAGCGCGTGGAAACGGTCGTCCCGCTGCGCGACCTGGCCTTGCTGGGCTTCCTGTTCGCCGTCGGGTTCGCGCCTTCGCAGAGCCTGCCCTTCATGCGCCGGCTCGACGTGCCGACATGAGCGCCGCCGGGCCGCTCCCAAGGCGCTCGCTTCCCCTCGGGGGGACCGGCGCGCAGCGACGTAGGGGGCACCAATGACTGTCCTGCCCGACGATGATGCGGTGCGCGAAGCGCTGCGCCAGGTGGACGACCCCGAGGCGGGCATGGACATCGTCGAGCTGGGCCTGGTTTACGCCATCGACGTCAGCGCCGATGCGGTGCTGATCGACATCACGATGACGACCGCAGCCTGCCCGATGGCCGACATGATCATGGACCAGGCGCGCAATGCCGTCGCCGCGATCGTGCCCCTCGGCATGCGGGTCGACGTGAGGCTGGTGTGGGACCCGCCCTGGACACCCGACAAGATGACCGGCATCGCCCGCGAACATTTCGGCTGGACCTTCTGATGCCCACCAGGCGCAGCGCCGATGTCCGCGCCGTCGCGCCTCACGCCGCCTGAGCCGTCCGCCAGGGCAGGCGGCCTGTCGCCGCCGTGGCGCGTTCCGTTGCTGATGCTGGGTTTCGTCGGGCTTTTCGTCGGCGTCGGCGCCGGGCTCGCGCGGCTGGGCTGGAGCATGCCTGCGGCGGCGGTGGCGGCGGCTGCGCTGCACGGACCGCTGATGATCTGCGGCTTTTTCGGCGTGGTGATCGCCCTGGAGCGCGCGGTCGCGATCGGTCGTGGCTGGGCCTACCTCGGGCCGCTTCTGGCGGGCCTGGGCGGCGTCGGCGCCGTGATGGGCGCGGCCTCGATCGCTGCCGGCTTGTTCCTCGCCGGCAGCCTGGTGCTGCTGGCGGCATCCGTCGATGTATGGCGTCGCCAGACGGCCCTGTTCACGTTCACGCTCGCCGTGGGCGCCGCCTGCTGGTCGGTCGGCAGCGCGTTGTGGCTTGCGGGCTGGACGGTGCACGAGATCGTGCCCTGGTGGCTCGCCTTCCTGATTCTCATCATCGCCGGCGAGAGACTCGAGCTGTCGCGCTTCCTGCCGCCGTCGCCAGCGGCCAACCGGGTGTTCGCGCTGCTGCTGGCGGCAATCGTCGTGGGCTTGCTCGGCGCCCGGTCGGCGTGGGGGCCGCGGGTCTTCGCGGCCGGCGTGCTGGGGTTGGCGGCGTGGTTGCTGAAGCACGACATCGCACGCCGCACGGTGCGCGGGCGCGGCCTCACGCGTTTCATCGCGGTCTGCCTGTTGTCGGGCTATGTCTGGCTGGCGATCGGCAGCGCCGTCATCCTCGCGGCGCGAGGCCTGGTTCCCGGAACGGCCTCGTACGACGCGGCGTTGCACGCAATCGCGCTGGGCTTCGTCTTCTCGATGGTGTTCGGCCACGCACCGATCATCTTTCCCGCCGTGCTACGGGTGGCCGTGCCCTATCACCCGACGTTCTACCTGCCGCTCGCGCTGCTGCACGGCTCGCTCGCGCTGCGCCTGGCAGGCGACGCAGCCGGGCAGCTCGACTGGATCCGGGTCGGCGGCTTGCTGAACGCGCTGGCGCTCGCGGCCTTCATCGTCGGCACGGTGACGGCTGTCGTGCGCGGCGACCGCGGTCAGACGGCACGCAGTGCTTCATGAGGTTGTTCGTCGTGGCCGTGGCCGGTCCAGCGCTTGAACAGGTTGTGCTCGATTCCGACCTGATCGAGTGCCTTTCCCAGGCTCTGGTGGATCAGGTCCATGATCGACTGGGGTCGGTGGTAGAAGGCCGGCATCGGCGGCAGGATCACCGCGCCGCAGTCTGCCGCGCGCGCCATCAGCTTGAGGTGACCTTTGTGCAGCGGTGTTTCGCGCACCATCAGCACCAGCTTGCGCCCTTCCTTGAGCTGCACGTCCGCGGCACGCACGACGAGGTTGTAGGTGAACGAGTTCGCGATCGCCGACAGCGTCTTCACGGTACAGGGGGCGACGATCATGCCGCAGGTACGAAACGACCCGCTCGCGACGGCCGCGCCGACGTCCCTGTTGTTGTAGACGACGTCGGCCAGCGACCGGACTTCGTCCAGCGAGACGTCGGTCTCGATCGCCAGGTTCATGCCGGCCGCCTCGCTCAGGATCAGGTGGGTGGGCTGGCCGAGCGCCTTCAGCACGCGCAGCAACTCCACGCCATAGATGACGCCGGTCGCGCCGGTGATTGCCACCACCAAGGGCAGGCTCATCGTCTCATCCT
>ODAK010005008.1_pt1 | contig 13486 bp, 9 predicted proteins | sample 1539591 | NCBI WGS metagenome assembly ODAK01 (sample SAMEA3539303, study PRJEB22396) | soil metagenome | biome: tundra; feature: field; material: soil | place: USA | collected 2010-05 | depth 0.15 m | reverse complement strand
GGCGGAGGGTAATTCCGCCGCGGCCGCGCGATCAATCAAAACAGTCTCGACCTGGCCCGTGGATTGTCGTGCCATAGATAGATTGTACGAGTTCCGGCGCGTTTAACCACCCGTCGAGCGCCTCATGGACTTCCTCACCGCCTTGGGGCAGGACGTTGAAATCACCGTCAGGCCTACACGCAAGAAGCTTGATGCGCAACCGCTCCGGCAGCTTTTCCAGGGAGAAGTGTCCGTCGTCGTCGCCTGAACCGCCATCGACAATTCACCCCGTATTTTCAGTGCCTGAAGACATAGACGGGCGCATGCGCCTGTCGGCAATGCAATGAACGCGGTGATCTGTGACTGAAGGCCCTTGCGGTGAGCACCGCCTTTCCGGCCCTTCCACGAGGCGTCTCCGGCAAAGACTGCCGGTCGGGTCTTTACTCCCCCCGCCTGCGCGGGGGTCACCGAGCCTGTAGTCTCGGCCATCCGGTGACTGTCCCTGACGCAAGAAAAAACGGGCCAGCAGCAGGGCACCTTGCAGATTCACCGTCGTGGTGTAGTGTGGTGACAACGACTTTAAAGAGGCAGGCCGCGATGAAGAGAAAAAAAGAAGAGAGAAGAAGCATGAAGAACCAGAGCCCATCCCTGGTCCGTGCGTCGATAAGCTTTCCGCCCGATCTCTACGAGACTCTCGAAGAAATCGCGAAGCAGAAAAAGGTATCCCTGGCCTGGGTAGTACGTGATGCAGCGGAGAAATACGTTGCTGTCGAAGTGAAAGAGGAAAGAGGCGCTTAGTATGCTCGAATTAACTTTACGGGATGAGTTCAAGGGGGAACGCCTCAAAGGGACAACTATCGACTTCTCAGCCGATAAGCCGACAAGCGCCCTCCAAAGATCGACGGCCGAGTTCCTGAGCATCACCTATCCGTCCGTTGACCTCCTGCGCGTCTTCGAGGCGACGCAGCCGGACAAGTCGCGCCCCGTTGTCCTATTGGGCGGGCGCGGTCTAGGCAAATCGCACTTGATGGCCGCGCTTTGGCACGCAATTAAAGACCCGGCTGAGGCGACCAAGTGGCTCGCGGATTGGGCCGCGAAGCTGAACCGCCCGGAATTGAAGACGCTCAAGTTCCGCACCGACTTTTGCGTTATTGCTGAAAGCCTCCACCAGCAACGATTTAAGTTCTTGTGGGACATCCTGTTTGACCGGCATCCGCAAGGCCAACTTGTCAAAGGAAAATGGCTTGGCAAAGGCGATGCCAGGGCCAACGTGCCCAGCATCGACCTGCTCCTTGAAATGTTTGAGGCGCAGCCAACCGTGCTGCTGCTCGACGAGTTCCAGACGTGGTTTGATGGATTGAGTGATAGTCCAAAGGCGAAAGCCCAAACTTGGGCGTTTAACTTCATCCAACTGCTCTCCGAGATCGCCAATGACCATCCCGATCTGCTCGTGTTCGTTGCCTCCATCCGCGACAATCAATCGCAGGCGTATCAGCAAATTCACCGCATAAATCCCGTGCTCGTCGATTTTCAAGGCACTCAAGCCAAGCAAGATCGTCAGCGCCTTCTGCTTTACAGGATCTTCCAGAACCGGCTGAATGTCCCCGGCGGGCAAATCAAGGCTCTCATCGAGCCTCATCTCCGGGAATACGTCCGTCTGGCTGAGATTCCGCCGTCTCAGCATGAAGCGAAGCGGGCCGATTTCGTGGAGGCGTGGCCTTACTCGCCCGTGCTGATGCGCTTGCTTGAAGACCAGGTGCTCGTCGCCACGGAAGCGCAAGAAACCCGCGACCTCATCCGCATCCTTGTTGACTTGTTTAAAACCCGTGGCGAAAAGTCACCGGTCATCACCGCGGCAGACTTCGATATCAGCAACGACAAAGGCAGCGTTACTTCGCTCTTGAGTTCTGTCGCCAATCAACTCCACCGAACACTGCTTGAAAAAGCGCGGCGCAACCTTGAGGCAGTCCGCATTGCAGTCCAGGACCCTGACAAGAATATTCCACACTCTTCGGACATTATCAGTGCCCTTTGGCTCCGTTCCTTAAGCGTTGACAGAATCAACGGTGCCGAACCAGCCGAATTGCAGTCCGACATCACTCGCAGCGCGCCCATCGACGACAACACATTCGCCGCCGAGATGGCGCTCATCCGCGAGAACAGCTTCAACATCCACCCAGTTGGCAATCGTCTCGTGTTCCGGGAAGAGGAAAATGCCGAGGGCAAGCTGTTGGCTCACGCGAAGAATGACAAGCTGTTCGAGAGCAATCAGGACATCGAGCAGCTCGCGGCGGAAGTCCGTTACGTGATCGGCGGCAGCGAGGAAGTCTCCCGCAAGTTCCGTGTTGTGGTGCTCAGAAAGAATTGGCAAAGTGACCCATGGACGGAGCTCCCGGAGAACGAGCGACCTGATCGTTGGGATGGTCGTCTGACTCTCATCGTGCTGCCGGAGTATATTGACAACGTCGAGGCGACCCTTGGTGCGTGGCTCAAGAAACATCTTCTTCAACGCCGCAACACGCTCCGGTTCCTTTTGCCGAAAAAGGCGTCCACCAACATCTATTTTGACCGCGACCTTATTGTATATGCGCGGGCGGTCTATTTGGCGAACCTATGGAAGGAAACTGATCCGGCGTTTCGGCCGCTACACACCGCCTACCAGAATACTCATCTTCGCCCACGACTCAGAGACCTGTTCGACACTTTTGCAATCCTCGATGTATGGAATTTCGCGCAGCCGGAGCAGTGCCGTTTTCTTATCGAAAAGCACAACGCCACCGGCGACAAGATTCCAAAGGCCATAGACGAGAAGATTGTAAACGAACTGTTCATCGCGGAAGACTTCGAGGCTGCTGCCTTGAAGCACGCCGCGGCCAGTTCCTCGCTCGCCAAATTCATCGGTGATCTCCAGGAACCAAGCATCGATGGCAAGAGTTGCATCCCCTGGCTCGGCGAAGTGGCGACAAAAGAAAACGTTCTCCATCTTTGCGCCGCTGGAAAACTCGCCATTAACTTGCGCGGTTTGGAAATGATGCAAGCCCAGCCCGGTGAACCGGAAGAGACCGCTTGGATGCGCATTAAGGGCAAGCTTGGTTCGGGCAAGGAGCTTGAACAAACGACCCTCAATTTGCCTGGCGCTTCCCCCCAAAGTGGGGGCACGTTGCCGTTTCAATTAACTCCGGCACCTCAACAGCCACCGATACCGCCGTCAGTGCCCGGAGATGTTCCGCCGCCCAACGTATTCGGCGACAATTCGTTACCTCCTCCGTCCACAGGCAAACCGTTCGGCACACCACCGAAGACCCCGGTGAACCTGCTTGGCGAAGTTGAAAAGTGGGGTATCAGTGCGGCGACCAGTGTGACCAACGTAAACATCAACGCCAATGTGTCTCAAATGACAGGCGCGCAACTGATCGCTTTACTCCAGAAACTCCCGGATGGCGTGGCGTATTCTCTGAACTTGGAGAAAGAGACGCAATGACAGCCGATCGTGACCCGAAGCTCGATTCCGTTCTTACCGCCCCGGCCAAGGAGGCGTGGCAGGAGATCTTTGAGAAGCTTTGGGAAATCTTCTCCGCCCCCCTGACGCTGGAGCATGCCGAACAAGAAGTCACCGAGCGCGAGCGCAAGGTCAGCGAAATTGAGCTGCTGCTTTCCAGTTCCGCATGGGAACTCTGGCGCGAATTTGAAAGCTCCGTGCCGCGCACGGCACAATCCATCATCGATTTCTGGAACAGCGCCCCCAGCGGCAAGGCCGTTCTCATTCTTGACGGATTGTCGCTGCGTGAATCTCCGTGGCTGCTACAAGAAGCCAAACGACGCGGCTACCATATTCAACAGGCCGGCGCACGCGGCTCGGAAATTCCGAGCGATACCACACCCTTCGCCAAGGCTCTTGGATTCGGGCAACGGTCGTCAATTGAGAATAACGGAGCAGGCTTCGCGCACCTTCTTCCGGGCGCACGCACTGAAAGCCTGAACGCCGCCTGGGATTACTGCCTCGACTGGATCGCCTCCGCGCCTGCCATCGTGCTTTGGCATCATTGGCCCGACGAGCGTATCCACCAACTTGCCGAACCGGGCGACGGCTTCCAAAAGCTCTGTCGCGAAGCCGAGCAACAACTGACCTCTGATTCGTTCTGGAGAATGGTTGAGCACATGGCCACGGGACGCCGGCTGGTTATCACCAGCGACCACGGCTATGCCGCGTCTGGCATGTTCACGGACGTGACCAATAAAGAGCAGGTATCGTGGCTCAAGACAAATTTCGGTAGCAGCCGGTCCGCACCTGGCCCCGGCACCGCTCACCATTGGTCGCCGCCTATCTCGCTTTGCTTGCAGAACACGAACGGCAACAACCAGTTCGCACTCGGTCGCCGTAAATGGCGGAGCGCAGGTGGCTATCCGACTCTGGCGCACGGCGGATTATCACTGCTCGAAGTCGCGGTCCCGTTCATAGAACTTTCAAAGGCGTAAAGACTCATGGCGAGGATCAAAGGTAAATCCAAGAAGGATCTGCTCACTGAGCGGAACGTAGCCGCGGTAGGCGCGGGGCGTGAGGTCGCGGTTGAGACGGTGGACTTCTCTGATCCGAACCGGCCCAAGACCTGTCTGGAAGTCGATTTTCCCATTATCCCCATCAACCAGATTGCCATCATCGAGGGCAACGCGGGCAAGCCCATCTACCAGATGTCCAAATGGTGGGCGCGGCGGCGATCCAGCGTCTTCCGTTCCATGCTGCTTGCGGCGGCGATGAAAGCACCGGAAGACGACAGCAAAGCGGCCAAAGCTGTGTGGGATGTCTATTACGCCAATCACCAAGAACGAGGCACGCTTCGTAATCTCAAAGTCGCCGACCCGTTCATGGGCGGCGGCACGACCATCGTCGAAGGCTCGCGCTTAGGGATGCAGATGTTTGGCTGCGATCTCAACCCCGTCGCGTGGTTCGTGGTGAAAAACGAGATGGAGCAGGTGGACATCGAGGAAGTGGAGCGCTTGCTCGCCGACATCGAGGCCGAAGTGAGGCCGCAGATCATGCCCTACTACGCTTGCGACGGCCCGAACGGCGAAAAGGGTAAATGGTTCCGGCGCACAGGCACCAAGAAACTCGACAAGACTCCCGTGCAATCCGATTTCCTCAACGCGGATAAGCCAAGTTCACCGGCGACCGAGTATGACTGGGAAGAACTCCCGGCCATCTTCGACATTTTCTCCGTGCCGTGGCAGGAGCGGAAAAACTATCGCTACGAAGGGCCGGAAATCATTTACACCTTCTGGGCCAAGCATGGGCCATGTCAGCGCGAGGGTTGCGGACACCGAACGCCCATTATGACTACGCCGGTCATTGCCATCAAAACGCTCACGGTTGACGCGTGGCTCGACTGCAAGTGTCACACCTGCGGCAAGTCTTTTGACGTGGAGCGGCACTCGGCGCGGATGGCTCCTGAATCGCCGCTTTTCGTTGCGCCGGATGAAAAGCCATTTGCCGCAATGAACAACAAAGGGTGCTTTACCTGCCCGCACTGCGGCGAGATTCGGCAGGATTCGAAGGCATTCGCGGAGAACAATTCACATGAGCTTGGCAAGGCCAAGAACAAGAAGGTGGAATTAACGCTGCTCATGCATCCGCAATGGCTGGAAGGCTGCCCGAAGCACGACGAACAAGGTAGTGAATACGGGGGCAGCGCGACCGATTCCGTGGAGGCCACTGTTCGCTGGAACAACGCCCGCGCCGCCAAGCTACGTCTGCTGGAAGTACGTGGGTTGGTTGCCGTTGAAAAAGTCAGCAAGAAAGGCGAGCGTAAGATTGAGCGGGTTGTGCCTGTCGAAGTCACCTGCCCGGAGACGGGTGTCACATTCTACACGGATGAACGAGGCGGGACGTTGGCGAAGAAATCAACGGTTGCATGTGCGGCGGACGGCACACCAAATGATGTGCTGGAATCAATTAATGCTAGTGGAAAAACGGGGCCAATTGGAGCCTATGTGATTCAAGCGCATAGTTCACACCGTGACGAAGAAGGTTTTCCATACGGCGGACGTTTCTTCGCGAGTGCCAACTTGGCCGAGCGGTTGAATCATTCGTGTCAAGAGTGGGAGGAACGCCGGGGTGCAGACCTTTCAGGCTACTGGCCGCCGGACGAGGTGATGGGAGGCCTCGAAACATCGGTGCGGACTCCTCTGCACAAGTATCATTACCATCGGTGGACTGAGTTTTTCACGCCATTGCAACTCCTGGTTCACGCACAACTCCTCAAAGCCATCTGCGAGAACCGTTCGGCTACCGAGTCAACAAAGTTTCTCGTTCTCGGCGGCTTCCAGCAATACCTCAGAAACAACAACTTATTCTCGATTTGGAACACGACTGCGGACAAACTTGAGCCGTTCCTTAGCAAGAACAACATGCAACCTCCCACTCGCCCAATTGAAAACTCCGTGTTTCATCGGTTCGGTCGAGGCAATTGGCTCTCGTGTGTCGAGGGCATCTTGGAAACCCTTAAGTGGAAGGCATCTCCTTGGGAAGTAATGGTCAACTCGGAACTTATACCTTCATCTGGGGGCACTTCCCAGGCACCTAAAAGTCACAAAGTATTAATTGGAGACCCTCCTGCCAATGTGGCATCTCTGACATGTGGTTCAGCCACCGATTTCCAAGTGGTCAAGAGCAACTCGTGTGATCTCGTCATCACGGACCCGCCGTTCGGCGACATTATGCAATATGCCGAATTGTCTACTTTCTTCTATGTTTGGTTACGGTTAGCTTTCGCTAACAGCTATCCCGAGCAATTCGGCCCTCCAACACCTCCGCTGCTCATGGAAGCAGTAGAGAACTCGCAGCGGCATGGCAAGGGATCCGCAAGCTTCTACCAGAGGGCACTTACCGAAAGCTGGAAAGAGTCATTCAGGGTTTTAAAATCTGGCGGGATTCTGGCCTTCACGTTTCATCATGACAAAGACGAACCGTGGTTTGCGGTCTTGGAGAGCCTGTTCAGCGCAGGCTTTTATCTTGAAGCCGCTTACCCAATTAGGTCTGACGAAACCAAGGGCGAAGGCGGCAATCCGGGTACATACGGAGCTCAAAAAGTGGAATACGACATCATCCATGTGTGCCGGAAGCGGATAACGGAGCCGCAACCCATCAGTTGGGCACGTTTGCGTCGCCAGATTGTTGACGATGTGCGTGACCTGAAGCGTTTGCTAGAGCAGCACCGTACCGAGGGTCTACCTGCTGCCGACTTGGATGTCATCAGACGCGGAAAGGCCTTGGAGCATTTCTCCCGTCACTACGGAAAAGTCTATATCGAGCAGGGACGTGCATTTGGAATCAGGGAGGCACTCCCTGCTATAAAGCAGATTGTCGATGAAGAATCCGATTCGCTAGGAGGCACAGAGTCGCTTCCCGCCAACGCAGAGCCTTACACGCGCCAATTCTTCCGGCTATTTTACGCCACGACACAAGTGCCGCGCGACCAGATGCAGAAATTCCTGCGTGGCACCGGCATCGCCCCCAGCGATTTTGAGGAACGCGGCTGGTGCTCGGAGAAGAACAAAGTCTTCACGCTTACGCCGCCTATCGAATTCGCGCGTGCATGGAAAGGCGCGCCGCGCAAAGGTATGGCGCGGGATTTCGACCAGACGATGTTTCTCGTGGGCGGATGCGTCGAGGGCAGCAACATCCGCGTGACGGACACATTGGACAGCCCGAACTTCGCGCCGCACCCAGCCACGGCCGAACTCGTGGATTGGCTGACTCGTCACGGCGGCTCGCAAGAAATCAAGTTCGCCGCTCAACGCGCCCGGACGATCTACCGGGACTGGCTTGGGAAGAACAAAGCTAAGGCGCAAGAACAAATGCAGCTTTTTGACTTGGAAGTGTGAACATGACTAAGCCTTACTGGAGAGCTCGGAAACGATGAGTCTCGATCTTCACGACAAGACCTGGATGGTCTGCGGCATCTCGATGTTGTGGGATGCGGAAGCTTTGAATGAACTCTGCTCCCCTGAGTCTGTCCGCAGCTTGCGGGAATTCCTCCGTCTGCACCAAGCCGGATGGCCGGAAGATGCGCTCAAACTCATTAATAATCGGACACTCGTCATCGCCGGTCTGGAAGCTGCGATGGACACGTTGAGCCCGGAGGAAGCGGTTGAATGGTTGGAGCAGAAGGTCTATCCCGCGGTGCGAGATTATCAAGACAACGTCGCCGATGGTGGCGGCGAGGCGGCACTGATTTTCTGGTTCGCCGATGCGAAACGAATTTGGCATCACGCGGCTGACAACACCAATCATTGGTATTGTTCGGGAGAACATCGCCAGCACTCAATACCGATTGGCCGCTGCATCTGGAATGGGGCTGAGTCTAGCGTGCGAAGAATCGTGACCGTCGAGTCCGATAAGAAGCAACGCAACATCGGGCTATTCTTGCGGAGAATTTCTTGAGCACAGAATTAAACATGAGCGCAGCCTCGACCCTCGGCTCGAATCACGGAAGCCTCGTGGGCTTCAAGCCGGGTGAGCGCGTGCGTCATGCCGATTTTGGCGAAGGCGTGGTCATCGCCGCGCCGGTCGAGGGGTTCATTAAAGTATTCTTTCCCAGCGGCGAGCGGCAATTGCCAGTAGCGGGACTGACTTCGGCACTAAGCCGGTCGGAGATCGTCGTTCTCAACGCGAAGGGCGACAGCAAACGGGCGCTGCGGGCATGGCTTTGTTATCAAGCCCATGCGCTGCCGTTGATGGATAACGTCAGTGCCCTCACTTCAGCCAGGATTGATCTACTCCCGCATCAGGTGGTGCTCACGCATCGGGTGGCCACGGCCTCACCGCGTCGTTTCCTCATCGCGGATGAAGTCGGTCTCGGCAAAACGATTGAGGCGGCGCTCATCCTGCGCGAACTTATTAGCCGGGGTGAACTCAAGCGCGCGTTAATGGTGGTGCCCGCCGGTCTGGTCAACAACTGGCATCGCGAGTTGAACGAAGTCTTTCACCTGAACTTTGAGGTATTCGGCAGCGAAGGTGACGTGACCGACCGCAAGTCGAACGCGTTCGAGAAGCACAATCTGCTCATCGCGAGCATTGACACGTTGAAGTTGCGGGCACGCATGGCGCGGTTAAGGGCGGCTCCGCCGTGGGACTTGGTGGTGTTCGACGAAGCGCATCATCTGACCGCCTACCGGCAGAACGGAAAGCTGGTTAAGACCCAGAATTTCAAACTGGCCGAGATGCTCAAGGAGCACACTCGCGATTTGGTTTTGCTCTCTGCCACACCGCACCAAGGCGACCATTTCCGTTTCTGGATGCTGGTGCAAATGCTCGACCCGACGCTATTCAATTCGCCCGCAGAGATGGTCGAGCAGCGGCACCGGCTCAACACTGTGATTTTTCGCCGCACCAAGGCGGACGCGTGCCGTCCGGACGGTTCGACGTTGTTTGCGCGGCGGCAAGTGCATACCGAGGCGTTCACGATGTCCGCCGCCGAGAAGACGTTTTACGAGGCGTTAGTGGTTTACTTGCAGGATGGTTTCGCGCTGGCGAAACGGCAGGGCAAACGCGGCCAGGGCTTGGCGTTCGTGATGACAATTTTCCAGAAGATTGCTGCGTCCAGCTTCGCCGCAGTGCAGCGCACGCTTCGCCGCAGGCTCATCGCGCTGACGATTCAAGAAGCGTTGATCCACGACCAGAAACTCGACATCGACGCACGGAATGCCGCGCTTGACGAGGCGCGGACCCTGACTCGGGAGTTGCACGGCATAGCTGAGGGACGGTTGGAGAACGCGGAAGTGGATAAACTGTTGGCTGACTACCGTTATAAAATTCTGCGGTTGCAACGCGACGAAGAAGAGGCGTTGGGTGCTGGCGCGGATGAGTTGGCCTCTGAGACAGGCGCCGCGGCCGCAGAAGACGCGGCCATCAGCAGCGTGTTGGTTGCTTTGCCGGAAGAACGCCGGCGCATCAAGGAATTGCTCGCCAAGTATCCGCCTCAACGTGAAACGAAGGTAGAGAAACTCATCGGTGCGCTCGGCGTGCTGTGGCGTCAAAATCCGCAAGAGCGGATCGTCGTGTTCGCCACGTATCTTGGCAGCGTGGAGATGCTCGGTGCAGAGATTGAGAAACAGTATCCCGGCCAGGGCGTTACCGTACTCAAAGGCGGTGACCACGGCGCAAAGACCGCGGCGGAGAAACGATTCAAAGCGCCGGACGGGCCAAGGGTCTTGATCTGTACGGCGGCGGGCCGCGAGGGCATCAACCTGCAGCATGCCCGTGTGCTCTTCAATTTCGATCTGCCCTGGAATCCAATGGATTTGGAGCAGCGCATCGGGCGCATCCACCGCTATGGCCAGAGCAACACAGCCCAGATTTACAATCTTGTCTTGTCGGACACGATTGAAGGTTCCATTTTCCTGCTGCTCGACGAGAAGCTCACCGAAATTGGCAGGGCGCTCGGCAAAGTGGATGATCGCGGTCAAATTGCTGAGGACCTTCGCACGCAAATCCTCGGACAGCTTTCGATGCAAGTCAATTACGCGAGCCTCTATTCTGAAGCGTTGAACGACCCGCTGTTAAAACGCACACGGGTTGAGCTGGAAACCGCGATGTCCAACGCGGTCGAGGCCCGCAAAGTGGTGTTTGAGTTGTTCCAGGACCTTGATGGCTTCCGACTCGACGACTACAAGGCGATGGGCAATCCCGAAGAAGGCATGGGTGCTTTGGTCCGGTTCATCGCCGACGCAGCGAGCGCCGAAGACGAAACGTTCACCGCTCGTGGTGACAAGCTGTTTGCGTGGATCGACAAGGACACCCGGACGGAGACCCTGCTGACGACGGAACGCGAGCTTTCATTGCAGAAGGAAAACGTCCAGTTGCTTGGTCTCGACCATCCACTCGTCACGGCCTACCTGCGAAAGTTCCGCGAGCTGCCGCCGGAGGAACTCGGATTATGCGCCCAGTCGCCAGACGGCACTAAGGGGGTTTTGGCCGCGTGGGCAGTCGAAGCTCGTGGTGACAAGGGACAGGTGAAACGCATGATTATCACGTTGGCGGTCGATGGGGAGGGCAGGCGTCATGTGGCGTGGGAGCGCCAACCGGAGAAGCTGTGGAGATCGCAGGCGTCCGGTCAAAACGGAAAACAAGCCGAAGAGAAGCTGGCCATCCTCCGAAATAGCCTGGAGCCAATGCTACAACGCGAACTTGAGCACCGTGGTTTGGACAAAGTCAACCGTGGCTTCGAGGCAAGGCTCATTGCTTGGGTGGAAGCCGTGGAGTAGATTCTCGACAACGTTGCGCGGTCAGGAGAACAGCCGGAGTCTGTGGTTCGCGAGCAATAGCGGTTTCGAGACGGAGTAGACGCAGATCTCGTAGGCGGATGTTCTGCTGCGAGGTGAGATTCTCTTTGCGCTTCAAAACGCACCAGCGAGATTTCTTCAACAGCGGCTCGTGGCCCTCCTGGGCCATCTTGCGTGACTCGGCGGCGCGAATTTCATCCAACGCCTTGTTCATCTTGGCGACGATGTGGAAGCGGTCGAGGATGTGCAGCGCCTGGGAACATTTCTGGCGGATCAGCACGCGTAGCTTTGCATTCGTCGGATGTGCATCTCTAAGCACACTGTCAATCGGTTGGTCACGGGAAATCGACAACACCTCAACGCCTACAAGGAACATGCCGAGAGTGTTTAGAAAGGTTGACTTACCCGAACCAGAGTCGCCCCTGAACAGCAAGAATGCGCCTCTGCCGGCAGCGTTCATATCCGTGGAAACATGCTTAATATGATTCAGAGCAATGTCCACCGGGACGACGATATGCTCAAGCTGAGCCGCGGCCCTCCGCTGAAGCATATCGAAGCGATCTGGCACAAATATCGGGGGTTGTTCATCCATCGTCACGCTCAGCATATCACTCAATCCATCATCTTTCGCCTGAACCAAAAGCTAGGTATCACCAGTCTAGCAACGACCGCGTTGCGAGAGTGATTTTCTGCGCACATGGTTCAACGCTCTGATGGACCAGTAGCCCCAAACCAAAAGGGCTTGTGTGCGAGGAAATTTTGAGCTGATTTGTATTCCCAATATCTCGCGTCGTGGAACAGATTTCGCCATCGTTCCCTTGATTCCCACTTTGGATCGATGATGCACAAGTTCAGTGGTCTGTCCGACAATCCCAGAGTGAACAAAACATATGCCTTGATGTCGGTCGGAGGCATTGAGTAGCCCCACACAATGACGTTTTCCGCTGACCGTAGCTTTTTCAAAGCTTCGCGCCACAGTGTTACCCAAGGCCTGTGTTCGATGCGCTTGTCCCAAAATGGCAAGAAGATAGGGAAAGCTGTTGTTTCCCTTGTGGAGATGCGCGTATACCCCGGAGCGTTGTCAAAATCCTTCCACTCTTTCGTGCGTACCTGAAAGTGCTTACCAGAGTCTTGCGCGTCTGTTGTATTCAATCGCCAGTTCGAGCTGCCGTGAAGCTTCAGCAAAAGGGGTAGCTTTCGAGCCCCGTGTCGGGGCTCAAAGCCATATAGCCAAGGACCGAATTTGATGGATTTGGATTCAGCAATACCTCTCGTTGCTCGCTCGACAACAAGATCGTAATTAAATGACATAACAGAATCGTTACCCTCTAAAGCACCCAGAATCGATTCGTGATATTCGCATTTAGTCTTCTTGCCATGTGCTTCTCGTAACAGGGCATGTATGCAAAGAGCAAAATCTGTCACGACACGGGTATCTTGCTTATATCGATCTTCCAATTTCAGCTTTTCGCTTAAATAGGCCCGTAATTGCAATGTATAGAAGGCCCGCTCAAAACTGCGCCAGTATTCGCGCGGCAGAGCTGCAACGTCTTCCAATACATCCTTAACGGCTTTCCTATCAGCCGTTCTCGGATTCAGCCGTTGTAATAGAAAGCACCATGCGCGGCGAAACTTCCGTATTACGGCCCAAAGAATTACGGCCCGAACCTCCCGCCTCGTCGGATACCATCTCGGCCACGCCCATAGAAACGGCGACCGCCACAACCGCAGCTCCACCTCCTGCCTCCGCCGACGATGTGCGCGAGCGGCTGGGATTGGAAGTCAATGGCCCGCCGGACGAGCGCAGCGACCGCCCGCGCTTTCTGGATTTCAACCAGCCGTCCACGCCAATGAAACGAGCGGCCTCTGCGCGCTCGATCTCCGTTCCATCGTTCCTGGGACTGAACGATCCGCCGCAAGTGGAGGCTGCGACCGGCGACGAGCTTGACGAGCTTGAGATCGAAGAGCCCACGCGCGGGATATGGCGGATAGTGCGGATAGCGCGGATAGGGTTGGCTCTCATCGTAGTCCTGGTGTTCGGCTGGCTCGGAGTGCTGGAGTGGCAGGCGCAAGTGCGCCAGACCAACAACGGCCCCGTCGAAGTCATCAAGATGAAGATGCGGGACATGGCTCCCAATGGTTCCCTCGAGATTATCAAGGCGAAGATGCGGAGCCTGGCTCACGACATGGTGGCGTTGAATGCCAGCCCCGAACCGGCGTCGAATTCCGC
>ODAK010005007.1_pt1 | contig 13489 bp, 9 predicted proteins | sample 1539591 | NCBI WGS metagenome assembly ODAK01 (sample SAMEA3539303, study PRJEB22396) | soil metagenome | biome: tundra; feature: field; material: soil | place: USA | collected 2010-05 | depth 0.15 m | reverse complement strand
CTCCAGCTCCCCCTCGAACACGGCCAGCTCAAAATCGCTCCTGACCTGAAACTCATGACGCCGCTTCTGCGCGAGTTCACCGATTTCACTTCCACCACCAACTCCTCCGGCCACGTCCGCCTCGGCGCCGATGGCTCCGGCGAGCATGACGACCTCGTCATCGCCATCGCCCTCGCCTGCTGGCGCGCCCAGCGCCGCGAAGCCGCTGGCAACTCGGCCCCGAGTCGCCCCTTCGGCCCCAACAACATGTACAACAGCGTCGACGACTACGACGCCGTCCTCCGCTTCCACACCCGCCGATGAATCAGTCCATGCCCCGCCACTCCATGCCTTTGCTGGTTCAGCCCAGCCCGGTGCTCGCTCGGTCTAACCAGGAACTGTTTCTATTCAGCCCGGAACTGGCTCTGTCCAAACCAGTGCTGCCTCTGTCTGACTCCCTACCGCCTTTGTGGGGCAGACGCCCACGTCTGCGGCCGACGCCCCCGTCGGCCTCCTCCCTTTTCCAAACCCCGGGCGTTAGCGCGCGCCAGCCCCATCCACCCGAAAACCCAGCCCCCTTCAGTTACCATGGGGATTCGATGCCCGAGGCCACGCCCGCAATCGCCGTCCGCGATCTGCGCAAAGTTTACGATGGCAAGGCGGCGGTCGACGGCCTGAGCCTGACGGTCCCGCGCGGGTCGTTCTTCGGTTTTCTCGGGCCGAACGGCGCGGGTAAATCCACCACAATCCGCATGTTGACCGGGCTCATCCCCGCCACTTCCGGTTCCATCGAACTGCTGGGCCTCCCGATGCCAGCCGAAGAGATGGCCATCAAGCAGCGTATCGGCCTCGTCCCGGATGAATCGCTGCTCTTCGACCGCCTGACCGGCGCGGAATTCCTGGAATTCGTCGGCCGCATGTACGGCCTCGCCCGGCCCCTGGCAATCTCGCGCGCGCAGGAACTGCTCGAACTTTTCCAGCTCGCGAACGAGCACCGTAAACTCATCGCAGAATATTCAAAGGGTATGCGGAAGCGCGTCGCGATGGCTGCGTCGCTCATCCACCGGCCGGAATTGTTCCTGATGGACGAACCTTTCGAAGGCGTGGATGCCGTGGGCGCGCGGCTGATGAAGGACATCCTGCTCGATCAGGTACGGCACGGCGCCACAATTTTTCTGACCTCGCACGTTTTGGAAGTGGTGGAGCGGCTGTGCGATTATGCCGCGATCATCAAAGAAGGCAGGATCGTGGCGGAGGGCCGCATGCAGGATCTGCGTGGTGCCTCGGACACCCTGGAAGACGTCTTTGTCCGCACCGTGGGCGGCGCACAGGAATACGACAAACTCGAATGGCTGGCATGAGACTTAACACACTGCCGCTGATTCGAGATGCCTTACAGAGCCGCGACGCCCCGGAGATCCCCTTTAGGGGTCCCGGCTGCGAGGGAGCGATCCTTAGCTTCATTGCGGCATTATTCCTGAGTTCGGTGGCATGGGCGCAGGCCCCCGTGACGTCGATAGACGTGGATGCCAGCGACGCGCCGCGGCGGCTCATCCACACGAAAATGAAAGTCCCGGTCAAGGCCGGGCCCATGTCGCTGCTCTATCCGAAATGGATTCCGGGTGAGCATGGCCCGACAGGGCCCATCGAGGATCTCGCCGGCGTGCGCATCACCGGCAACGGTCAACCGCTTCCCTGGCGCCGCGATGACCTCAATATCTACGAATTTCACCTCGATGTCCCGCCCGGCGTCACGATGCTTGACGTCGCGCTCGATTTCATTTCCGCGCCCGATGCCGCTGGCTTTTCGTCGGGCGGCTCCACTACGTCAAAGCTCGCGGTCCTGAGCTGGAACCAGTTCCTGCTGTATCCCAAAGATGTGCCGGCCGATCAACTGCAATACAAAGCCACGCTGAAAGTGCCGGAGGGCTGGCGGTATGGGACGGCGCTGCCGATCGAGAGTGAGTCGGGGAATCGCATTGTATTTCAGCCTTCATCGCTGACTACGCTGATCGATTCGCCGGTCCAGACGGGCGCGAATTTCCGCACCGTGGATCTGAATCCGGGCGGAGTCATCAAACACTACCTGCACATCGCGGCGGACAGCGAGCGCGCCACGCGCATCACCGAAGAAGAGACAAAGCATTATCGCAATCTCGTGCAGGAAACCAATGCGCTGTTCGACGCGCACCACTATCGCGACTATCATTTTCTGTTGACGCTGAGCGATCACGTGGCGCATTTCGGGTTGGAGCACCACGAATCGAGCGATAACCGTGTCGACGAAGAAGCACTGGTGGATGACGACACGCGGCGGGTGGATGCGGATCTGCTGCCCCATGAATTCGTGCATTCCTGGAACGGAAAGTTCCGCCGGCCCGAGGGGCTGGCCACGCCGGATTACAACGCTCCGATGAAGGGCGAGCTGCTGTGGGTGTATGAAGGGCTGACCGAGTATCTGGGCGAGATCCTGACGCCGCGCAGCGGGCTGTGGACGCCGCAGGAGTTTCTGGATTCGCTGGCTAAAGAAGCCGCGGCGCTCGATCATGAGGCCGGGCGCACGTGGCGTCCACTGGCCGATACGGCGGTCGCGGCACAGGTGCTCTACAACGCCCGCAACGATTACGCGGACTTCCGGCGCGGCACCGATTTCTACGAAGAAGGTACCCTGATCTGGCTGGACGTGGATGTCACGCTGCGGCGGTTAAGTAAGAACAGAAAATCCATCGAGGATTTCTGCCGGGCGTTCGAAGGTCCGCCGAGTTCGGGACCGGGGTCTGAGCCAGGGTCTCAGCCAGAAGTAAAGCCCTATACGTTCGAAGACGTAGTGGCGGCCCTGAATAAAGTCGAGCCGCACGATTGGGCCGGCTTTCTGAAAACCCGGCTCGAATCGACCGCCGCCCGAGCACCCCTCGAAGGCATCATCGAAGGCGGCTACAAACTCGTGTACACGGCCGAGCGTTCGGAATTGTGGCGAACCCGGGAAGACATCCGCAAGGTTTACGATTTCTCTTACTCGTTGGGCCTCACCGTGAAGGATACCGGGGATATTGTTGACGTTCATCTCGACACACCGGCGTTTAAAGCCGGCGTGGCGCCAGCGGTCAAAATCATCGCGGTGAACGGGCGGCAGTTCAGCGCCACACTTCTTGGGCATGCCGTGCAGGATGCCGTGAAGACAACAACGCCCATCGAATTGCTGATCCGCGATGGAGATTATTACAAGACGTACGCCCTCGATTATCACGGCGGTGAGAAGTATCCCCATCTGGTGCGGGATAAGGGAAAGTCCGATCTGATCGGAGATATAATCCGGCCGCGTACCTGGAAGCGCACTTCCGAGTCGGGTGGTTCCCGATAATCTCCGCGATCATTCGCGCGCAGTTGCTGAGTATGCGTTGGCGCGTGGGCGCGCGGCGCAGCGGGGCGATCTTCGGGGCCCTGACTGGCCTCGTGTTTTACGGCTTCTGGGCGATGATTGCGCTTGGCCTGGTTGGGTTCTTTTCCGATCGCAATAACGCAGCGAACTTCAGTGCGGTCCTCTCGACCGGCCTGCTCTTCGTGATGCTGTACTGGCAGGCGGCGCCCGTCGTGTCGGCGGGCTTCGGGGCGTCTCTCGATCTGAAAAAGCTGCTGGCCTATCCGATTTCGCACGGGAAGCTTTTCACGGTGGAAGTGCTGCTGCGGCTGAGCACCTGCGCGGAGATGCTGATCGTGGTGGCGGGGGCGGCAATCGGCCTGATGCGAAATCCGATGTATGGCGCGGCCGCGGCGCCGTTTATCGTGTTCGCCGCGCTGGTGTTCATTGCGATGAACCTGCTGCTTTCGGCGGGGGCGCGGCATCTGCTCGAAAGATTGTTTCTGCGCACGCGGCTGAAAGAATTCATGATGCTGCTGGTGTTTGTATCCGCGGTGCTCCCGCAGCTTCTGCTGTTCACAAACGTTCGCAAAGCGGGCCTGTTGCGGTTCGCTCCGGACCAGGTGCTTTGGCCCTGGGCGTCGATCGGCCATGTGATGCTGCGCGAGGAAACCTGGACGGGGGCCGTGGTGATGCTGGGCTACCTGGGACTTGCGTACCGTTTCAGCAAGTGGCAGTTCGAGCGGAGTATCCGCTACGACGCGCAGACGCGCAGGAAAGCCGAGCGCGAGGTGAGTTCCACCAGCTTTGCGGAAAGGGTGTTCCGCTTCCCTGCCCGGTTTCTTCCCGATCCGCTTGCCGCCATGGTGGAAAAAGAACTCCGCACGCTGGCGCGCATCCCGCGCTTCCGGCTGGTCTACGCGATGTCCTGCGTGTTCGGCATCGTCGTGTATCTGCCCGCGTTGCGCAACCCGAATCCACACTCGTTTTTCATAGCGAATGCGCTGCCGTTTATGGCGCTCTACGGCCTGCTGATGCTGGGGCCGATCAGTTACTGGAATGCGTTCGGTTTCGATCGATCGGCGGTCGAAGGGTACTTCTCGTGGCCAGTGCGTTTTCGGGATGCGCTGATCGCGAAAAACATTACGGTGGCGCTGCTGCTGTTACCGCAGATCGCTGTCGTGACGCTGGTGTGCAGGGTTGCGCGTGTGCCGGCGTCGGCGGGAAAGTTCTTAGAGACGGTGGTGGTGATCCTGATCGCGTCCCTCTACTGGTTCTCTATGGGGAATATCTGGTCGGTGCGGATGCCGCGCGCAATGGACCCGGAAAAAATGAATCAGATGGCGAATAAGATGCAGGCCCTTAGCATCTGGACTGCGCCGTTTTTGTTGCTGCCGCTCGGGCTTGCGTATTGGGCGCGGGCGGTGTTTCAGAACGAATGGATTTTTGCGGCGCTGCTGGTGGTCGCGGCCGCGGTCGGCGGAGTGTTCTACAAGGTCGGCCTCGATTCGGCTGTGAATACGGCTGGCTCGAAAAGGGAAGCGATGCTGTTGCAATTGTCGCGGTCGGAGGGTCCCTTGTCGATTGCGTGATGGTGCGCGACAATCTGGGCATGAACTATACCTGTGAAGCAGTGATCGGCGCTGTCAGCGGACTAAGATCCTTCACGGGTCCCGCGATTGTTGCGGAGGCGGCGCATCGTCACATCCTGAAGCTCGATAAGACGCCGCTTTCCTGGTTGGGGTCGGATGGCGCGGCGAAGACCGCCATGGCGCTCGCCGTGGGAGAATTGATTGCCGACAAACTGCCATTCATGCCCAGCCGGACGGATCCTCCTGGCCTGGTGGCAAGATTCATTGCGGGCGCGGTCTGCGGCGCTGCCGTGGCAAGTAAACGGACCCGCAATGACAGGATCATGAGCGCGCTGGTAGGGGGCACCGCTGCTGTGGCCGCGGCATACGCCGGGCATCAATACCGGAAGCACGTGAGACTGCCCGCGTTCGCCGCTGCCCTGCTCGAAGATGTCGTCGCAGTGAGCGCGGGCACGGCGATTATCGCGAGAGTCTGCCCGTAGCGGTTCGGTACAGGCGAGTTCAAGTCGCGTTTGGTTTCACGCTACACCTTACGTCCCGTGAACACGTTTTGGGCTGGCTGCGGCTCGGAAGAGTCCTTTGGTTTAGAAGGCGGCTTCGTCATGGCGCTCGAGATGTTATCGAGCGAATCGCGCACATTGTTCAGTACCGACTGCGAGTCGGTGAACACCGTGATCGCGTTCTGCATCTGCCGGATGGTGAATTTGGTCCCGGCGCTGGCGAGACCCATCATGGAACCGATGAGGTCGGTAATGCCTGCATCGGGTTTCGGGGATTGTTGCTCGTTCCTCATGGGTAAATTCCTCTTCGGGATTAAACTGTCGGGTTCCAGATGTACATTCCCTGTGGGTTGATGTAGCCCCACTGGTCGCGCACGCGGACGGGCGCGAGTCCGGAGGCGAAATCACCGGCTTCGTCGAACTGCGGGGTAATGGCGAAGCGGCAGGTGGCGTCTACGTAGCCCCACTTGTCGCCCGAACGCACGGCGGCCATTTCTTCGTAGAAGCTGTAGGCATCTTCGAACTGCGGGTTGGCGGCCCATGAGCCAAAGCCGTCGATGAAGCCCCAGAGGTCCATCGATTTAGCTGGCGCGCGTTCACAGCCGAAGCCGCCGACGTCGTCGAACTGAGGATTAATGGCCAGGGTGCCGGTGTCGTCGATGAAGCCCCACTTGTCGCCGATTTTCACCGCGGCCATGCCCTGATAGAAGCTGTGGGCGCCGTCGAACTGCGGAATTATTACAAAGCGGCCGGTGCGGTCGATGTAGCCCCATTTTTCGCCGACCCGGGCGCCGGCGAAGCCTTCGGAAAAGTGGCCGTGAGCGGGTTGGGAATTGATGGAAGTCCAGCGTCCGCCGCTGAGTTCTTCGAACTGGGGGCGAACCAGGTATTCACCGCTGGCCGTGATGTAGCCCCACTTGCCGTTCTTTCTGACAGAAGCGATTCCGTCGCTGAAACCGCCCATCTCGTCGAACTGCGGATTTACGATGATGTTGCCGGAGGTGTCGATTGCGCCCCACTGGCCTGCAATCTTGACCGCGGCGAGTCCTGCGTGAAATGCGCTGGCTTCTTCGAATTGTTCGGGGATAATGAGAGCGCCGGTGGCATCCATATAGCCCCACCGATCGGCGATTTTTACCGGCGCGAGACCTTCACGGAAAGCGCGCAGAGTGACGGCGCTGAGGACACGGAAATTGACGTCCGTGACATTGAATTGCGGCGGGACGACCAGTTGGCCGATGTTGTCGATGTAACCGATTCGGCCGTTCTGGAGGACCGGAAAAAGCACAGAGAGAGCGGCTTCCTGCGCAGTGATTTCGGATTGTGCGAACATACGGTTGCCTCTCCGTCAAAATCTGCAATTGGCATACCAGCGGATGATTGCGGGGTAGAGGAAAGCAGGGATGTGGAACCGTACTAAACGATAAAATCGCAGGCGCGCCGGTAGGGGGTGAGCGCGCCTGCTCTGGTTGCCGAACAGGAAGAGCTACTCAGTTAAGGTGCTGAACGGCAACGATCAGTCCACCGAATATCAGGACTGATACCGCGGAAATCGTCAGATATAAGAGGGCGCGCTCCTTCCGGGTGGATTCGCCTTTGGTATCACGCTTTATTTGGTCCTCAAGGCTATCAAACATAGTTAGCTTAACCTCGGCTGCTAACTATACTCCCCTTCCCAGTCAAAAGGAAGGGGACATATTTATTGAATTAAGGTGTAACGGGCTGGGCAACTCTTACGGTGTTGGCCGGTGCGGCCAGTTCTTTGGAGCGAATGGCATCGCCGCTCGGGAGGGCGGAGGCATCCCATCCGCCGCCTACGGCTTTGACCAGATCGACAGCCGAGGTCATGCGGCGCTGCAAAATGGTGATCGCGTTTTGCTCGTCAGTCAGCGCGATGGTTTCCGTGGTGATGACGTTGAGATAGGAGTCAGTGCCGGCTTTGTAGCGATCGATTTCGAGGGCCAGCGATTGGTTTGCGGCTGTGACGGCTTCCTGTTGCTGCGCAGCCTCTTCGGCCAGGTAGCGCAGCGCCGCGAGGTCGTCTTCTACCTCCTGGAAAGCAGACAGAACAGTCTGGCGGTAAGACGCAACAGTGGCATCGTAATTGGCTTCGACGTTTTCAAGGGACGCGCCGCGACGGCCGAAATCGAACAGCGTTTGTGAGATACCGGGACCGGCCGACCATGTCCGGCTGGCGTATTTGAAAAGGCTCTGCAGGTTGCCGCTGAGAAAGCCCGCGCTGGCGGAAAGCGTGAGGGTTGGATAATAAGCGGTTTCGGCGATTCCAACGTTGGCGTTGGCCGCTGCTACCAAGCGTTCCGTAGCCGCGATATCGGGCCGGCGCTCGAGAAGAGTTGAAGGTAACGCGACGGGTATGGCCGGGGGAGGCGCATTGATGTTGGTGGGCGCGATCTCGACAGCCGAAGGAGGCTGACCAGTCAGAACCGCAATGGCATGCGCATACTGTGCGCGGGCCACCTGTAAATCGGTATTCTGCGCTCGCGCGCCGGCTAACTGGGTTTGGGCCAGAGAAACGTCGGTCTTGGACGCGACTCCGCCGTTATAGCGGTTGGTTGTGAGTTCGAGGTTCTTTTGGTAATCCGCGATGGTCTTCTGGAGGATAGTCTCCTGCATCTGGGAAGCAGCGAGCAGGAAGTAATCCGTGGCCAGGAGGGCCTGCGCGCTCAGACGGATGTTTTCGAGGTCGGCGGCGCTGACCTGGGCATTATCTTTCGCGTTCTGGACGGCCAGGCGAACGCGGCCCCAGAGGTCGGGCTCCCAACTCGCCGTGATGGGCAGAGAGAATGTCGAGCCCGTACCGATGGAGCGGTCGGTCTGCGTAGTCCCCGGGCTGGAGCCGATGGTCGGATAGTAATTGGCATGCTGCAGTTCAACCAGAGCGCGGGCGGCACGAAACTGCGCTTCGGCCTGCTTGACGTTCTGGTTGTTGATACTGATTTGCTCTTCGAAGGCGTTCAGCTGCGAATCGCCGAAGATTTCCCACCACTTGCCTTTGATGAGGGTGTCGGACGGGGTAGCCATCTTCCAGTCGTCGTTGCCCTTGATTTCCCTGAAGGCCGGCGGCATCTGCGCCACAGCGACTGGCCGCTGGTATTTCGGGCCGATCGCGCAGGCGGAACAAAATAAGGTCGACAGCAGTGCTGTTTTTAAGTAAATCGATTTCAATCCGCACCCTCCGCGGCGCCACCGGGAATAAAGATGCCGGGTCGGTTCTTGAATTGCTGCGCGCGGCTGAAGCGCTTGCTGAAACGGTCGAGATATAGATAGATCACAGGAGTTGTAAAAAGGGTCAGCATCTGGCTGACGATCAGGCCGCCGACGATGGCGATCCCAAGGGGTTGGCGCAATTCGGAACCGACGCCGAAGCCGAAGGCCATCGGCATGCCGCCCAGCAGGGCGCAGGCGGTTGTCATCATGATGGGCCGGAAACGCAGCAGACAGGCTTGGTAAATGGCGTCGCGCGGAGTCATTCCTGTGCGTTCCGCGGCCAGCGCGAAGTCGATCATCATGATGGCGTTCTTCTTGACGATACCGATCAGCAGGATGATGCCAATCATGGCGATGATCGAGAGTTCTGTTCTGAAGATGACAAGCGCGATCAGCGCGCCAACACCCGCCGAGGGCAGGGTCGAGATGATCGTCAGTGGATGAATAAGGCTTTCGTAAAGAATACCAAGAACAATGTACACGGCGAGAAGCGCGGTCAGGATGAGCATCGGCTGGCTGTTCAGTGAATCCTGGAAGGCCTGGGCGGTGCCGGCGAAAGAGCCGGTGATGCTGGTCGGGAGTCCCATCTGGATCTCCGCTTTGTTAATAGCGAGAACGGCATCGCTCAGCGACACGCCGTCGACAAGGTTGAAGGAAATCGTGGTTGCCGGGAACTGTCCCTGATGCGGCAACTGGATGGGGGTGATGCCCTGGTTAAAGTGTGCGAAGGTCGACAGAGGAACCGAAACGCCGCGCGGCGTCTGGACATAGATTTTGTTGAGGAAGTCCGGGCTCTCCCACCATTGCTGTTCCAGCGCCAGAACGACGTGATACTGGTTGATCGACTTGTACATGGTCGATACCTGCCGCTGCCCGAAGGCGTCGTAGAGCGCGCTGTCGACTGCCTGCGCCGTCAAGCCGAGGCGCGAAGCGGTGTCGCGGTCGATGACAACGTTAGACGACAGACCTGAATTCTGCTGGTCGGAACTCACATCCACGAGTTCGGGCAACTGCGAAAGCTTGTCGAGAACACGAGGTCCCCAAAGCGCGAGAAGTGCAAGATCCTGCGTCTGGAGGGTGTACTGGTATTGCGCATTGCTCTGGCGGCCACCGATACGAAGATCCTGCTGGGACTGCAGAAACAGGTTCGCTCCGGGCATGCCGGAGGTCTTCTGTCGAATGCGGGCGATCACCTGGTCCGGCGTGGTGTCTCGTTTCGATTTGAGCTGAACGAAGATCTGGGCGGAAGCGCCGCCGTACCCGCCCCCGTTACCGCCGGCGGTGATGCCCACAGTATCCACATCAGGATCGGCTCGAACCTGCTCTTCGAACCACATCGCTTTTTCCACAAGGGCTTGATATGAGATGTGCTGCTGCCCCTGGACCTGACCGTACAGGCGACCGGTGTCCTGCTGCGGGAAGAAGCCCTTGGGAATCTTTACATAGAGATAGCCGCTGACACCAACCGTCAGCAAGATAACCAGCAAGACGGGCGCCGGATGGGACAGGACAGCTTCGAGAGCGGAAGCATAGGTGGAGATGACCCACTGGAAGAACTTTTCAGTCAGGTTATAGAGACGGCCGTGGCTGTGTTTTACTTTCAGCAGACGGGAGCACATCATCGGCGTCGCGGTCAGAGAGATCACGAGAGAAACGGCGATGGCAACCGTAAGAACCACAGCGAATTCACGGAAAAGACGACCGATGATGCCGGGCATCATGAGAATCGGAATGAAGACCGCGATGAGCGAGACGCTCATGGAAAGAACGGTGAAGCCGATCTCTTCAGCGCCCCGGAGAGCGGCTTTCATGGGCGGGAGCCCGTTTTCCATATGCCGGGTGATGTTCTCGATGACGACGATGGCGTCATCGACAACGAAGCCGGTCGCAATGGTCAAACCCATCAGCGAAAGGTTGTCGAGCGAGTAATCGAGAAGGTACATCGCGGAGAAGGTCGCAATGAGAGAAACCGGGACGGAAACGCTCGGGATAAATGTGGCCCAACCGTTGCGCAGGAAGACGAAAACAACAAAGATGACGAGGCTGATGGAGATGACCATGTTTATCTGCGCGTCCTTGACGGAATCGCGGATGGTCGTAGTGCGGTCATTCTCTACGGTCATGTCGACCGTAGGCGGCAGCGACGCTTTGAAGCGCGGCAGCATGGCTTTGATGCGCGCGACAGTATCCACAACGTTTGCGTTGGGCTGGCGGCGGATCTGCAGCAGCACAGCGGGCTGGCCGTCCGCAATGCCCAGGTTGCGAATGTCCTCAACCGAGTCGATCACGCGCCCCAGATCGGAAAGCCGAACGGGCGAGCCATTGCGAAAGACGACGATCAGGTTCTGGTAGTCTTTGGCCTGCAGCAACTGGTCGCTGACCAGCAGCGGCATCGTCGTGGTGTTGTTATCGAGCGAACCCTTGGGCTTATTGGCATTTGCGTTCTGAAGGAACGTGCCGATCTGATCGAGCCCGACATTGTATTGCGAAACCGGCTGCGGATTGACCTCAACGCGGACCGCGGGCAGCGAACTGCCACTGACCTGCACCTGGCCCACGCCATCGATCTGGGCGAGCTTCTGGGCAAACACCGACGAGGCGGTGTCATAAAGCTGCGACCGGGGCACGACGTTGGATTTCAGCGACAGAATGATGATGGGCTGGTCGGCCGGATTCTGCTTGCGGTAGCTCGGTTTCTGCGGAAGGTTCGAAGGCAGGTAACCGGCAGCCGCGTTGATGGCCGCCTGGACATCGCGGGCGGCACCGTTAATATCGCGGCTCAGATCGAATTGCAGGGTAATCTGGGCGGAGCCCACCGAACTGCGTGACGTCATTTCCGTGACGCCCGCGATGCGGGTGAACTGCTTTTCGAGAGGCGTGGCTATGGAGGCCGCCATGACTTCAGGCGAGGCGCCGGGAAGCCCGGCCGACACGTTGATGGTCGGAAAATCCACCTGCGGGAGCGCGGCTATGGGAAGCTGGAAATACGCGATTCCCCCCGCGAGGGTGATCGCGATCGTGAGCAGCGTGGTCGCGACAGGCCGGTGAATAAACGGAGCCGAAATGCTCACTAGGTCATCTCCGGCAGGGAGAGTTGCTCTTCATCACGGGCACCGCGAAGGCTGGCCACCCATGCGGCAGCGCGCCCGAACCAGAGATAGATAACCGGAGTAGTGAACAGAGTCAGGACCTGGCTGAAGATCAGACCGCCGATGATCGAGATCCCGAGAGGTTTCCGGAGTTCGGAACCAACGCCGCTGCCAAACGCGAGGGGAACAGCGCCGAGCAGCGCGGCCATGGTGGTCATCATAATGGGGCGGAAACGCAGCAGACAGGCCTGGTAAATGGCTTCTTCGGGAGTCTTGCCTTCTTTCCGCTCCGCTTCGAGGGCGAAATCGATCATCATAATGGCGTTTTTCTTCACGATACCTATCAGAAGAATGATGCCGATCAATGCAATGATGTCGAAGTCCTCGTGGAACAGAATGAGAGCAGCGATGGCACCGACGCCGGCGGAGGGCAGCGTGGAAAGAATCGTCACGGGGTGGATGTAGCTTTCGTACAGGACGCCCAGGACGATGTAAACCGTAACGATCGCGGCGAGAATCAGCATGGATTCGTTCGCCAGCGAATTTTCAAAAGCACGCGCGGTGCCCTGGAAGCTGGGTTCGATGCTGGCGGGCATGCGGAGGTCGGTAGTGACCTTGCGGATATTGGCGACCGCCACGCCGAGCGAAGCTCCGGGAGCGAGGTTGAACGAAAGGGTCACGACGGGAAACTGGCCCTGATGGTTAATTGTGATCGGGGTCGGAACGCGGCGGAAAGTTGTGAAGGAACCGAGCGGCGCCTGCGGTTGTAAGGCCGCGCCGGTGAGCGCGGTATTGGTGCTGGCGAGCGACCGTCGAAGCGAGGTTCTGGGAAGCGGAGCCTACCGTCACGCGCAGGTCTTTGAGCGATTCCTCGTTCTGCTGCCATTGCTGGGCGGCCTCGAGGACGACGTGGTATTGGTTCGATTGTGTGTAAATTGTCGAGACCTGGCGTTGGCCATAGGCATCGTATAGCGCGTCGTCGACGTTTTGGGGGGTGATGCCCAGGCGGCCAGCGGTGTCGCGATCGATGACGACTTCGAGGCCGAGACCGTTGTTCTGCTGGTCGGTGGCGACGTCGCGCAGTTCGGGAATCTGCTTCAGCTTATCTACGAGTCGGGGAATCCAAAGGTCGAGAACGGCTTTATCAGGCGCATCGAGAGAATACTGATACTGCGTTCGGCTGATGCGGTCCTCCACCGTGAGGTCCTGCACGGGCTGCATGTAGAGCGTGATTCCGGAAACCTGGCCGAGGCTTTGCTGGAGGCGGCGAATGACACCCACCGCGTTGGTGTCACGCTGTTCGAGCGGCTTCAGGGTGATCTGGATGCGGCCGCTGTTCATCGTCGTATTCTGACCATCCACGCCGATAAAGGAAGTCAGGTTCTCGACGGCGGGGTCCTGCAGTATCACCTTGGCTAGTTCCTGCTGTTTCCTGGCCATGGCCTGGAACGAGATGGTCTCAGGCGCCTGCGAGATGCCGAGAATCACGCCGGTGTCCTGCACCGGGAAAAAGCCTTTGGGGACGATCGCGTAAAGGTAAACGGTGAGAGCGAGAGTGCCTACCGCAATCAGCAGCGTCATGGGCTGGTGCCGCAGTACAACGCGCACCATTTTGCCGTACGTCTCGATGGTTTTGACAAAGCCCCATTCCGACCAGCGATAGAAGCGACCCTGCTCGCTTTCCGGCTTATGTTTCAGGATGCGGGCCGCCATCATAGGGTTCAGCGTCAGAGAAACGAAGGC
>ODAK010005005.1_pt1 | contig 13492 bp, 12 predicted proteins | sample 1539591 | NCBI WGS metagenome assembly ODAK01 (sample SAMEA3539303, study PRJEB22396) | soil metagenome | biome: tundra; feature: field; material: soil | place: USA | collected 2010-05 | depth 0.15 m | reverse complement strand
GGTCTTGACCAGTCCCGCGCCGTATGCCGACAGCACGTGGTCGGCACCCCCGACCACGATCGTGGTGCCCGCGCGCACGCCGCCGGCCTCGGCGGCGGCGGCCGTCACCTCGCCCGCGACGGAACCCGGGCGCAGCACCGGCAAGAGGTCGGGCCAGGTGATTTGAGTCGCCTCGGGCACCGAATCGAGGGGTCGCAGGTCGAGGTCGTAGAGGCCGCTCTCGAGAGCCCAGTTCTGCTCCACGTGGGCGACGGCGCCAAACTGACGAGCGAGCCAGTCGTAGGAGCCCTGCACCGAGACCGTGCGGGCCCACAACGCTGGCTCGTTTCTCGCCAGCCACAGTACCGTCGGGGAGACGGATTGTTGCGACAGGACCGAACCGGTCAGTCGCAGGAGGTCCAAGTGCTCGAGAGCGCGTTGGAGCTCACGTATTTCGTCGGTGGCGCGCGCGTCGTTCTGGAGTATCGCGCGTCGCAGTGGGACGCCGTCGCCGTCACAGATCACCACGGCGGGTACCATGCCCGAGACCGCCAGCGCCGCCACATCGGTGTTGGCGGTGCCCGTGTCGACCAGGAGGCGTCCAATGACCTCGCACGTCGCCGCCCACCATTCAGCCGGGTCAGCCTCCGCCCAGCCGGCGTGGTCGCTGAAGAGGGCCACCTCACGCGAGGTGCTCGCCACGATGCCGTGCTCGGGACTGACGAGGGTGCCCTTCACGCCTGAGGACCCTAGGTCGATGCCTAGTAGGAGGGTTCCGACGTCAGGCATTGCGCGCGGCGTCGATGAAGCGCTTGACCCGCTCGGAGTCGACTTCATTCCAGGTGTAGCCATCACGCTTCAAATCCGAGCCCACGATGCAACCGTCGGCGAACTTGAGGTACTGCGCGATGGTCGCGGCCTTGGCCCCCGTATTGAGCAACACCGGCACGCTGGGGTCGACGGCCTCACGTACCTCGGCCAGCGTCTGCACGTCGGGTTCGGCGCCGGCCATCGGACCGGATACCAAGATGACGTCGGCCAGACTCGAGACCACCGTCGAACGAGCCGTCTGCGCGGGCGTGCGCTTGCCGATCGGCGAAGCGAACTCCGGGGTGATGTTGGCGAAGATGGCCAAGTCGTCGCGGCCGAAGTAATGACGGTCGCGCAGCAATTTCGCCGCGTCGGGGTTCCAGGGGCCCATGTCGGATTCCCAGGCGCCGTTGATGACCTCGCGCATGAACGACGCCCCTGAACCCACGGCGATGGCCATGGCGCACTGGGCGTCCCACAGGTAGTCCACGCCGAAGGGGCGGTCGTCAGGCTTGCATTCACTGGCCACGCGCGTCATGACCGCCGACGCCTCGAGTCCGGCGTGCAGTTGGTAGGGGCGGTCGCCCTCGTTACAGAACAGCACGGCGTCGAAGCCGCCCTCGAGCAGAAGTTCTGTATCGCGCTTGACCTGGTCGATGAGGCCTTCGACGCCGGCCGCGGCGTCGAAGAGGGGCGTTCCCGGCAGTGGCGGCACGTGCGCCATGGCGATAAGGGGCTTATCGACCCCCGGGAAGATGGTACGAAAACGCGACATTGTTATTGCTCCTTTTCTTGAGTCCGGACGTGAAGGACGTCGACATCCTGCTCGCGGATATGGCGCACGCCCGGGTGCGACGACGGGGCGTCGGTGATCAAGACGTCGACGGAATGGATGGAGGCGAACGTCACGAGGGCCACTCGACCGATCTTGGATTCGTCGGCCAGCACGATGGCTCGTCGGCCCGTCGCCATGGCCGCGCGCTTCACGTCGGCATCGTCCAGGTTGTACTCGGTGAGGCCCTTGGAGTCACTGATGCCCGCCGCCCCCACGAAGACCGCGTCGAAGTTGAGGTCCGCGAAGGAGGCCTGCGCCCGCGGGCCGATCAGGCTCATCTCACCCTGGCGAATGACGCCGCCGGTGACGATGGTCTTGACGGCAGGCTTCGTCGAAAGCTCCATCGCGATGAGCAATGAACTGGTGATCGCGGTGATGGGTAGATCCGGCGGTATGGCCTTGGCCATCTCGTGCGTCGTGGTTCCGACGTCGAGAAACACCGTCTCGTTCTCTCGCAGCATCATCGCTGCCGCCACACCGATCGCGCGCTTGGCGTCAGAGGAATGCGCGGCGCGTTGCAAGATCGGTGGCTCGAAAGACCGGCTCTGCACAGAGATGGCGCCGCCACGGGCTCGACGCGCGAGTCCCGCGACCTCCAGTTGGTCGAGGTCGCGACGGATCGTCATCTCGGAGGTCCCAAACAAAGTGGCGAGTTCCACGATTGATGCCTCGCCCTGCGTGCGCAAGCGCTCGGCGATGGTCGATCGGCGGGTCTTGGAATCCACGAGTCACATAGTATGTGAATTTTTCACATTAATCAATGAACTCATGAGATTATTTAACACACCTTGGCACCTAAATCACACGAATTGGTAGATTCGCGCACTTATCCAACATCTGAAGACCATGCAAAAGGCAACCGCCGCGACACGGAACCGGTTGCCGACGACGTGAATTAATAATGTGACTGAGTCGGCTCCGATCCGAAGCCGCGGGGAGGAACGCACGTCATGACCGAACATTCCGCACCGTGGCCCACGCAGGGTCCCGCGTCGTACTTCGCGTCCATCGAGAAGAAATACGGACGCTCGATCGCGCAGTGGCAAGAGATCGTCGCCGGATGCGGCATCGACAAGCACATGGGAATCGTCGGCCATCTCAAGTCCGAATACGCCATGGGTCACGGCCACGCGAACGCACTCGTCGGCTGGACACTGGCGGGCAACCGGGCCAAGCCCTAAATCCGTGGCGGCGCTGAGATCATTCTGAGGAATGGGTGGCGGCCGTGCGACGCGGCCGTGCGCGCCGCGAGTCAGTCAAAATCCAGCCATCCGGTGCGGGTGTGCCAGCTCTCCCCCGCCGCCAGGACGTCAAGAACCGTGCGCTGCACCCGTGTGGTGGCCCGGAGGTCGCGAACGTCACCCTCGTCTCCAAAGACGAAATACGCGACGGAGTCGATGTCATCCTCGTAGGGGTCTATCAGGTGGAAGCGGCGTTGAAAGCGCACGATATTGCTGTCCTCGCCCAACGCCGCGACCAATCGATCGTCGAGCATCCACGACTGGCACGTGGCCAGACGCCTCCCAGAGCTCGGCCATACCAGCGACAGCACCTCACGGGCGCGCTCGAAGGTCGCGTCGAGGGCCGCGGGTGACAAGTCGATCCTCGCCGGGATATGCACGCCCAGGGAGAGGTCCCCGGACCGAAAGCCCTCGCCGTAGGCAACGGTACTTTGCGCGTCGAGCCAGGGGCGCGGCGCGAGGGTTCCCACGTCGAGGTGCAGCAGGTGGAACTTCAGACTCTGTACCTGGAGTATCTCGCCGCGCAAGATCGGCAACATCCACCACCCCGCGTCGACGCCGATGGTTGCGCGCTTCAATAAGTGCGTCTCACCGTGACGAGCCAAGGCTCGCACGGTCGCCTCACCAACGTCCTCGGGCACACCCAGGACTCGGTGATACTCGCGCAACTCACGGATCTGCAGCGCGAAAAGGTAATAGTAGAGGAGTCGACCGCTGGGGCCCAATTCGTCGAGGTCGCGCCAAATCGCGATGGGCGCGTCGATATCACCGCGGTCGCGTTCGACGCACGACATCAGTGCCGCGAGCAGCGACGACCAGCGTGGGGACTCGCGCGTCTCGTCCCAGTGGGTTGCCAGTTCGGCAACGACGTCGTTGCGCAAGAAGAGCTCCCCGAGAAGCGACGTCATCGTCGAGAGGTCGACGCCGCGCACCCGCTCGAGGGCGACGTCCGTCGGCGTGCTCAGGAAGAATTCCATGAGTTCGACCGTGTCGGTCACGAGCCGCTCGCCGGGTCGAGGGGCCGATACGACACACCCATCGCTTCGAGGCGCTCGAGGTGGTCCACTAGCCGTGGGCGGAACTCCTTCAGGTCGCTCGGAGTTCCCCAGACCACCTCGGCGAAGGCGCTGAGCCGGGGAAAGGCCATGTAGTCCAGCCGCGCCCCGGAGTCGATGTACTCGGTCCACAACTGCACCTGCGCCCCACGCACGTGGTCGCGGTACGTCGGGTCGAGGGCGTCGGGGATGACTTCAAAGCCGTACACCTTCTCCCACGTGGTGACGTAGGGCACCGGCGCGACGGCGACCGGCTCGACGGGCGACTCGCTACTGAGCCAGTCGAGGTACAGGAACTGCATGGGTGCCATCACCACGTCGAGACCGCGCTCGGCCGCCTCGATGCCCTTCTCCACGCTGCGCCACGCACAGATCGTCGTGCCCGGCGTCACCTCGGCGTCGAGCACCTCGTCCCAGGCGAGCACCTCGTGCCCTTCGGACATCAGCAGCCGGGCGAGACGCTCAGTGTAGAGACTCTGCAGTTGGCTCGCGCGTTCGAAACCGTGCTGGCGCATCACGGCGCGCGCGGCGGCGCTCTCCTCCCACTGCGTGGTGGGGCACTCGTCACCGCCGATGTGCACCGGACTGCCCGGGAAGAGACCGGCGACGTAGCGCACCACTTCCTCGGCGAAGGCGATCGTCGAGGGCTCGACGTTGAGCACGTGCTCGGAGATCCCCCAGTGCGTCCACACATCGAGCGGTTCGTCGGTGTTGGCGAACTGGGGATACGCCGCGAGGACCGCCTGCGCGTGACCGGGCAGGTCAATCTCCGGGATGACCTGGATATGACGACGGCTCGCGCGCTCAACAATGCGGGCGATGTCGGCGGCGCTGTAGAAACCTCCGTAGGGCACCTCGTCGCGACGATCGTCACTCTCGTGCCCGATCGGTGAACCCGCTCTGGTCGCACCGATCGTGGAGAGACGGGGCCAGGCGGGCACCTCGATGCGCCAGCCCTGGTCGTCGTTGAGGTGCAGGTGCAGTCGGTTCAAGCGGTGCGCGGCCAACAGGTCAATCAGCCGCAGCACGGAATCGACGCCGAAGAAATGACGCGAGACGTCCAGGTGCGCACCGCGCCAGGCGAACGAGGGTCCGTCGACGATCGACACACCTGCGACCGTCCAGCTCTCGAGGGGCGCGCCGTCACGCGACCACAACGCCACGGGACCCAGTTGGCGCAGGGCGGTGAAGGCGTAGGAGAATCCCGCGGCGCTCGACGCGGAGATGTCCACCTGGTCCGCGACGCGCAAGGCGTACTCCTCGTCGGCGCACGTCGCGTCGACACGCAGACGGATGTCGCTCACTTCGTCGTCGCCGACGCGGCGCACGTCCCAACCCACCGACGCCGCCATATCGGCGGCGAAGACGTCGAGAACGTCGATCCACTGGTCGTCGCATCGCACCCGCAGAGGCGAGGTCAGGGTCAGGGAGCCGTCGCGCCCCTCGCCCCATCGGGGTCGGGGCAACAGCGAGAGGGTCACGGCTTCTCGACGGCGTAACAGGCGACGCGCTTAGTGGCCGACAGATTCACCAAGGCCGGGGTGGAGATCCGGCACTGGTCCATGGCCAGGGGGCAACGCGGGGCGAATCGACATCCCGGACCCGGATTGATCACCTTGGGCGGCTCACCCAGGTCTTCGACATCAGTGTCGTGCGAGAGCGGCAAGCGCGGATCGGGTGCGGTAGCCATCAAGAGGCGGGTGTAGGGGTGCGAGGGATTGGCGATGACCTCTTCGGTAGTGCCCTCTTCCACAATCCGCCCGGCGTAGAGGACAATCATGCGGTCGGCGACGTAGCGTGCACTCGCCAGGTCGTGCGTGATGTAGAGCACGGACACGTGTTCGCGGTCGCGAAGTCCCTTCATCACGTTGAGCAGGCCGATGCGAATCGACACGTCGAGCATGGAGACCGGCTCGTCGGCCAAGATAAGCGACGGACGCGACGCGAGGGCTTGGGCGAAGCCCAGCCGTTGGCGCTGGCCGCCCGAGAGTTCGTGCGGGTACCGGTGCAGGACTTCAGCGCCGGGCAGCAGTCCAACGCGTTCCACTAGCGACACGGCCTCCGCGTCGCGTCCGGCGCGGTCGAGTTCGGGTCGGTGCAGTTTCAAGGATCGCTGCAAACTGTGGCCCACGCGTAACACCGGATTGATCGAACCAAAGGGATCCTGGAACACCATCGGCATGCGCCCGCGAACCTTACGACTGGTGTGCTTGCCCTGGACTTCACCCTCGAAGGTGATGGTGCCTGACGTCGGCGGGAAGAGACCGGCCAACACTCGCGCGATGGTGGACTTGCCCGAACCCGACTCGCCCACCAGAGCGACGATCTCGCCGGGCGCGACCTCGAAGGAGACCTCGTCGGTGGCGTGCAGGATGCCCGCCGAGCGGAAGCCCCCGACGCGGAAATAGCGGCTGAGCTTGTCAACCTTCAAGACGGCGTCGGTCACTTCGCCACCCTCGGATTCACGAGGTGACAGCGCACGGCGTGACCGTCGACGGTGATCAGTTCCGGTCGGAATTCGCGACATTCGTCGGTGGCGAACTGGCAGCGCTGCGCGAACAGGCAACCGCTCGGCGGGTTCACTAGCGACGGAGGATTGCCCGCGATGCCGATCAATTCCTTCATCTCACCCACGATGGAGGGGAAGGCGTCCATCAGTCCACTCGAGTAGGGATGGCGCGGACGATCGAAGACGTCTCGCGTCGCGCCCAACTCCACGATCTCTCCGGCGTACATGACGGCCAGACGGTCCGAGAAGTGCGAGACCACCGACATGTCGTGGGTGACGAACAGCACCGCGAAGCCGAGCTCGCGGCGAAGGTTCTCCACTTGGCGCATCAAGGAACGTTGCGCCACCACGTCGAGCGCAGACGTCGGTTCGTCCATGATGATCAACTGGGGTTCGAGCAACAGGGCCATGGCGATCATGGCGCGCTGGCGCATCCCCCCCGAGAGCTGGAAGGGGAAGCTCTTGAGGTGCGTGACGTCAATCGAGACCATGTTGAGCACCTCAGCCGAACGCTGCGCGATCTTGTCGTCGTCCCAGTCGGTGTGAGCTCGGCACACGTCGGCGAGCTGCGCGGCGATCGACAGCGTGGGATTGAGCGCGTTCATCGCGCTCTGCATCACGACCGAGATGTCGCGCCAGCGGTGCCGGCGCAGCTCCTCGGCCGAGAGCGTCGTGAGGTCGACACCGTCGAATTTGACGCTCCCGCCCACTGTCTCGGCCGGATACGTCAATAGCTGCGCGATCGAGAACAACAAGGTGGTCTTGCCGCACCCCGACTCACCGACGATGGCCAGGAACTCTCCGGGGGCGAGGTCGAATGAAACGCCGCTCACGGCTTCGGCGGGTCCCGCCGCGGTCGTGTATTCGACTTTGAGGTCGCGGACCTCGAGGATTGGTGTCGTCACGCCAGCGCCACCTTCTTACGGCGTTTGGCCGTGACCGGTCGCAGCGCCGGATTCGACACCTCGTCGAAAGCGTAGTTGAGCAGGGCCAATGCGCTGCCCAAGACCGCGATCAGGATGCCTGGCGCCAGAGCCCACAGGGGCAGACCCGCCGAGAGTGCTTCGTTGTTCTGCGCCCAGTACAACATCGTGCCCCACGACTCGGTGTTGACGTTGCCCAGTCCCACGAACTGCAAACCCGCGGCCGCCAGCACCGCGTAGAGGGCGGCCCCGAGGAAGTTCGCGACGATGAGCGAGGTCATGGGCGGGATGAGTTCTACGCAAATGATGTACCAGCTCGCTTCGCCGCGCGCTCGCGCCGCCAAGAGATAGTCGCGATTTCGTAATGACAGTGCCTGCACGCGCAGTTGGCGCGCGCCATAACTCCAGCCCGTCACCACCAGAACGAAGACGATCGTCCAGAAGGAAGCGTTCTTGGTATAGGCGGCAATCACGATGATCAATGGGAAAGTCGGGATCACCAAGATGACGTCGGTAAGGAGCGACAGGGTGTCGTCGACCAGTCCGCCCGAATACGCCGCGGTGACACCGATGGCCACTGACAACACGGTGCATAAGAATCCGACGACGAGTGCGATCATCACCGACTGGCGCGTGCCCGCCATCAACTGCGAGAAGACGTCTTGACCGAAAGACGTGGTACCCAGGGGATGCGCCCACGACAGTCCGACTCCAGGGTTGTAGATCTCGGCGGCGGGATCGTCGGGGGTGAACCAGTTCGGGAACGCCGAGATGATGATGAGAACCAACAAGATGATCGAACCGACCAGCGCCTTCTTGTCGCGCCACAGGAAGCGCCGGGCCGCCGAGAGCCCGTGCAGGACGTTGGGCGCCCTCATCGGTTGTTCCTCGTGCGCGGGTCCAGAAGCGCCGTCGCGATGTCGGAGATGAAGATCGCCACGAGGACCGCGACCGTGATGAGCAGGAACAGGGCTTGCATGAGGGGGTAGTCCTCATTGCTCACGGCCTGCAGCAGCAGGAAGCCGACCCCGGGGTAGTTAAAGACGAACTCCACGAGAATCGCTCCGGAAATCACGAAGCCGAGTGACATCGCGAAACCCGTCAAGTTCGGCAACAGGGCGTTTCGCCCGGCGTACTGCCACAGGATGCGCCGAGGCTTGAGACCCTTGGCGCGAGCCATCTTGACGTAGTCCTCGGCGACAACGGTGATCATGTTGTTACGCATCGTCAAGATCCATCCGCCGATGGACGTAACGAGGATGGTGAACGCTGGCAACACCGCGTGCCAGAGGACGTCACCGACGAATCCCCACGTCAAGGCGGGGGTCGCGGTCTCGGTGTAGCCACCAAGCGTCGGGAACCAGTTGAGAGTGAGAGAGAAGAGCCAAATGGACAAGAGTCCGACCCAGAAGTAAGGGAAGGCCGAGATGACGATGAAGCTGGGCGGCAGGACGTTGTCCAGGATGCCCCCGCGCCGCCACGCGGCGATGGCTCCGAGTCCCGTGCCCAAGAGGAAGCCGAGCACGGTGCTGACCCCGACGAGTCCAAGGGACCACGGTAGGGCCCGCGAGATGACCGTCGTGACCGAGACCGGGAAGTACGACGTCGAGATGCCAAAGTTACCGGTCAGCGTGTTGCCGAGGTACTGGAAGTACGACGACAACAGATTCTGATGCCCGCCGATGCCCAGGGCCACCTCGATGGCCTTGAGCGAACTCGGATTGAGGCGGCCGTGGAATTGGGCAAGGATCGCCTCGGCCGGATTGCCGGGCATGAGCCGGGGAATGAAGAAGTTCACCGTGAGGGCGGCCCATAGTGCTACGAGCAAAAACCCCAAACGCCGAACTAAAAACCTCATTCCCCGACTCTGCTCCGATTACCTGACTAGGCCTTGGGTGCCAGCTTGTCCAACACGTAGCCCCAGTCCGGCTGGTTGTACAGGCCAGGCTGAGCGTACGGGTTGGTCGACGATGGGAAGTTGTTGATCGTCGTCGCGTTGTACTGGAACCAGTCGACCTCTTCTAGGACGGGGATCACTGGGGCCTGGGTCACCATGACATTCTCCAATTTGGCGACGATCGACTTCTGCAGCGAAGCGCTGGTGGTCGTTCCGTACTGGGCCAACAGGGCGTCAGTGGTCACGTTGGAGTAACGCTCCCAGTTCGACGCCGCCGCGGTACCGATGGGAGCGGAGTTCTTCGAGAAGAGCATCTGGCGCATCTCGTAGAAGGGCGTCGGACCACCCGCTTCGGCGTCGTAGGCCAACTGGTACTTCCCCGCGAACAGGTTCGCATAGAAAGTCGCCTGGGCTGGAGTCTGCAGCGTGATCTTGATGCCGAACTTGGTCAGTTCCTGGCTCACGACCTGCATCGAGGCGATCCAGTCGGAGTAGCCACCATTGGTGGTCAACGTGAACGCCAACTTCGTCGATCCCTTGGTGTAGACACCGTTGACCAACTTGTAGCCGTCCGCGGCCAAGATCGACGCCGCCTTCGACGTGTTCGCGGTGATGGAGAGGCCCGCGGCCGCCGACGACGAGGTCCACGACGAGAACGTCGGACTTATGATGCCGGTCTGGCTCGCCGGTGGCTCGTAACCGTACTCACCGATCTTGGAAATCAGGCTGCGGTTGATGGCGTAACTGATGGCCTGGCGCACTTTGGCGTCGTTGAGTCCCGGCACCGTCAAGTTCGGGAATAGCGACACGTTGGCAACCGGTGGGAACCAGTAGGAGTTACCCGCCTTCTTGGCCACGTAGTAGCTCTGGATGTTCGGGATGAACTGCGAACCCCAGGCCGACTGACCCGACGCCAAGTACTCGTTGCAGGTGTTGTTCGACAAGAACGACGGCATGTTGACGACCTTGATCTGGGCGTCGCCCTTCTGCCAGTAGTTCGGGTTGGACTTCCACTGGATGTTCTGACCCGAGCACTTCGACATGATGTAACCACCGGTACCGACCGGGTTGGAGACCGTCGCGGTCACCGGATTGGCGATCTTGCTCCAGACGTGCTGGGGCACGATCGGCACCTGGTCGGCCACGTAGTAGAAGTACGGTACCGCCGCCGACTTGAAGTTCAGCGTCACCTTGTTGCCCGCCGAGCTGACGCCCGAGAGTACCGTCCACACGGCATTGAGGTCGAGGGCCGGATACTTCTTGAGCAGGTTGAACGTGTACAGGACGTCCGCCGCGCTGAAGGGCACGCCATCACTCCACTTGACGCCAGAGCGAATAGTGAAGGTCAACGTCTTGTTGGCATTGGTCCATGCGTACGACGACGCCAGCCACGGAGTGGTCTTGGCGCTCTGCAGAGCGTTCACGAAGTCGAGCGACTCGTAGGTCAACCCGAACGAATAGGGCAACGACGCTGGAATGAACGGATTGAATGCGCACGACCAGAGCGAACCCTGTTCATTCGCCAGGTTGAGCGGCGCTTGTGTGGTCGGCGCCGCGCTAGCGACAGCCAGACCAACGGCCGACGGACCGACCACGGTGATCGTGGAAGCCACGAGCGCCAGGGTCGAGGTCACTAGACCTACCTTGAACTTTTTCATCACAACAACTCCTCCCAAGGGGAACCGCCTGAGTCCCCGCATCAATGTGTCACCGCCTACCGCACCGACGATACGCCTGAGCGTCGCGTCGCCCCGACTTCGGACTCACGTGGTCACAATATGTGAATTTTTAACATCCAGCAAACATTAATGTGATTAATTCTCACATTTTGAGAGAATTAATCAACATGAAACCATACGGACGTTGATTGATGCCTTTCAAATCGACGTCACGCCGTCCACCACTAGGCGGACAAGGTGATCTTGGACAGTCGCGGCGAGGTGTCGATCGGACGTCCTCGCACCTGCCCGAGTCGCAGCGCGACGACCTGGCCCACGATGACGGCGCCGAGGCCAATGACCCAATTCGCCGCGTCCTGTGGCAGGACAATCTCGGCGTCACAGGTCACCTTCGCTCGTACCGAGGGCCGAATGACAATGGTCGCCATGCCCGAGTCGCGACAACCCTGTAGCAGGTCCGCCAGGACGTCGTCGGTCAGCTCATCGGTCACCACGACCACCGCGGTGCAACCGTCGCCGTCGGCCCCGATGGGACCGTGCAGGTAGTCCGGAGCCGAGTACGCCTCGGCCCGCACGCCGGTGACCTCGCGGACCTTCAAGGCAATCTCGGCCGCAACGGCGTAACCGATTCCGCGACCCACCATCGTCAGGCCGGTCACGTCGAGTAGGTCGAGGGGCATCGCCTGGTCGAGCGCCCAGACGGCGGTGCGTTCCACGACGTCCGCCAATTCCGTCATCCCGTCGAGGGGCTGGGTCTTCAAGGCTTCGACCAGCTGGGCCAGTGCGTGCCAGGTGGTCGAGAACGTCTTGGTCGAGGCGAGCGCGCGCTCGGGCCCCGCGCGCAGCTCAATCACATTGTCACTCGCGAGAGCCAGCGGCGACGTCGGTTCGTTGGTGATCGCCACCGTCGCGCATCCTTGATCCTGTGCTTGGGCGATGACTTCGGCCATGCCCAGTGAGCGACCCGACTGCGAGATGGCCAGTACGCCCGCGCCCGCGAGTCCCACTTGTCGCGAACCCTCGTAGAGCGACGGCGCGGCGAGCGCGACGAGCATCCCGAGTTCCTGACCCGCCAGATACTGGAAGAAGATCGCAGCGTTGTCCGAGGATCCCCTCGCCGCGACCAACAGATAGGTGATGCCACGCCACTGGTCCGCCGCGCGATTCGCGTCCTCGGCCCCGGCCACGGTGCGCGCACGCAATAGGGCGCCCTGCGAGCGAATCTCTTTTTCAAAGGTTGTCATCGTGAGACCTCATTGGTGTCGTGGCCCTCGGCCATACGCCCCGTAGCGTAGTGGGCCGTCTCGATGGCGTCGCGTCCGTTCAAAGTACGGCGAAGAGTTGCGCCGCGCCACGCAGGGTTCCCACATTGTCGTTGAAGACGACGGGGCAACCGATGTCGGCGAGGTCCTCAGCGCGCACGAAGCGTGCGTTACCGCCACCCACGTGGACCAGATCGGCGGAGAATTCCTTGACGAATTCCCCGAGCGCGTCGGCGAGCTGATCGCGCCAGCCCCTCGCGTCCCTGGCCCGCGAGGGTTCGCCGAACACCTCGTCGTACGTGCCGACGTCGCGGTACGCCGCCGAGCCGACGTCGCGAATCTTTTGCCACTCACCATCCACCACGAGGGAGATCCCGAGTCCCGTCCCCAGCGTGAAGACCAGTTCGCGGCCGCGACCTTCGGCGTAACCGTACGCCGCCAACGTGGCGTCGTTGACCACGAGAACTCGCGCCGTGCAGTGCGCCTGCAATGCGCCCTCGACGTCGTAACCCATCCACAATTCTTCGATCTCCGGATCGATCGGTGTCGAGATGCCGCCGGCGCGAGAGAGGTTCCCCGGCTCGAGCACTCGACCCTTCACCATGTCGCCCGGAAATCCCACCCCCGCGCGCGCGTAGCCACTGTCGTTGATCACTCGCGACACCACGTCGATCAGAGTCGAAGGCAAGCAGGGGAACGGGGTGGGGATGCGCGCCACCTCGCCTTGCAGATGCCCCTGTTCGTCCACCGCACAGAACTTGATGCTCGTGGCCCCGATGTCGACGGCGAGAATGGGTCCGCGTAGCGTGGTCGTAGTTTCGGCCATGGGCGAAGTGTAGTGAGCCGCTACTCGGCGATACCATCGAGGTTCGCCAAACCAGCACCCGAGGAGGGTTCGTGTCAGCTCCGTCATCGTCGTCTGCGGCGACTACCCAGGTCGAACTCACGACCCTCGCCCTGGGGAACCTGACGGGTGTGTTCATCCTCATTGGGGCGACATCGTCGCTCTTCGGCCCCCTCCTCACGACGCTCTCCCACCACTTCAACGTCTCGTTACCCAAGGCCGGCGAGGTCCTCAGCATCTACTTCGTCGGCGCGCTAATCGGCGTCTTGCCGGGTTGGTGGGGACTCAAGCGCACCACCGGGCGGCGAGTGTTGACCCCCTCACTCATCGTGGTGGCCGGCGGGACGCTGGCTTCGGGACTCGTGCAGTCGTGGACCATCTTTCTCGCCAGCATCTTTGTATTGGGGTTGGGATCCGGTTCCCTTGACATGAGTCTTAACGTCTTGCTGTCGCGCACC
>ODAK010005004.1_pt1 | contig 13492 bp, 12 predicted proteins | sample 1539591 | NCBI WGS metagenome assembly ODAK01 (sample SAMEA3539303, study PRJEB22396) | soil metagenome | biome: tundra; feature: field; material: soil | place: USA | collected 2010-05 | depth 0.15 m | reverse complement strand
ATCCCCAGATTCACGACGCCGTGGCGCACGTCGAAGGTGATGACGAGGCCCAGGGCGAACAAGTGGTGGACGACGTATTGCGTGCCGGGTACCGATGGAAGGGCAGTGTGCTGCGCCCGGCGATGGTGAAAGTGAAGGGCTAGATGGCCGAACGTGAGTGGTTCGATAAGGACTACTACAAAGTCTTGGGTATCACGTCGAGTGCGACGGACAAGGAGATTACGCGGGCGTATCGCAAACTGGCGAAGCAGCACCACCCCGACACCAACCCGGGTTCTGAGGAGCGCTTCAAGGAGATCTCCGTGGCCTACGACGTCCTTGGGGACGTTGACAAGCGCAAGGAGTACGACGAGGTGCGCCGTCTCGGACCGGCTGCCGCTGGATTCGGTGGCCCCGGCGGCGCGAGCACGGGACCGGGCAACTTCAATTTTCAAAGTGGCGACCTCGGCGACCTCGGCGACCTGTTCGGGGGCCTCTTCGGCAATCGACGTCCGCGCGCGCAGCGCGGCGCGGATCTCGAGACGGCGCTGCACCTGAGCTTCCGCGATTCGGTGATGGGCGTTACCACCACGGTGAGTCGGCCGAGCAACGAGGCGTGCAAGACCTGCCAGGGCCGCGGCGCGGCCCCGGGCGGGTACGTGACCTGTGAGTTCTGCAACGGCCGCGGTGTCACCAACGACGACCAGGGCCCTTTCGCGATGTCGAGTGTCTGCACGCACTGCGGCGGCAGAGGCGGACGCATCATCACACCCTGTCCCAGTTGTCAGGGCTCAGGCCGCGAGCCCTCGTCGCGACGCGTCAACGTGCGCGTCCCCGCCGGCGTGGTCGACGGGCAGCGCATTCGTCTCAAGGCCAAGGGTGCTCCCGGCACCCAGGGCGGCCACCCCGGTGACCTGTTCGTCGACGTGCACGTCGCCCCCGACGCCCACTTCGAGCGTCGCGGTCGCCACATCACTACGTCCGTCACCGTACCGCTGACCGCCGCGATCCTGGGCACCACCGTCGAAGTGCCCACGCTTGATGAACCCGTGAATCTGAAGATCGCCGCGGGTACTCAGCCGGGCACGACGTTGCGCGTACGGGGTCGCGGAGTCCCGGGTAGCGCCAAGCACGCCCACGGTGACCTGCTGGTGAGTGTCAGCGTCGAGATACCCAAGAAACTCAACAAGGAACAGCGCGCCCTCGTCGAGAAGTTGGCCGCCGCGTTGCACGAGGAGGTCTCGTGACAGATCGTCATACCCACGCCGTGTACGTCATCTCGGTCTTCGCTGAAATCGCCGGTGTTCATCCCCAGACTCTGAGGAACTACGAACGCAGTGGACTCCTGAGTCCCCAGCGCACCAGTGGTGGTTCGCGTCGCTTCTCTGATGCGGACCTCGCCGACCTGCGGCGCATCCAGGACCTGACCAACGAAGGCGTCAACCTCGAGGGCGTCAAGCGCATCATGAAACTCGAAGCGGAGGTCGCCCGCCTCCACGAGGAACTCGCCACACACGCCCAGGAGTCGCAGTCGTCCCTCGCGGAGACCCATCGCCACTATCGCCGCGACCTGGTGCCCGTTTCGAACACCATCGCCATCTTTCTCGACGCACAACGACGTGGTCGAGGTGGCGCCGGAGGTGCGACGTGACCCTGGATCCCCAACGGTGGACGCTCAAGACCCGCGAAGCCTTCCAGGGCGCGACCACGCAGGCGGGGGCCGCGGGTAATCCCTACGTCACGCCGTCACACCTGCTGCTGGCGTTACTCAACGATGCCTCGGGCATCGCGCGACCCCTGTTGGTCGCCGCCCAACTCGATCCCATCTCGATCGCCGCGTCGCTCAACGAGAAGGTCGCGCGCGAACCTCGCACCGTCGGGGGATCGCAGCCCGGACTCTCGCCCGAGGCTCGCCAGGGTCTCGAGGACGCCGACGAACTTCGCGCGGAACTCGGCGACGAGTACCTCTCGGTCGACCACATCGTGGTGGTCTGGGCCCCGTTGCTGGGCACCGACCGCGAGACCCTACTCTCGGCGTTGCGGGCCATTCGCGGATCGGCGCGCATCACGAGTGAGAACCCTGAAGAGACCTTCGCCTCCCTCGAGAAATACGGACGGGACCTGACCGCCCTGGCGCGCGCCGGCAAGCTCGATCCGGTCATCGGCCGCGACGACGAGATCCGTCGCGTCATCCAGGTCCTCTCGCGTAGGACCAAGAACAATCCCGTGCTGATCGGTGAGCCCGGCGTCGGCAAGACCGCCATCGTCGAGGGTCTGGCCCTGCGTATCGTCGAAGGCGACGTGCCCGAGTCCTTGCGCGACCGGCGAATCATCGCGCTCGATCTCGCCTCGATGGTTGCGGGTGCCAAGTACCGCGGCGAATTCGAGGAGCGGCTCAAGGCCGTCCTCAAGGAGATCGAGGACGCCCAGGGCGACGTCGTCACCTTCATCGACGAATTGCACACCATCGTGGGCGCGGGCGCCTCCGAAGGTGCGATGGACGCGGGCAACATGATCAAACCCCTCCTGGCGCGCGGCGAGTTGCGCCTGATCGGTGCGACGACCCTGGATGAATATCGTCAATACATCGAGAAGGACGCGGCTCTCGAACGGCGCTTCCAACAGGTGATCGTCGGCGAGCCCTCCATTGAGGACACGGTGGCCATCCTGCGCGGACTCAAGGAACGCTACGAGGTGCACCACGGCGTGCGCATCCAAGACGCGGCATTGGTCGCCGCGGCGACGCTGTCGGCGCGTTACATCTCTAACCGCTTCCTGCCCGATAAGGCGATTGACCTGATGGACGAGGCCGCGTCGAAACTACGCATCGAGATCGACTCGATGCCCACCGAACTTGACGTCATCATCCGTCGCATCCGCCAACTCGAGATCGAGAAGGTCGCGCTCGAGCCCGAGACCGACGACGCCTCCAAGGAGCGACTGGCCAAGTTGGAGGGTGAGCTCGCGGACCTGAAGGAGCATTTCGACGAGTTGGCCGCGGGGTGGCAGGCCGAGAAGAGCGCGATCCAGAAGATCCAGGTCGCCAAGCAGGAGTTCGAGGACAAGCGCGTCGAGGCCGAGCGACTTGAGCGCCAGGGCGACCTCAACGGGGCCGCCGCCCTGCGCTACGGGACGTTGCCCGCGCTCGAGAAGACCATCGACGTCGCCACCGGGGAACTCCGAGCCCTCCAGGCCAATGGCGCCTTTTTGAAAGAAGAGGTCGACGCCGAGGACATCGCCGACGTCATCAGTCGCTGGACCGGGGTACCGGTCTCCAAACTCCTCGAGGGCGAGGTCGACAAATTGTTGCGTATGGAGCAGCTCCTGCACTCGCGCGTCGTGGGCCAGGACGAGGCGGTGGCGGCGGTGGCCAACGCCATCCGACGTTCGCGCGCCGGGCTCTCCGATCCCCACCGGCCCATCGGCTCGTTCCTCTTCATGGGGCCGACGGGCGTCGGCAAGACCGAGTTGGCCCGTGCGCTCGCGGAGTACCTCTTCGACGACGAGCGGGCCATGATCCGACTCGACATGAGCGAGTACATGGAGAAGTTCGCCGTATCGCGACTGATCGGCGCACCCCCGGGTTACGTCGGTTACGAGGAAGGTGGTCAGCTCACCGAAGCCGTGCGCCGACGTCCCTACGCCGTGGTGCTGCTCGACGAGATCGAGAAAGCGCACCCCGACGTCTACAACTTGCTTCTGCAGGTCCTCGACGACGGTCGCCTCACCGATGGCCAGGGCCGTACGGTGAACTTTACCAACGTGGTCTTCATCATGACGAGCAACATCCCCGGTGACCCGCTCGACTTCTTTCGACCCGAGTTCGTCAACCGCATCGACGACATCATCCGGTTCCGTTCGCTCGACGAGAACGACCTGGCAATCATTGTGGGTATCCAGTTGCAGCGACTGCGCACGCGTTTGGCCGAGCGCCACCTGGCCCTTGACGTCACGCCCGCCGCGTCGGATGCGTTGGCGCGCGAGGGTTTCGATCCGGCGTTCGGTGCGCGTCCCTTGAAGCGAGTAATTCAGCGTCGCATCGAGGACCACGTCGCCCTGGCGGTGCTCGAAGGCAAGTACCGCGATGGTGACACCATCACGGTTGACGCCCACGGCGACGAACTCAACTTCCGTTAGAGGCCTCTCGGGTGGTCAAGTAGGCTGGGAGGGCAAACCGACCGTTCCGAGGGAGCCCCGTGCCCGCAACAGTGGTAGTAGGAACCCAGTGGGGTGACGAAGGTAAAGGAAAACTCACCGACCTCCTGTCGCGTGAGATGGACGTGGTGGTTCGCTATCAGGGCGGACACAACGCCGGCCACCGCATCGTCGTCAACGACGAGGCGTTCGCGCTGCAGCTCGTTCCTTCGGGGGTGCTCTACCCACACATCACCCCGGTCATCGGCAATGGTGTCGTCGTCGACCCGGCGGTGTTGCTGACCGAACTCGACACTCTGTCCGCCAAGGGCGTGGACGTGTCCAAGGTGGTGGTCTCGGGCAACGCCCACCTGATCATGCCCTATCACCAGGAGCTCGACCGCCTGACCGAGAGATTCCTGGGCAAAAACGCGCTGGGCACCACCAAGCGCGGAATTGGGCCAGCCTACGCTGACAAGTCCTCGCGGGTGGGTCTGCGTGTGCAGGATCTGATCGACGCGAAGATCTTCCGCGAGAAGCTCGACGTCGTCTTGCACGAGAAGAACCTGGTGCTCAACAAGATCTACAACCGTCCTTCCATCAGCGCCGCATCGATCGTCGAGAAGTACCTCGACGAGTTGGCGCCGCGCGTGGCGCCGATGATCGCCGACACCGTAGGTATCGTGCACTCCGCCCTGGCCCAGGGCCAGCGGATCTTGCTCGAGGGGGCCCAGGCCACCTTCCTCGACCTCGACCACGGCACCTATCCCTTCGTCACCTCGTCCAATCCGGTGGCCGGCGGCGCCTGCACCGGTTCGGGGCTCGGCCCCCGCGACCTCACCGACATCGTGGGCATCGCCAAGGCCTACGTGACGCGCGTGGGTGCCGGACCGTTCCCGACCGAAGTGGATGGTGACATGGCCGAGCTGCTGGTGTCGCGCGGGCACGAATTCGGCACCAACACCGGCCGCCGCCGACGCGTGGGCTGGTTCGACGCCGTGATGGCGCGACAGGCGGCCCGCCTCAACTCGCTGTCCGAGATCGCCCTCACCAAGCTCGACGTACTCGACACGCTGGACGAGATCAAGGTGTGCGTCGCCTACGAGGCTGGTGGTGTGCGCTACGAGTACCCGCCCTATCACCAGTCCGTGCTGCACGACGTCGTGCCCATCTACCAGACGTTGCCGGGTTGGCAGAGTGACTTGACAGAATTCACCCGCTACGAGCAACTGCCCGCGGCGGCCAAGGACTACGTCCGCTTCCTCGAGGAGGCGACGGGCGTGCGTATCTCGGTGGTGGGTGTCGGGCCGGGTCGAGAGCAGTTCGTTCGACCATCGTGACTCGCTGCGTGGTGGTCGGGTCGGGCGCGCGCGAGCACGCCCTCGCTTGGGGACTCGCCAAGAGCGTTGAGGTCGTCGTGACTCCCGGCAATGCGGGCATCGCCGCGCACGGCCTGACCTGTGTCGATACTCCCGCCACGCGACTCGACGCTGATCTCTTCGTGATCGGACCCGAGCTTCCCCTCACCCAGGGACTGGCCGACGAACTGCGCGCCCAGGGCAAGCTCGTGCTGGGTCCGGGTCGCGACGGGGCTCGGCTCGAGGCGTCGAAAGCCTTCATGAAGCAGTTCCTGCACGACGCTGGCGTGCCCACGGCGCACTTCGGCGTTTTCGACCAGCCCGAGGGGGCTCTGGATTTCTTGGTCACCATGGCACCGCCCTACGTCATCAAGACCGACGGGCTCGCCGCCGGCAAGGGCGTGCTGGTCACGAATGACTTCGACGAAGCCTGCGCCGACGTGCTGGACAAGTTGAGCGGCAACGCCTTCGGCGACGCCGGAACGACGATCGTTATCGAAGAGGGCCTCGACGGCGAGGAGTGCTCGCTGCTCGTGCTGTGTGACGGCGTGCGCGCCGTGCCGCTCGTGCCCGCCCAGGACTTCAAGCGCGTCGGTGACGGCGACACGGGTGCCAACACCGGCGGTATGGGGGCGTACGCGCCGATGGCGGCGATGACGACCGCCGACGTCGACGACGTCATGACCAGTATCGTGGCGCCCACGTTGAAGGAGCTCAGGCGTCGCGGGATCGATTTTCGCGGCGTGCTCTACGCCGGGGTGATGATGAGCTCGCGCGGTCCCCAACTGCTCGAGTACAACGTACGCTTCGGGGACCCCGAGACCGAGGTGCTCGTTCCCCTCTACGGCGATGGACTGTTCGACCTGTTGACCGCGGTGGCCTCGGGCCAGCTCGACGCGGTGTCCGCGATCACGGGGCTGAGTGCGGTCACGGTGGTCTTGTCGTCGTACGGCTATCCGGAGTCGCCGCGCCGCGGCGACCTGATCAGTGGACTGGGCGACGACGGCCAGTTGGCGCAGCCCGTGGAGGGCGTGACAATCTTTCACGCTGGCACGTCGCGTGACGCACAAGGCCGATTCCTGACCAACGGCGGGCGCGTCCTCGCGGTCACGGCCGTCGGCGATTCCCTGGCGCACGCTCGCGAACGCGCGTACGTCGCGGCCGACCAGATCACCTTCGACGGGCGCGTCATGCGTCACGACATTGCTCGGTCCGCGAGTTAAAGGAGCACCATGATTCCTCGCTATTCCCCCACCGACGTCGCCGAGCTGTTCAGTGACGTCCACCGCTTCGACACGATGCTCGAGGTCGAGATACTCGCGGCCGAGGGCCTGGCTCGACGCGGCGACATCCCCGCAGCCGACGTCGCCGCGTTGCGCGCGCGTCGCCCCGTGGTCGATGCCGCCTTCGTGGCGGACGTGGATGAGCGCGAACTCCTCACCAACCACGACACCGCCGCCTTCGTCGACGTCGTGCAGTCGCGCATCGGCATGCCCGAGGGCGCCTGGATCCACTACGGCTTGACGTCCTCTGACGTGGTCGACACCGCATTGTGCTACACCCTCACTCAGGCGATGGACATCGTGATCAAGGAGGCGACGGCGCTGCGCGACGCCCTCACGCGCCGCGCGCTCGAGTCGATCGACTGGCCGATCACCGGGCGCACGCACGGGATGCACGCCGAACCCACGACCTTCGGCGCCAAGTTCGCACTGTTCGCTCTGCAAGTGCAGCGCGATCTCGGCCGCGCCGCGCGCGCGCGCGAGGCCATCGCGGTGGGCAAGCTCTCGGGAGCGGTGGGGACGTATTCCAATATCGACCCCGAGGTCGAGGAGTTCGTGTGCGCCGCGCTCAGACTTACTCCGGTGCCTGCGACGCAGGTCATCGCGCGCGATCGCCACGCGGAGCTGCTGTACGCCTGCGCCGCCTTGGGGACCTCGATGGAGCAGTTCGCCCTCGAGGTTCGCCACCTGGCGCGCTCGGAAGTCGGGGAGGCCCAGGAGCCCTTCGCACCGGGTCAGAAGGGCAGTTCAGCGATGCCCCACAAGCGCAATCCGATCCTCTCGGAGAGGCTGTGCGGCCTGGCGCGCGTTCTGCGCGGCTACCTCGTCGCCGGACTCGAAGACGTGGCGCTGTGGCACGAGCGCGACATCAGCCACTCCAGCGTCGAGCGCGTCGTGCTGCCCGACGCCCTGCAGTTGACCGTCTACATGCTGCGTAAGGCCACCGGTCTCGCGAATGGCCTGGTCCTCTTGCCCGAGCGGGCGCTGGAGAACCTGACGCAGGGCTCGCTCGGGCTGGTGTTCTCGCAGTCCGTGCTGTTGGCGCTGGTGGAGTCGGGACGCTCACGCGACGACTCGTACCGGATCGTGCAGACCGCCGCTCGCACCGCGATCGAGCAGAAACGAAACTTCCGCGAAGTGCTGGAACACGACGAGGCGGTCACACTCGACGAGGCGACATTGAACCGGGCCTTTGACATCGAGCGCATGGTGGCGCACCGCTACCGTTTCATCGACGCTCTGACGTGGCAGTCGTGAACGAGTTGGAACTGACCCACCTCTACTCGGGCAAGGTTCGTGACCTCTACGCGGTGGGCGACGACCATCTGTTGATGGTCGCGTCGGATCGCCTGAGCGCCTACGACGTCGTGATGCACGAACCAATTCCCCACAAGGGTCGCGTGCTCACCGGGCTCACCGACTTCTGGTTGCACGAGTTCAGCGACGTGCCCTCGGCGCTGGTGTCGTGTGACCCTGCGGTGATTGATGACTTCGTGCCGGGTTTCGCCCAGGCGCACGACTGGCACGGTCGCTCGATGCTGACGCGCCGGGCCGAGATGCTGAGTCTCGAGTGCATCGTGCGCGGTCGACTCGCCGGCCAGGCCTACGAGGAGTATCGGGCCACGGGTACCGTGCACCATATGTCTGTGCCGCGCGGCATGGCGTTGACCGATCCCTTCGACGAGCCAATGTTCACGCCCTCGACCAAGGCGGACGCGGGACACGACATCAATATCGATCTCGATGAGGCCGCCGACCTCGTGGGAGCGGCGATGGTGCAACGCGCCAGCGCGTTGTGCCGCGGACTCTTCTCGCGCGCGGCGCAACGCCTCGCGCAGCGAGGGTTGATCCTCGCCGACACTAAGTTCGAACTCGGTTTCGTCGACGGTGAGTTGGTGTTCTGTGACGAGGTGCTGACGCCCGATTCCTCGCGCATCTGGCCCGCGGACCAGGTTCGACCGGGCGAGGTGCCACCCTCGTACGACAAGCAGCCCTTTCGCGATTGGCTCGACCAACTCCAGTGGGATCGTACGCCACCACCACCACCGGTACCCGTCGAGATTGTTGCCACTACCTCGCTGCGCTACGAGTCCGCGTACGAGAAGGTGACCGGACATCCGTTGAGTGAGTGGTACGGCGCTCACCATGGTGCCTAGACAGTTGATCTAGTCACTCGGCCAAAATTGACTTGCAAAGAGTTGACCGTTTTGTTATTCTCTACCGGACCACTTGAAAATATAGATAAGGTAGAGAATTCAATGAGATCAACATTCACCCGACTCGTTCGTTTCACCACCGCGGTGGTGGCGGGAATCATCCCCTTGGCGGGACTTACGGCCCCATCAGGTGCGAGCACCCCGGTGAAGAACGTCAGCGTCGTCGGTTACTCCGTGGTCGGACCCGCGTTCAAGGCGCTGGAGACCGCCTTCCAGGCGACCCCGGCGGGCTCGGGAGTGACATTCACCAACTCCTTTGGGGCGTCGGACACTCAGACGCAGAACGTTGCTAACGGACAAACGGCTGACCTCGTGAACCTCTCCTACGAGCCCAACATCGCCACTCTGGTGACGGCGGGCAAGGTGCCGGCTTCGTGGGCGCGCCAGGAATACGTCTTCGGTCACGTCAACGTTGCCCTCACTGGCAAGAAAGCACAGGCCACTTTTCCGACGCCGGGCATCTTGACCAATTCAGTGGTAGTGCTCGTCGTGCGAAAGGGCAATCCCCTCAAGATCGCCAACTGGTCCGACCTCGCCAACCACGGAGTGCAGATAGTGACGCCTAATCCGCTGACCTCGGGTAGCGCTCGCTGGAACCTCGCCGCCGCCTACTCATCGCAATTGCAAATCGGGCACAGCGGCGTGGCAGCGCGCACCTACCTCAAGCAGTTCCTCGCCAATACGGTGGCTCAGCCGACTAGTGGTTCCGCCTCGATGGCGACGTTCTTGGCTGGGACCGGCAACGTCCTGGTCGATTACGAGGACGATGCGCGTGCCGCCGTCGCCGCGGGCGACCAGATCCAGATCGTGACTCCACCCCAGACTTTCCTGATTCAAAATCCCGTTGCTCTGACCGACAACGGCGTGGGCAATCCTTACGCGGTCAGTTTCTACCGGTACCTCTTCTCAGCGGCCGGGCAGGGGATCTTCGCCAGTCTCGGCTATCGATCAGTGTTGCGAAGCATTTGGATTGCCACGGAATCCCAGTTCCCGAGGCGCACCTTGACCAACGCCCTGTGGACTGTGACCAATATCAACAAGCAAGGGTGGAACTTCGTGAACCCGTTCTTCTTTGCCACGAATGTGGTGTTCGTGAAGGGATCGACCTCGGTTCCTCTGGTGGGACTCGCGACCTATTACGAGCAATTTGCCGGTTCTGGCACCTGATCAACCCGCCCCCGTGGCGATGCTCCCACCGCGTGAGCGGTGGGAGCATCGTCGCATCCCGGTGTGGACCGGTCGCGGCGCCCAGGGCCTCGCACTGTTCTACTTGAGCCTGGTCGTCCTCATCCCGGTGGCGGCCCTGGCCACTCACGCCTTTGCCCACGGCGTGGGGGCGTGGTGGAGCGCTCTCACCCAGCGCGAGTCACTCAGCGCGCTTCGCCTGACCATTGCCACCGCGGCCGCAGGAGCACTCATCAACACGGTGGCCGGGACGGCGACGGCGTGGGTTCTGGTGCGTGACCGCTTCGTCGGGCAATCGGTCCTGAACGCCCTGATCGACTTGCCCTTCGCCCTGCCCACCGTGGTGGCGGGCGTGACCTTCTACACCTTGTACGGGCCCCATTCGCCCTTTCACGTGAACATGACCGGGACGTGGATTGGTATCACCGTGGCCATCGCCTTCGTCACCTTGCCGTTCAACGTTCGCGCCGTGCAGCCCTTGCTCGAATCACGGTCGTTCCACGCCGAGGCTGCCGCCGCCACCCTCGGCGCCTCCTCGGCGCGGGTCTTTCGAACCATTACCCTGCCAGCCCTGGCGCCGGCAATCCTCACCGGTGCCGGACTCGCCTTCGCGCGCGCGCTGGGGGAATACGGTTCGGTCGTCTTCATCTCGAACAACCTCCCGTACCGTTCGCAGGTCGCCAGCTCGTACGTCTACTCACTCGCGACCTCGGGCCAAGTGGACGCCGCGGCGGCGGTGTCGACGGGTCTGCTCGTGGTGGCTCTCGTAGTGCTGGCATCGGTGAACATCGCGGCGCGGCGCGTCGCCAGGAGCCAGTGATGCCCCGGTCCTCGTGGGTGCTGCGAATTGGCGTGTTGGGGTACGTGGGTGCGCTCATCGCCCTGCCGCTCTTCTTCGTGTTCCAGCAGGTCTTCTCCCACGGTGTGGCGACGTTGGCGACCGCACTGACCAATCACGAGATGGATACCGCGTTGTGGCTCACCTTGCGCGTGACGCTGGTGGCCGTGCCCCTCAATGTCGTGTTCGGCGTCGGCGTCTCGATGTGGATTGTCCGTCATCCCTCGGCGCTCACCCGGGTGATGGACACGTTGATCGACGTGCCCCTCGCGGTGTCGCCTATCGTGATCGGGCTGAGTCTCGAATTGGCCTACGCCCAAAATGGCTGGCTTGGTCGACCCTTTGCGGCGTGGGGATTGCATCTCATTTTCACCTATTGGGCGATCGTGCTGGCGTCGGTGTACGTCTCTTTGCCGCTGGTGTCGCGTCAAGTGATTCCGTTGTTGCGCGAAGTGGGCACTCACCAAGAGCAAACCGCTCAGACGTTGGGTGCGGGGCGCTTGCGTATCTTCCTCACGGTGACCATGCGTTCGATCACGTGGGCGACGGCGTATGGTGTGTCGCTCACGCTGGCACGAGTGATCGGTGAGTACGGTGCCGTGCTCATCGTGTCGGGCAACATCGGCTACGTCACCGAGACCTTGACACTCAACATCGGGAACAACTTCGAGAATTTCACCCCCTACCAGGGCTTCGTGGGTGCGGGGCTCCTGGCACTTTCTTCCCTCTTCGTCCTCTTGGTGCTAGGTCTGGCCCGGCACCGTGAAAGGCTTCGTCATGAGTATCGTTCTTAGCAATATCACCAAGAACTTCGGCACAGATCGGGTGCTCGACGACGTGAGCGACGAGATCCCGAGCGGCTCGATGACCGCATTGTTGGGGCCCTCGGGCTCGGGCAAGTCCACGTTGCTGCGCATCATCGCCGGACTCGAGTCCCTCGACGGCGGGCGTGTGCAACTGCACGGCCGCGACGTCACCGATGTCGCTGCTCGCCATCGCCAAATCGGCTTTTGTTTCCAGGATTACGCTCCGTTCAATCAGATGACCGTATTTGACAACGTCGCGTACGGACTGAAGGTGCGTCGCGTGCCCGCCGCTCAGCGTCGCCGCGAGATCGATGAACTGTTGGGCCTCGTGCGACTGGGCGACTTCGCGGATCGCTACCCTCGGCATCTGTCGGGGGGGCAACGTCAACGCATGGCGCTCGCGCGCGCATTAGCGATCAAACCCGAGGTGCTCCTGCTCGACGAGCCTTTCGCCGCCCTCGACGCGCAGGTCAGCGGTGAGTTACGCGTCTGGGTGAGGTCGCTGCAGCGCGAACTCGGCATCACCACCATTCTCGTGACCCACAACCAGAGTGAGGCCATGGAAGTGGCCGACCGGCTGGTCATCTTGCACCAGGGCCGCATTGAACAGGTCGGACCGCCCGAGCAGGTGTACGACAAGCCGGCCTCGGATTGGGTGCACGGATTCCTGGGACCCCTGACGACGTGGCAGGGCGCGTCCTATCGACCCCACGACCTGCAACTCTGCGACGAGGGCACGGGTCTGAACGCTCGGGTGGTGGACGTGATCCGTTTGGGTTTCGAGGTGCGCGTCGTAGTGGAGCGCGAGGGGACCGCCACGTGGGTGCAGTTGACCCACCACGAGGCGAGGCAATTCAATCCGATGGTGGGGTCCGTTGTCTCGTTGTGCCCGCGCTGACGCGGACCATTCGTCACGGCTGTTACGGTTTTAAGCGTGAACTACTCCGTCATCGTCGAAGTCACCTTGCGATCCGGGATCGCCGATCCCGAGGGCGCCACCATCGAGCGTGCCCTGCCCGCCTTAGGGTTCAGCGGGGTGAGCGCGATGAGGGCAGGCAAGTTGTTCCGCTTCGACATCGAGGCCGACAGCGCCGAGATCGCCCTGTCGACCGCACAGTCGTTAGCGGAGCGACTGTTATCCAATCCCGTGATTGAGGACGCCGCGGCCCGCCTCGACCAGGAGCGATAGACGTGGCGCGCATCGGAATCGTCGTCTTTCCGGGTTCGAACTGTGAATACGACGCGGCCGGGGCGCTCGAGCAACTCGGCGCCAGTGCGGAGTTGATCTTTCACTCCGCCACGTCGCTGGGCGACCTCGACGGAGTGATACTGCCCGGTGGTTTCGCTCACGGCGACTACCTGCGACCGGGTGCCCTGGCGCGATTCTCACCGGTGATGGACGCCGTGTCGAGTTTCGCCGCCGCGGGCGGGCCGGTGCTGGGCATCTGCAATGGTTTTCAGGTGCTGACCGAGGCCGGTCTCCTGCCCGGCGCCCTGCAGAAGAACCGCGGGCTCACCTTCCTCTGCCAGCCCTCGACGTTGATCGTGAGTTCGACGCACTCGGTGCTGACGCGCGCCGCCCACGTGGGCCAGGAGCTCGTGGTACCGATTAATCACTTCTCGGGCGCCTACACCTGTGACGACGACACCTACGCGTCCCTGGTGGCGCACGACCAGATCGTGCTGCTCTACC
>ODAK010005003.1_pt1 | contig 13494 bp, 25 predicted proteins | sample 1539591 | NCBI WGS metagenome assembly ODAK01 (sample SAMEA3539303, study PRJEB22396) | soil metagenome | biome: tundra; feature: field; material: soil | place: USA | collected 2010-05 | depth 0.15 m | reverse complement strand
GAACAAGATCGAGAAGAAATGAATGCCGTTCATTTTCCACCAGCGAAGTGGTATTTGATAGCTTATCTACTCGATTGAAAGCATAAATCGGTCTTGGTTTTAAATCTGATTGAACGGTAAATCCTGCTTTTGTCAGAACATTGACAATATCAAGATCTGTGAGATGTTCGTAACTGGAATCATATCTTGGAATGAAAAGATCCAAATCTCCAAATCTCTTACCAGATATCTTATCTCTAAGATAACCACCAAACGGATATGCATGCTTATGAAGCAAACTGATTACTGCATCAGCAAACTCATCCCTATTAGCCGGTCGAACTTCCTTTGGTTTTGGAGCTTCCTCTTTTTTGAGAACCTCTGAAACGGTCTTCTTGATTTCCTTAAGATAGACATCTAGAAGCTTCTCTACATCAACCTTGTCTTTTTCTTCCAGAAGAAGCTTCTTTGCAGCATCGATCAGTATGTTCTTCGCAGCTTCGACGTCGGTCGTTTCTTTCTTAGCTTCTGGCTTCCAGGTAGCAATGTCGAAAATGTCGAAATAACCATTGTTAACCCACATGGTGGAATGATCTGTTCCATCATCCCATTTGATATGGAGATATCCTTGGTCGTCTATCTTAACGAGATTAGCGGTCTTATCCTTAAAGAACTTCGTATTGCAAACGAGCTTTATTCCGGGGACAAGATTGAAGTTTGGCTTACCTTTCACAATCTCGAAGGATGAGAAAGAGCTCCAGAGAGTGTCAAACTTGACATCATCCCATTTGACGGTTATTCCATTGGTTGGAGAATAGCTAACCAGCGTAGCAATCTTACCAGTACAAGCTAACCCTTTCATTGTACATAGAAGCTTGGTTCCGGGCAGAGTCTTATCGTTGAAATCCGTTTGCGGTTCGTCGATAACGGTCGTGAATATTTTAGGAAGTGGCCAACCACTATTCTCCAAGGTCTCTCCATCAAAAAGAACCGAGAATATCCCTCCCTTTTCCTTAGGGACAATCCGTTTGATTACCGCGGTCTTTCCATGCCTACTATGATTTGGAAGATCGAGACGAACTTTTAGCCCAGAAGTAATAGTATCCCAGGAAAGATTATCTGGACCACGCTCCTCGAAATGGTGGGATCCACTCCAAGTCAACGAATTATTGTATCCATCATCCCATTCAATAGTAGGCTGTCCACCCCGATCAACCTTTGTAATGGCTCCTGTTTTTCCGGTAGTCGTATAGTCCTGATAGATACACCGAACCCTCATTCCAATCTTAACGGTTTCCTTTGTTAGAGCTAGCACGAAATAGAGATGTTCTGAGTCCTTGAATGTCTCATTCATCTTGTCATCAAAGGTGATAACAATCTGTGAGCTATCAGAAGCGACATCAGAAACGGTTCCACGATGGAGATAATGTGGGGTGCCTTTTTGTAGGCAACGAACCCTATCACCTTTTTTGAATTTGATTGGCTCAGGCTTCTTTTCGATTATCGCTGGCGCTTTCTCTTCAAACGATTCAATCAAAGCAAGGATGGGAGTATCGTAAGCGTAATAGTCGGAGCTTTTGCTCTTGTTATCCCAATCAATCGTGAATTTGCCGTTTAATACCGTTTTAACTTGTCCAACGAATCCTTCATTGATTCCTTCGCGACAACGAATGCGCATTCCCGCTCTCAAATCTCCTTCTTTAAGCTGTGGGAAAAAAGCCTTGATCTTAGGAAGACCTGTTCGCATGGCGAGAATGTCTGAATATCGATTGGTATGTTCACATCCGGTTGTTATACCGGATGCTTGAGTCTCTTTACCACCAGTACCAGGAACAATCTTCTTCGAACAACAAGGACAATTGATGGGAATAGAGATCTTCTGACATTTTCCGGTATATCGTTTCGTAGTATTTGGTAAAGGATTAATGAATCCCACATCAATCCAGAAATCTTGAGATTCAATCTTCTTGGGCTCTTCCTTCTTCTTATCCGTTCTCATTGCAACGATGTCTATATAATCATTGACGTGTTTGCACCCCGTTCCACGAACATAACCAGATCGTGTTTTATCTCCTGGAGAAATAACCTCGAGCGGTACATTGCAAGATGTACAAGAACAAGGAACCGATATTTTGGTATAGTTAGGAGACTGGATTCCGCCATTCAGATAGAAGTCGTTAACCCAAATGTCTTGTTCAAGCGTCTTCTCGGTCATAATAGCCTCTTCAATTTTCTCGATCTCGGCAATCTTTGGAGAGGCGATCATTCTGATTTCATAACCAAGACTAGATGACATTGTCCCAAGCATCTTTTTGGCATCAGCAAAAGTCATCTCAATAGGATTCTTGGTATCCTGACCGTTGAAATTGGTCCAACGCTTTTGATCGGTTCTCCAAACGTTGTACTTGATCTCAATAGACTCATCAAATAAACCATCGGTACATCTAACTTCAAATCCGCCATTTTGTTCGGCGTTCATCTTAGATCTTAATGATAGTGCTCCATCAATTGATAGTTGATTGACTTCCAATCCCTGGGTTGATATAACCCATTTATCGGCTCGCAAATCGAAGACACCATATCTTGGGTCCTTTTTAATAGCACTAGCACTATCAACATCAAGAACCTTAATCAAATACCTGATACCATCTCCATTGAGATTCTTCAGGATATCTTGTGCCTCGACAAAAGATAAATGCTCAGGAATAGATCCAGCGGTCCATCGATTACTATCTTGATTCCAAATGTTGTACTCAATCTTAGCTTCATCGGGATGAACGGTTCCATCTAATGAACGGACTTGAAAAACAGCACCTTGCATATAGCTCTTGTTTAGCTTGGTTCTTGACTCTTGCGCATCCTTGAGCGATAGGGTATAACCGCTTGATAGCTTCTCACCTTTTATATGGAAAAACCATCGTTCTTCGGTAATATGCCAAACGCCGAATTTAGCCGCTTTGTCCTTATCGTTTGATTCACTCTTGCTCGGCACAGCATTAACCGGCTTACCATCTAATGTTCGGACCTCAAACTCAGATGATTTTCCAAGACTGATATCTAAAATCTGATTGGCTTCAGCTAGGGTCATTTTCCTTGGACGATCGGGATCTTGATCTTGAGAGTTGGTCCAACGATTTTTGGTCAAAAACCAAACGTTGTAAAAGGTCCCTTCTTCCTTTGGCAATGGGGGCTCGGTTTTATCCGTCCGCATCACTATAAGCTTCTCCCAGATATCAGTATGCTCGCAGCTCTCGACAAGAGACCCAGATCCTTCGGAATAACCAACATTTCTAATTTCGATCTTATGATCGCACTCGGGACAATGATCCGGGATGGTAATCAATTGACAATGGCCACCCATAGGGGCACCCTTATCAGGAGAGAAGTAGTAATCATTGACATAGATTTGTTGCAATGGTTTCACCGCAGTCTTTTCTTTGAGATGCGATTTTGCATCTTTAATGGCCTTATCCCACTTGGGAGCGCCCTTCCCAAAACCCTCGCCCTTTTGAACCCAGGTAACGGTCATCTTGTCCGCTAATAAATAGATCTCTTTTGCGCACGTTTCGCAAGCGTTATTGAATTGCTCTCCCCAATTCTTGCAATCGTTAGAGCAGACGCAGCATTGCGTTGTTTCAATCTTCTTTTGATCAACAAGTTTAACGGTTATTAGCCTGTTTTGCTCTACAATAGCTTTGACATTTTCCATACTGTTAAAATACGAACTCTTCGTCCAATAAAGTCTTCCTTGGGGAGACAGGTTCTGAATGTCTAAGACCTTGGTGAAGATCTCTTCGCACGAAGAGCAGGATCTATAATCACCGCCCTGAGCTGAACAAGACCCTCCGCAGGTAGAACACAGATCGAGAACCTTGGTTGATTGATCTGCCCTGTTTTCTTTAGCGAGTAAGACAGATAAGACCTTCTCTTTGTTTCTGCCCCAATTAGAATTGGGCATATAAGAAGTGGGCTTATCCTCAGTTTTAACAGGTGTGCCCATAGCGGTACGAAAGAGATCTGCGCATGATCCACAGGCAATTAGATCTTTGATATCTCGGGGCTCATTATCATTTGACATATCAACCGGACATTTACAAGTCCAGCACTTAGTATGTCTTTGTTTGACCGTTTCAATGTGCTTGTTCCAAAGCTCTGATTTTTTAGTATAGCCGCTAGGAATATAGCTGTCAGCCGCGTATTCCAATTTATAGATCTCGGCAGAACACGAAGGGCAGGCATAATTTACGCCTAGGTTATCCAACGCGTCAACGGGCTTAGAGCAAACACAACAAGGGACCATAAAGTATCTCCAAAAGAAATCGGGGAAGAAAGCCTTCCCCGATCATTATCCGACTACTAAACCGTTGTCTTAGTGCTCGATCCGCCCTTAGACTTTCTTCGGGCAAGTCGAGTGGCGCTCTTCTCCAGAGCAATTCGTCCGCCCTTGGTTTCGAGACGTTTCTTTCCCGCTACCTTCTCGAGCGATCCCTTCTTGTGATCCTTCCATTCCTTAGCAACAGGATCGGAAAGGGTCCGAACAAACTCTTTGAGAGAAAGCTTCTTGCCGCTCTTGGCATAGAGACGCTTAATTACGGCGCTGGTTTTCGGCTGATCACTTGTACGCTTCTTCTTATTGGCAGACGTGGTCATTTGTGTGTTTCCATTCGTTAGAGAACTTGGCCTGATCCCAAGCCAATCTAGCACTGGGATTATCATTCTTTACTGCGTCACGTGCAGTAAGATGAAACGTATGAATACATAGAGATACGGCTTCCTCAAAAGAAGATCCGCCATCACAAACCGCGAAATCTAGACTATCAGCATCCCCATCTTTTGTCCAAGAGATCTCAATGAAAACCGTTGGATTAGAAAGTGGATAGTACTCTTGCAGATCGCGTTCTTCAATCTCGTCCTTGGCAGCTTCACCTAGCCAAATGTGAATAGTCTTAGCGTGAAGCTGCCTTAGCAGGTTGGTTATCTGTTCTCCGTTGATAATCATCTATGGTGCTTTCAGCGGAAACGATTTGGTTAGAGAGTCTTCCCTTTAAAGCGGTCAAGGGCCTTCTGAAGATCTTCGCTTAGCGATACTTCGTCCTTCTTGCCTGATTTAGCAAGGATTTCAATCATTGCACGAAGAACCAAAGCAGATCCGTGACGCCGGATTAGCTTACCAAGCTGGAATAGAAGTAGTTTGCCGATGAAATTAGTTGGATTGATTGTCATGATGAAGCTTCCTTTTCTTTGTTAGATGGTCAAATATGCCCTGGATAGGCGCACAAGCGAATGTAATCACTCACAATTGGCTTGTCAAGTCTCGTTTCAATTGCTTACAATTGGTAGGCCGCTTACCTGATCATCGAGGAGAGTTTCATCTTTCCTGGGATTCAACTCTCTTCGCAAGCCCCTAATCTCTTCGTTTAGAAAGCTAACGTCTTCGGCAAGATGCTCATTCTCGGCAGAGAGAAAACCAACCTCCCTATTAACAATAGCGAGTTCTTTGGCGAAGGCAGCGTTTTCTTTGATTAGGGCACGCGATGTCTTATCTTTGCTCATTTGGAACCAACCTTCTTATTGAATCTGAAAGAGACCATGGCCAATGTCCAAAGAATGGCAAAGGCCATGCGAACGGCCATATCTCCAATTAGAAGCCAGGATAGAACACACCCGGACGTAACAGAGAGAACGAATAGGATATTACGCAACATTCAGAACCGCCTTGATTCCAGCCATGAATGATGAAAGGCTCTCAATCTTATTGGTTGCGTCCCGATAACTTATGCTTTCCTTAGGAGTCGCAATAAAAACCATCTTGTCCTCAACGACCTTAAAGGTGAAGTCAAAATAAAGCTTGAAGATCGGATAGGCCAAACTCGCCATTTTAACTCCCAGTTCCCAGTCAGGAGATGTTAAGACATTCCCGTTATTGTATTCCTGGGACCAAAAATCCTGATCTATTGGAGACCATTGCTTCACGAGCCACCCTTAAAGAAAAACCAAACCATAATCGGAATCCAAGTCAGAATGTATAGGGCGATCATTTGTGTCCTCGTAGAAGGTAAGAGAGAAGGTTGTGCATTTGATAGCCAATGAAGCCAATCAATCCAAGTGCCATCATTGCAAGGACGATCATGATGATATACATCTTAGTTCTTCGCCAGTTTCTTAATCTCGTCTTCCAGCTCTTCCAATGAACTAAGAAGATCCTTTCCTTGCGAAAAGGTATATGGCTCTCGATTTCCTGGTCCTCCGACCGTAATAACGTCTTTGACAAGAGCAATTGGAAGAAGAGCGGTATTGACAACGATGCCAGTCAGGGCATTAAAAATGGACATGATCAGAACTCCTTTATGGATTGTTTGATTGATTCGAGAATGTCTTCCGCTTTCTTTTTGAGAAGGATCTTTCCTTCTTCCGTCTTATCAATTGCAGAAGCCTTGAAATCCTGAGCTAATTTATCGGCATCGGTAATTAGTTCCGTCAAATTGGAACACATAGGAAATACCTTATCGGCTGATTTCGGCGGAAGATTAGAACACCCGATCATTATGAGGAGAATTGGAAGCGCCGCTAAGTGTTTCATTGTTGCTCTCCGATGCTTTCTTTGATTCTATTGATGATGAAGTTTCTGGCTTGTTTGTGAACGACCCCATATCTAAGACGTCGGGCGACAACATCAATCCGATAATTCAGAATGACATCATCAATTGGATCGATATCCACAATATCGAAATGAAGCGGCTTTAAGATAGATTCGAAAGCAACGATCTTGTCCATGACTTCTTTCTCGACAAGATGAGACGATCATCTTTCCAACGCCATCGAAATGAATTGATGCGCTGACTTACATGCCAGGTGGTATTGATAGAGGTAAGTGCCTGTTTATTTCGATGAAGTGGTCTATAAATGGAATAGGCTATATCCATCATTTGAATGGGTGCAATATAGACATTATCGGAAATGAAAAGCTGTATCGCTGAAACATCAATGATTTTGTCTTTGGTTTCCGCCCAGCAATGAGCATTGTAATCATTGCCCTTTTGATAGGCGAGGACCAAATCAATATCGCCGAAATGCTTACGATATTCTTCAACAAAGATATGAGATCCAACGGCACACGAACCGACAAGGTTCTCGGTGAAACACTTGGAGTTCTTGAGCCCTCGATTAACGCGAAGGGCTAAATCCCGGGCAGAGAACATTTTGCTTCTCGATTAGGTTGAGAGTCAATTGATGTTGATTGCGAAGAGTCTTATTGGAGCGATGTTGTCTCAGAGAGTAATTCCAATCCATAAAAGCTGACAATCGATCTTCTTCTTGAGATGATTTGTCTAGCAATCGATCGAGAACGATGCAATTCTTGTTTGAGGCAAGAGCCATCGGAACTTCCGAATATGGTTCCAGCTCGTGAAAATCAATCCTATGAACATCAGGAGAAGATTGGCATCCGAGAATGAATATGGTTATGAGCTTTTTCATTGGCAACATTGGCGAAATGGTTTCCCTTGCCGGATGAAAGGAACAATCCGCCCCTCGCAATGAGGGATTTCAATCATCGATGGCACGATGATGGGATCATTCCGGTTTTGACTAACCATTAGGCATTCACCATTCAAAGAGAGCACCCTCTCTTTGACCCAGGCCTGGACGTGGGAGAAACTTTGCCTTTAGTTAGGTTCTTATATTGCCCTTGGATTTGGTGTCCGAGGGAAGATACGCTTCTTTTTAAAGGGACAACGAGTTGTCCATTCGATGCATTTCCTGCATCTTAAAGGAAGATGGTATCCCAGTACTCTTCTCCAAACAAAGCTCTAACTTGCCGAGCAATGTTTGGGTTGTACAGTGTTTTTGATTTTACAATGCCCTGAGGCATTCAAAGCAGAACCTCTGTGAAACTGCTGTTCATCTATTCCTGGTTCTAGAAATCAATCTCCTATAATCGCAAGCCTTTTGGCAAAGGTCTTTTTCGTTTTCGGAGATCGGTTTTGCGAACCTCAATTTGTCATTGATGGAGTAGACGAGAGCTTTTTTATGAAGCCTGGCTTGACCCAAAGCGATCTGTCATGGGTACATCCCTTGGCATAGTCTTTAGCATTGTCTAAGTCGACGGTATAAAAGCATCCGCAATACTTGCAGAAGATGATGGATATTGGATCCATTAATAGATGAAGAAATCTGCCAGCCTATTGAGGATCAATTCCTCATCGAGCTGCCGAGGAGGGCTAATCTGAATATCGCCAACGTTATTAGAACGAAAGACTTCGATGTCTCCAGAAGACTTAGGAGTGTCCGCTTCCAATCGACTAACAATAGCATTAGCACTCGTCGTAAGCTGGTCTTTGGAATACGGAACCCTGGTAAAATCTAGGATACCAGGAATGACTTTCGATGTGAAAGTCCAATCATCACGAAAGAGAATGATACCAAAGTCATAGATGCGCGGGTTAGGATTGGGATAGTGATATTGAATGAGAGAGAAATGCATTTGGAATTATCCTTTGTGGTTGTGGAGGGGGTTGAACCCTCACGCCATTGCTGGCCGCGGATTTTCTTACCGTCACTTACTTTCGTAAGCTGCTCTTTCGAGTTTGTCGGTCTGGACTATGCCTTGAGCATATCGAAAACATTTTCGATTTAGCTCCTGCTCATCTAGTCTCTACACCTTGATCTTCTAAATCAGAAGACCCTTGGCTCGGCGTTGTCATATCGTTTACACGATTTAGAGTTTCACCGAATTTGGGCAGTTCTACTTCTCACGTTTCCATGAGAGCACTCAAATTATGTTCGAGTCCGCTGCGTATGCCATTCCGCCACACAACCGTTTTACTACCTTACTTCCAGTCACTATCCTTCAATTCGATATCCGGTCCTGCATTCAGAATAACGAATGTCATAATATCACTTATGTGAGAACGATTTGCCCCTTTCCTATTTAAGGTAGAAACAAGATCCCATACCTCACGATATCTCGTATAATCATATGCCTTCTCTTTATTGAAGGACCACCCATAAACGGAAAAAGAGGGAAGATAACCTACTCGAGAACTTCGAAGAGCAATCTTAAACGGGCCATTTCTATTCTTGGTCAATATCTTGAATGCCGGAAGAACATCCTGTATTGTCTTCACTTGAAATCCTTCTCCGACAATGGGATATCAGGACCAGCATTGACAAGAGCAATAGAAACGATTTCACCAGGCGAACAATATGGCGTCGTTGAACGGAACTTCATTCGTTCAAATATGTAGTTCTTGCTATCAACATTATAGCTATACGCCGATTGTTTATCCTGAGACCATGGTTTGAATGGATCAATATTAGCAGCGGCAATGCTATAGTATCCGCTAACCGAATTTTTAGCGCAGATCTTGAATGGCCCCTGTCTATTCTTGACAAGCTCTTTCAATCGTGGAAGATTGCTTTCGAGAGACATATTAGACCTTGCACTTCTCACATCTACGATACTTGGCGGGGCGCAGTCCTGTTTGTTGCATAATTGCGTGCTCATGACCGCATTCGAGAATCTCGACCATATAAGGAAAAGAGGTGGACTCTCCAGTAGAAACGATCTTCTTCTCGGGACCGATCGTAAGATTGCGTGCCTGACGACGCTTGACTCTTGCAGCCTTGCTCATTTGATTATTCCTTAATGTTGAGAGAGACGGTTAGTTTCTCTATTGCTTGTTCGCGCGATTCGAGATCGACAACGTATTCGATTCTTGACCATCCGCGATTATCCGTGAAATTATCGTAGATGGAAACTGACCACTTACCTTCGTGAGATGTATAGTATCCTTCGATTTGCTTCTCACAATCGGAGATACGAACGATTCCGCAACTCCCGTCGGGATGATGATTCCAATTGATTGTCATTTGATCTCTTTCTGCTCCGCCTAAATGACTCGAACATTTAACCATCGGTTTAACGGACCGACGCTCTACCAATTGAGCTAAAGCGGAATACTACTTACCCTACCAATTCCAACTCATCTATATCATATCGAATATCTCGATGTGATGTCCTCTCATATGTCTTTCCACAATATGGAACGACTTCTTGCAGATCGGGCGGTGGATTATAGTTCTCGGTAATGGCACGTTTGCGATTTTCTTCCATCTTCCAATAGAGCTTATTGTTCTCTGCGAGAACCAGATCGCAAGCCTTACTCCAAAGCGACATATTATCTTGGTGATCTTTCATCACCTTCTTAAAGGCTTCCCTATCTTCTGGTGTTGCTTCCTTATCGTAAAGGAGCTTTTCAAGACGACGATACTCAGAAGATGGTTCTGGACGCGGCGGATTAGGAACCCTTTCCAAAGAATAACGCTCGAAGTGCTCTTTATCGAATCCCTGAACAAACGTCTCGTAGAAGTTATCGTTGAATGCTACGAGCAACTTAATCTTCTCGATACACTTCTCGGCAAGATCTTTGGTAGAGAAAGCGCATATATTCCAATCGCAACGATCTGAATATTCTCCAGATGATCCGGTGACAATAAAGATGGTCGATTTCATTTGGCTATAATCTCCTGCAACGCCCCATCTCGAAATACAAACAACTGCGAGACACATAAGATATGATGATATCGCATTCGCTTATTGTAGGCGAGCATTGCGTTAAGAGCTGCCTTATCCGAATCGTAATTGCCAAACTTGAAAACGGTTCCCTTACCTACCTGGATATAGTAATAGACGCCTTCAATATGTGGTGCGTCGGGAGCCGTGCGAACGAGAAGGTCCGCCTTGATTTCAGGCTCGCCCTCGGATTCTACAGATTCATCTTCGATGGGCGCATGGGGTTTCGCGGCTTCCGCCGGTTTGGCTTTCTCAGGAATTGATTGAGCGGCTTCGGGAAGCTTTACGGCAAAGGTCTTTGACGAAGAATTGAGAAGCGTTGTAATGCTTGCTTTAGCCAAAAGAGGCGCTAAAGATTGAGCTTCAGATTTCTTGTTTTTGCAGGTCTTAGAATAATGACCAGGCTGATGACAGTTTGAGCAATGTCTCATTTGAAATCCTTTGGAGATAATAGGAGATCATCATTGGCGGATGAAATCAGATAACACATCATGCTTTCTCCAGGTCTCAATTCATTAGCAGATCCTTTATCCCTGCATATATAAAACTCGATCATACCAAATGCGCCAGGTCCAGCATAATTATGGGCCGTTTCTTTATTAGCAACCCACGCGGCATCAAACGATCTTAGATACCCGCGATTAGAATGCTTCAGAACAATCTTATATGGGGCGCGCCGATTCCCGATTATAGAATATGGATTGCGCAAACAACCCTTGATCTCATCAAATGATTGACCTAAGACTTTCATATAACTCATTTGAGATTTCCTTTAGAGCCAACGGAGAAGAATTGAACTCCTCAAAATCCTCATTACAAGTGAGGTGCCGAAACCTTTTGGCGTCATTGGCGTGACATATCTAACTCCTAAACTTCGACCCAACAAAAACACAAACATCAATTACCTTACCAAGCGATCGAATACCTAATCCTACTACCATCCCACCAATAGCCCATACCATAGCGGTCATTGACTCAATCCTTTCAATCGTTCTTGTGATGTCGGATGTAGATGATACCACCCAAGAGTCAAAGGAAGCCCCGAAGAAAGAGAGTAGACTTCTTCAGTCAAAAGAGGACCGTCATACGAATCTTGTGAATGCTTTACGATGACGTGATTCTTGGTCAAAGCAATAATCGGACGATAAGCAATTTCTCCGCACGATCCGATTAATGTTGCGAGCTTAGGCTTTTTCATCCGAAATCCTTATGTGCGATATAACCAGCCAAGAAAGCTTGCAGCTTCATATTGATGTAGACAATCGAAAGAGACGACGGGTTATCTAAATGCAAGTCAGACGCAATTATAGATGAACCATTGCATTCAAGACCTTCTGCAAATTGCAGATGATTGATCGAAGGTCCGAAGTAGGAAACCAGGGAAGCCTTCAATGTTGAAAGCTCCCCTGATGACCAATTAGAGAGGTCAATCCTCGCTAACTCGGAAACCTCACTCCTCACAAGTGTGCTTTGCTACCTTGTGTACATCCTTGTCCTTATTGGGGACGGGAAAATGGGCAACGTGATCACATTCGGCGAGAGCCGCGGAGCGCTCGCTTGCCTCAGCAATACGCTCATTTGACTTAGCAGACTTCTCGCTTGCCTCAGCAATGCGCTTGAGATATCCATCGAGCTTATCGACATACTTCAGAATCATCATATCTTGAATACCCATATTTCCAGCCTCTTTCTTTTTAGTTCTCGAGTTGCGTGACGTGGCTTGTTCGTGTCATTCGGAAGATATCAGAATCAGCATCTTCATTTTCCCAAAGGATGACGACTGACTTTCCGATTTCAATCTCGGAAATGAATCCGTACCTCTTAAAGACTCCATCAGGACCTTGACGATCTGATGGTTCTTTGACGCCCGAGAGACGACGGATCATCATCTTATCGGGATCGACCTCATAGGTGCTTTCGCTTTCAGTCAGGAACTTTATTCCCATTTGCCCCTCTCAGGACCAGGAAGCTTATCGCGCTTCGGACGAAGGAGAACATTATCGCTTCCATCCGAAGGCTGAGAAGTACAACGACGATGTTGCGTCCCCTTCTTAGAAACTGCCTTAGCTCCACATTTGGAACAGGTGAGATTTGATGATCCCGGACTATGATTATTCTTGGCGCCCATTGATTATCCGTTCTTGAAATAGCGTTTAAGTAGCTCAATGTCCTGAGAGGCGGTTAGAAGGAAAGGTCGAACATCCTTAATTCCACTATCCTTTGCCATATAGATTTCAGAGTCTCTGAAAAAGCTCCACATTTTACAGCATTGATTGTAGTAAGGATGAAAGTTGTAGACGTAAGAACGATCAAATCCCCAATCAGGATTATAATCTTTCTGCAAGTACTTGCCATCGCCATCTTTCAATGTAATGATGTACGGACCCAATTGATTCTTTATGAGGAGATCCCAATTGAGAATGATGTCTTTAAAGGGCGCCATATCATAATCCTTTGAGGAGCCTGTCATCTAATGCGATTTCACCGGCGGGTGTGGAGAGAACAATTATCACTCCAAAATTGTGAAGACTATCAGAGTCCTGGTATCTCCTAAGCTCTTTGCGAGCATCATCAATTGAAAACGGCCACGCCTTACGATGATCTTTTTGCCATCCATCTTTAGAAACAAAGGATCTTCCTTTATTCTTGATGACGAAGAACATCGGACCAAGACGATTCTTAATTATACCACTTTGCTGAAGTCGAATGAAAAATGCATTGTCTTCGTTGAACAAGATTACATCCCACCTTTTTGGTACTTCGGAAAGAAATCGCTCTTCTTCAATTCGATATCGCCAGCAGAAGTGCTCAAAACAATCTTCCCGCCATATCTCTCAATATCTTTGAACGGAGAATAACAATCGGCAGGATCTCTATTTGGAGAAAGGTAGTACTTAAAGGCAGATTGAATCTTACTATGCCATAGGTCGGAAAACTGATAT
>ODAK010005002.1_pt1 | contig 13494 bp, 8 predicted proteins | sample 1539591 | NCBI WGS metagenome assembly ODAK01 (sample SAMEA3539303, study PRJEB22396) | soil metagenome | biome: tundra; feature: field; material: soil | place: USA | collected 2010-05 | depth 0.15 m | reverse complement strand
GGTGACCGCTCCGGCCGAGTGCTGCCCGTACTGCGCGGGCACCGAGCTGGTTTCCACCTTGAATTCCTGCAGCGCATCGGGAAAAGGCAGCGGGAGATTCGCGTTGATGTATGGTTCGTTATGAGTGGCGCCGTCCAGCACATAGGTGAGCCCGTTGTTCAAGCCGCCGCCCACCGAAATGAGCTGTACCGGGTAGCCCCGGTTGCTGGATTGCGAGCCGCCCGAAACCGCCGCTCCCGCCAGCATGATCAGTTGCTGGGAGTTGCGCCCGTTCAGCGGCAGCTCAATCACCCGCTTGTTGTCGATCACCTGTCCCACGCCCGTAGCCTGCGTCTCTACCTGGACGGCATTGGCTTCTACCTGCACCGATTCCGTCACGCCTCCGACTTTCAGGGCTATGTCAACGGTCGGGTTGCTGGCCACCTGCAACACGATTCCCGACTGCTGATATCTGGCGAACCCGGCTTTGTTCACTTCCAGCTGATAGGGGCCGACCGGCAGATTGGCCAGAACATAGGCTCCATCGGCTGCACTGGTCGTGATGCGGACGGCGCTCGTCTCGGACTGCGTCACCTTGATTTCGGCGCCCGGTACCGCCAGTCCGGTTGCATCTTTGACCGTGCCGTTAATCTGAGCAGTGCCTTGTGCACAGACCATCGCGCACGCAAACAAAAGACCAATCGCCACGTTGACAACTTTGTTCATGTTCTCCCCCTTGGATCTGCCAGGCTCGGCTGTGATCGCTCAATACCACCCGAATGCCCTGCCATTCTATGCTGATTAGCTGCGTCCAGGCGGATTGCTACGGTAGCAAAAAGAATCTACTTCGAACCGTATTTAAATCAGTAATATGAGAGGCTCCGTTGCAGGTCCGTACCGGGGGTATCATACGTACCTTCGAGCCGACGCAGCCTACCAGAAGTAGGTAGCTACCACCCGGGGAGGGCCGGTATTACCGTTGATCACTTTCGTCGCCAGAACCACCTGGAGATTCTTGCGCTCCCAGTTTTTGGGAGCTCCCGTGGCGATCGCATCCAGATACTCCGGATTGGTCAGGAACTCTCCCGCCGCCGCAGTGCCATAGCTTCGGAGTCCTGCCGCGACCACCACCATGCGGTCGGTGGTCGGGTCCAGCATCCTCGAAATGAGAGCAAAGTCTTCCGTTAGTTGCGGGATGGGCGTGGTCAGATTCACGGCCCATTTTTTGGCAGACGGATTTTGACGATCGGCGATCCATCGGGTGTCGCCCGCCTGCTCGAAGCGGAATCGCTGAAGCCCGGTCAGCCGGATCGTCCAGTCATTATTGAAGGATCCGATCAAAACCACCGGACCGTACCGAAGATCCGCGAAGCTGGTGTTGCTGTCAGCCTGAATCCGGTAGTCCTTGTGTAAAACCTGCAGGACCCCGGCCACTCTGGCCAGCGTAGTTACATCGCGCAGCGGGACCAGTGGGTTTGAGGCTGTCGAGAGGGGGGGCGAATCGGCAAGATGGGCGTTCTGATCCCCGCCAACACAAAGCAACACGGGTTTGGAGCCCTCCGCAACCGCTCCCCAGAACTTCTCCAGCGTCGTTTTAGCTGCCCATGGCTGGAACCAGAGCAGGAAAGCAGCGAAAGCCGCAAGCGCCATCACACTGAGCTGCCATGGCCTGACGGTAACCCCCCGCGGCTCCATTTTCGGAACCACGGCAACCTGAAGGAGCGCGCGAGGCACAGCCGCCGGAACAAGCCGGGAAGCGAATGCCGGCATGCGGATATCGGGGATGTACGACCCCAAAAGCAAGTTGATCCGGATCTCGTTCTCGCGCCCCGGCTCCTGGTAGTACTGGGCGATGCGCTTGCGGATCTCTCCTGCGGAAGTGCGAACCACGGGATCGAGGTTAGTGTCGTAATCCGGTTTCCGGCCGAAAACCTCAATGCCAAGAGTCCGCTCTTTCAGATGCGCTATGTTTCCCTGCAGGCTCTGCTCGACGACGTAGCGGAGCAGATTGGGATAGCGTTTGCTGTTGCGGAATAACGGGTCCGCCAGAATGCGCTCGAGCTGCTCCCCGATGGCCCTGGCTTCGGCCTCCTGCCAGGCGCGCGGTCCGTGCTCTGATATCTCCGACGCCTTACTGCTCTGCATTTCTTTTTGAATTCCTGACAACAGCCAAGCCTACTAAACGATCATTACCGGCGCAAGCCGCGCCCGCGCCCGGGTGCTAGTGCTGATTCAGCAGGGGCACACTCTTTGCCGCTGGCGGCGGCGGGATGGATTCCAGATAAGCGTAGATATCGGCCAGTTGGTTATCCGGCACCACCTTCTCGGTATAGGGCGGCATCTGATCCAGCGGGTGCCTCACGTATTTAGAAAATGCGGCCCAGGGGATTGGCTTGCGCGCAATGCGCGCCCCTGCCCCGCCACCCTGTCCAACATGGCCATGGCACTGATAGCAGCCATAGCTTTCGAACAGCTTCTGGCCGTTTTTCGCGTCACCCTTAGGCGCCTGCTGCCCCCGGAGAGCGGCGGACGTGATCGTCAAAATAATCAGGAATCTCATGGCGTTTCGGTCCTACCGGGGCTGCGTCACTACGTCCACCAGCGCGGGTTCACCCTTTTCCACCGTGGCCAGGGCGCGCCGCAGCGCCGGACCCAGATCGCTCGGATTGCTGATCGGCCCTTCCCCATGCAGGCCGAGGCCGCGCGCTACGGTTGCGTAATCAATGTTGGGATCGGTGATCGTAGTGCCGATCGCCGCATTGGTGATGCCGCGCTGATGGCGGTTCGCCATGCGCTGGATGTGCATCACTTCCTGGTGATAGGCGCGGTTGTTGTGCATCACGCTGAGCAGCGGGATCTTATGATGGGCCGCAGTCCAGAGCACGCCGGGCGCGTACATCAGATCGCCGTCTTTCTGGATCGACACACAGAGCCGGCCGTGTTTGCGGTGGGCCAGGGCTCCGCCAACCGAAGCCGGTGCGCCATATCCTTCGCCCGCTGCCCCGCCGCTGGCCAAAAGCCGGTAATGGGTGTCGACGTTCCACAACCTCGATCCGCCGCCGCTCACCAGCGCCCAGTCCTTGCCTTTCATCACGTCCCAAATCTCAGCTGCCATGCGTGCCGTGCTGATCGGACTGGCGTCCCAGGCATAGGTAGCCTGGGTGCGTGCCTGCTCGAGCCCCTGCGCGTGGGCCGCCGCGAGTTTCTTCCCGCGATCGTCCAGCGCGCGGCGACGATCGGCAGTGATGAGCCGTTTGCAGGCTTCCACCAGAGAAGGCAGCGTGGCTTCGGCATCCGCCGCAATGGCGACATCCACTTCGGTATAGCGCTGGAAGTCCTGATAGTTACTCTTCATGAACAGATCTTCGGCTGAGATGCTGATGATCTTCGTGCCTGGCTTGGTCAGCGGCCGCGAAGTGCGTTCCTGCTGATCCCGGTAATTGTTGATCGTGCCCCAGAGATCGGAGACTTCGAGGCCGAGGATTACGTCGGCGTTGGCGACATTGCTCCCGCCACCCTGGCTGAGCGGATGGTTGGTGGGGAACTTGCCCGAAACCACCGGTGCCTGCAGTGTTTCGGCCAGTTCGATCAGGGCCTTCCAGCCGGCTTCGCTGCGGATGGCGCGGTCGGCCATAATTATGGGATTTTCCGCATCGACCAGCATTTTGGCCACCTGCGCCACGACGACAGGGTCGCCTGCCGGAGGCGAAGCAGGCGTGTACTTCGGAATGTGCATTTTCGTCGTCAGCGGAATCGGCGTTTCCTGCAGATCGCTGTCGGCAACGATCACCACCGGGCCGCCGGGAGGCGTGGTGGCGAACTTATAGGCGCGCACGGCAGACTCGCCGAAGTGGGTCAGGGAAATGGGCAAATCGTCCCATTTCGTATAGTCCCGGACCATGGCCGCCGCATCCTGCGCGCTGTGATACCACTCAACGCCTGGCCGCCGCGCAGCCGCGTCGATGGTATTGCCGAGGAGGATAAACACCGGCACACGGCCCGCGTAGGCGTTATAGATCCCCATGGAGGCGTGCTGCAGGCCGACCGTGCTGTGGGCCATCACCGCCATAGGTTTGCCTTCGACTTTGGCGTAACCATCGGCCAGTCCGACGGAAGATTCTTCGTGGCAGCAGGTCAACAGCTCAGGAGCTTTGTTGCCGCCATAGTTGATCAACGACTCGTGCAGAGCGCGAAAGCTCGAGCCAGGGTTGGCAGCAATGTACTCGAAGCCGAGGGACTTCAGCACATCCACCATGTAGTCGGAGCCGGGACGGTCCGCCGTCAGGACCTCAACTTTCGTCGAAACGTCTCCTGTCTCCGCTGCCAGGGCGCTCGCCGAGGGCAACGCCGCACCACGCGCGGGCTGAGCCTGTTGCGCCACCAATTCCGGGGTATTGGCGACCAACGCCGCAGTTCCCGCAGCCGCCCCTTTCAGAAAGTCTCTTCTGCCTACCGAAGGGGTTTTGGGCTTTGCCATGGTTTTCTCTCCTTTACTGGATATTATCTTTTAAAAAAGGTACTTCAGGGCGAACTGAATGATCCGCGGATCGCCGGCGCTCAAACCGCTGGTGCCGCTGATATCCGATTGAATCTTGCCAAAGGCCTGCCCAGGTGGAGAAGTTGTCGACCGGCTGCAGAATTTACATGCGGTTGGTGACGATGTGGAATGTTGGAGCCGAGCAGAAAGGTGTCTCCGACGGCCAGCGAATAGAACGCGGTGGTGCGCCGCTGAGCTGTTCACGGTCAGGGCCGGCGGAGCGCTCTCCTGTTTTTGATTAGACGTGCGTCCTGAGCTTTATCGGGAACCAATCAGCTTTTGTATCTCTTCCACTCCGTCCGCAATCTTGATGTCCAGGTCGAGCTTGCCTAACTCCGGCGTCGAGCCGCGAGGATCACCCTGAATGCCGTTGTTGACGAGCGGCACGTTGGGATCGCGCTTCTGGCCGGGCGCAGGCACGGGATCGCCGGCAACAATCTTATCCTTGCGAACATAGTTGTCCCCGCCGAGATACATGAGCTCGGAGGTGTCCGGGATTCCGCCGTGGACGCTGATCGGAAGATTCCTTTGTTTGAGAAGCGCGTTGAAGTCGTCGCGGCCTTTGGTTAAAGTGGCGCCGCAATAAAATACGTGTGTGCCTTGTGCGCCGTATTTTGCATCGAGAACGTGCGCCAGTTCCTCCAGTTGCTTTTCCCCGCCGCCATGTTCCGCCAGTATCACGATATTCCTGAAACCCGCCACGACCATACTGGCAACGATGGCTTCATTGGTCTTGACGTAGACATCCGTCGAAACGCTTATGGTCCCGGGCCATTGAGGTTTCACAAAGCTGTCGGTGGGCGAAAATGGCACGATCGGAGCTACGGGAGCGTTCCCGAGTTTGCGTGCGATCCCGTCGGCAAGGCCGCCGGCAATAAACGTGTGGCCCCCCAGCACTGCGTGTGGACCTCTCTGTTCCGTGCCGCCGTTGAAAATGAGTACGGTGGTTTTTCCCTGCTCGTGGATGGCAGAGTAAATTTCCGGGTAAGTCATGAGTTCCAGCCGGACTGGAGCGGGGTTCTGCGCCAGACACACGGAAGACAGGATCAGAAAAGGAAGAAAACGCTTCATTAGTCAGCTCCTCGGATCTACGAAAGGCTTTACCGCAGCCAAAGAGCCAAACCTGGGCGATGCAGATTAGTATAGCCGATCAAAAGCCTCTCCGACGGAGCTTTCCGTTCCGCCGGAAACCTGTTAACCTACCTTGAAATACAGCAATAAGGACTCCGGCGTCCGATTCGCCTAAAGCATCCCGTCGCGTCAGACTGCCTCTCAGATTCGAGGCGCACATCAGGTTTTAGCAGACCGAATCAAAGAGCAGCCCGCTGGAACAGATGATCAGAACCGCTCCCTCATTCACGCCGGCAGAGCAACGAACTAATGCCCGTTACGCGGTTCTCGCCGGATTTCTCGGCTGGACCTTCGACGCGTTTGACTTTTTCGTGCTCGTCTTTGCAGTATCGGCGATCTCAAAGGATTTCGGCCGCTCGATTCCCGCTGTAGCACTGACTATCACGGCGAGCCTGGTGACGCGGCCCATCGGCGCGTTCATCTTCGGCTTGCTGGCCGATCGTCAGGGCCGGCGCGTGGCCCTGATGGCCAACATCGTGTTCTTCTCGGCGATGGAGGTCGGTTCCGGGTTGGCGCACAGTTATGCAGTTTTTTTTGCCCTGCGACTGCTCTATGGCGTGGGCATGGGCGGCAACTGGGGTGTAGGCGCATCGCTGGCACTGGAATCGGTGTCGTCAGAGCGGCGCGGGTTTGTCTCCGGGCTGTTTCACCAGGGCTACTCGGTGGGTAACCTGCTCGCCGCTCTGGCCTACTACACAATTTTCCCAAAGTGGGGCTGGCGGCCTATGTTCTTCGTCGGAGCCATTCCGGCGATATTGACGATATTCCTCTGCCTGAAGATCAAGGAGCCGGCAGCCTGGCACGAAGCCCGTACAGACTGGGCTACCTACCGGGCCGCGGTCTTCAGTAATTACCGCCTGTTCCTCTATTTAATCGGATTGATGGCGATGATGAATTTCATCTCTCACGGGACGCAGGACTTATACCCGACATTTCTCCAGCGCCAGCGCCACTTCACGGTCAACGCGACGGCTCTCGCCACGGCGGTGTCCATGGTCGGGGCGACGGTCGGGTCGCTGGTGTTTGGTTATTTTTCCGATCGGGCGGGCCGGCGCGTAGCGATGGTGACAGCTGTGTTGCTGGGCGTACTGGTGATTCCTCTGTGGATTCTGGCGCTCAAGCCGGCAGTGATTCTGACTGGTGCGTTCCTGATGCAAATGATGGTGCAGGGCGCCTGGGGTATCATTCCGGCGCAACTCAACGAGTTATCGCCGCGGCAGTTGCGTGGGTTCTTTCCTGGTCTGGCCTACCAAATCGGCGTGCTGATCGCATCCAGCATCGCGTATATCGAGGCGGTGATGGCGGAACACCTGAGCTATGCCACCGCCATGGGGACGCTCGCCGCCGCCGCGCTGCTGATCGGCGCCGCCGTGATCTGGTCGGGCCCGGAATCCAAAGGCATCTCGTTCCTGAAACCAGGCGGCGGCGAACCGTAACCGGTCAATTACTGCGCAGGCTCAATGCGGAGCAATGTGCCCGCGTCTTCGTCGGTCAGCAGATACAGTAAGCCATCCGGGCCCTCGCGCACTTCGCGGATGCGCTGGTGCAGTTCGGTGAGCATGGTTTCGCGCCGTATCTCTTCCATCTTGTCGTTGAAGACAATTCGCTCGATATGGCCGGTGCCGGGAATCTCTCCCATCTGCATCCCGCCTACAAAGACGTTGTTCTTCCAGTTCGGGAAACGGTCGCCGGTATAAACCGCCATACCCGATACCGCGATTGAAGGAACCCAAAACACAATGGGAAACTCCATGCCTTCCCTGTACCATGGGCTTTCGGAGACGCGGGGGCCGTCATAGGTGCGTCCGAAACTGATGAGTGGCCACCCGTAGTTCTTACCCGGCTTCAGAATGTTGATCTCGTCGCCGCCGTCGGGGCCGTTTTCGTTCTCCCAGATTTCACCGGTGACCGGGTGGACGATCAGAGCCAGCGAGTTGCGGTGGCCCATGGTGTAAATCTCCGGTTTGTAACCGGGCTTGCCTTCGAAGGGATTGCCTGGCGCCGGGGTTCCGTCGTCCTTCAGGCGCACCATTTTGCCGGCATTGTTGCCGGGGCTTTGTGCAAATTCGACATGGTTGCCGCCAATACTCATATAGATGAAGCCGTCGCGGCCAAACACCATGCGCGAGCCTAAGCCGCCCGAGCCGTTCCAGGTGTCCGATACAAAAAGCTCGCGGACTTCCGTGAGAGAGTGGTCGTCCAGCTTGCCCCGGCCGAGGACTGTGGCCACTTGCTTGTTGGGCATGTCTTTGGTGTAGGTGAAATATACAAGCTTGTTTTCGGCAAACTTCGGATGCAGCGCAAGATCCAGCAGGCCGGCCAAGCCACCGTGGCGAACTTCGGGCAGGCCGCTGACCGGGACGGGATCGAGCACGCCGTCTTTGATGAAGCGGATACGGCCCGGGCGTTCGCTGACCATCATGCGGCCATCGGGCAGAAACACCAGACTCCAGGGACGGACAAGGCCCTTAGTCTCGACGACCACGCGGATTTTATGCTGCTCGGCGGTGTCGTAAACAAAGGGGCCGTCGCCTGGTGGCGGTACAGGTATGCCGGGTCGCGGCCGGGCAGTGGCGGGACGGGCAGGCTGCTGCTGCGCCTGAGCGGTGAGCGCCAGCGCGCAAAAATCGCGACCACTGAAATATGTGATTTTATTATGCGTCTCATTGGTTCGCCTCACACTCCGGACGACGGTACGTCACGGGAACAATGCAGTCCCGTAGCGGAAGAAGGCGGCATACTCTTAACCGTTGGTGGAATCTGCAGGTACTGATTCCACGTGGCCAGGAGTGCCGCCTTCTCTTCCGTACGAGTGCAGACTTAGAAATTGACCTGCAGGCCAACCTTCAGAATCCGGCCTTCGGTGTTCGCGCTGTAGTGACCGAGGTTGGCGCCAACCGCGGTGACTTCCGTATAAGGAGTATTCACGTTGAGCACGTTATAAAGGTCCAGCAGGGGCTCGACCTTCCACCGTTCCCGAAACGTGAAGACCCGCGAAGCCCGGAGGTCCAGCAGGCTCAGACTCGGCAGACGCTCCGATCCGGGCTGGGCCAGAATGAGGGCCTGCGTCACCTGGGTGAGGCCCGGATCGATCTTGGTGTTCACCGTGTAACTGGGATTAAAGGGTGTGCCGGTCAGGCGCTGAAAATTACCGGAGATCTTGATCTTCGCCCAGGGGAGCGGGTAACTGCCGTTCACCCGGAACTGGTAGGTCGAATCCATCTGCACTGAGCCGAGCGAGTTATACAGCAGGTTCGGGTTATTCAGATCGCTCACCGCAGTCCTTCCATACAGCCTTCCTATCGCAAGACTGGTCTGGAGGAACGCGCCCTTGGTGGACCAGTTTTTCTTGGCGATAAGCTCCATCCCGTTGTACTCCGTGTTCAGCTGTGAATAGTTGGTGTACGCGAGAAACTGCTTCCCTTTATCGGCCGGAGCCAGGTTGTAAACGGTCAGCGGGGCGCCGGTCAGCGGGTTGTTTATTACGAAAGGCGTGTAGTCGCTGATGGGGGCAGCGGTATTAGCGGTGCCAATGACGTTGCGGTTCTGACGAAGGAAATAACCGGCGCTGACGATCAACTGCGGCAACACTTCCCGCTGCACCAGCGCTGTGTACTCCCAGGAGTAGGGACGTTTGATGTTGGCCGCCACATGGGTATTCGCGCCTCCGGCGAAACCGGTGCAGTTGGTGAAAGTGCTGGCGTTCAGGATGGTCTGTCCCTGCGTCGCCATCAGCGCGGGGGTGGTGCCCGCCGGCGCGTTCCAGGTGCAGGTTTGCGACTGCAGAGTCAAAGGATCGACGGCCTGGGCAATCTGGTCGTTGACCTGCCCTTCGTATTTGCTGGCGCTCGCCCGGAGAACGGTGTTTCCCGACGAGGTCAGCTTGTACGCCAGCCCGATCCGCGGAACAATCGTTTTCCAGTTGGGAAGATCCGACACCGGCGCCAGGGTTCTCGCCCCTACCCAGGTGCCTGCCCCGGAGCTCTGGGCCGGCTCAGAGGCTACCAGCATTTCGAAGCGCACGCCGGCGTTGACGGTGAGGCGGCCAAGCGTCCAGGAATCCTGCGCGTAGATACCCAGATCGGTGTTCAAGGTCTGTTTATTGTCAACGGGCGTATTGTACTGATACGCGGTAAGCGGGACGCCGTTGGAAAATCCGGCATAGGTGTCGCCGTTGATGGTGTAATCCATACGGGCTGCGCCGGTGCTGTCGACAATGCCGAACTTGAGGTTGTGCGAGCCGCTCACATAAGACGCGCTGCCCTGATATGTGCGGCGAGCGCCGATCGAGCGGAAGATATACGCCGCCGCGTTGTTCAGCGTCGACAGAGCAATATCGACTGTCGGGATGGACTGGCTGGTAACACCGTCCTCATACGCATAGGTGTAATCGAGGAAGAAAAACGAAACACCACCCTCGATCACCCACTTCGGAGAAACAACCGAGGTCCAGTGCGCCTGAGAAATGTAGCCCAGCGGCGTCTTCTGAATCACCGCCGAGTCGCCCTGGAGGTAGGAGAATTGTGAGCTGGTGTCCCGGCGATGGCCGCGCAGCTTCATGTCCTTGTCATAGAAGATGCTGAACTTGTTCTTTGGTGTGACCTGGTAGTCGAGGCGCAGCATGGCTTCCGTAATGCGGTTATCATCCAGCGCCTGAACGCCGGGCGCCGTGAACGTGTTAGCCACATACTCGTTTACCGACCATCTGCGGACGGAGGAGAAAAACCAAAGTTTGTCCTTCTTGATCGGGCCGCCAAAGTTGCCGTTGAGATCGTAGATGCTGTCGAAGTGGTTTCCGGCCGCCAGGATTCCGGTCGAGATGTCCTTGGCGGAGACGTTGTTGGACTCGGTGGCCGAGCTTCCGCCGGACCCGTAGAAGGACCCGTGGAACTGATTGCCGCCGGTTTTGACGACCATGTTCATTACGAGTCCGCCAGCCGATGTCTCCGCCGGGATGGCGCTGGTCTGGTAGCTGGTTTCCTGCACGACGCCGTCGTTGTAGTAAACGCCGACCGCGCAGCTGCCAAGCTGGCTGACGTTCATGCCGTCCATTTCAAAGACGCAGTCCGCGGTGGGTGCGCCGTGAACCTGAATGCTAGTCTGCTGCATTCCCGACGATCCGCCTACGTCTGGCCGAGCCAGTGTGGCGCCAGGCAGAACCTGCGCGTCGGCGAAGATATTGTGGCCGGTTGGAATATCGTCCATCACGGAGCGGGTCAGCACGGATTGCTGGGTGCTGCTTTGTACGTCGAGGCCCGAGATATCGGCCGAGACGTCTACCGCCTGGGTGGAAGAGCCCACCTGCAGGCTCGCGTTAATGTCCGCGACGAAGTTCGTCGTGAGTTCAACGCCGTCGCGCTGCTGCGGCGTGAAACCCTCAGCGGTAAACTTCACGCTGTAAGTTCCGGGCCGCAGATCGATCAGTTTGAATTCTCCCCGTCCATCTGTAAGCACGGTCCTTGACTTCTCGATCAGCGCAGGGCTTGACGCAACCACAATAACTCCGGGCAGCACCGCGCCTGAGGCGTCCTTTACGGTACCCGCAATCCCGCTTTGCGCACGCATAGCAGCAGGCAGGACCGTAAGTAAGAACATGCATATAGCGGCGGTTTTCGTTGACATTGGTAATCTCCTCTTTGACAAGACAAACCTGAAGTGGATATTGAACGCAAGCCAAACTTCACTAACGCGAGTTAGTTATAGAAGCAGCTTAGTATGGCGACTTATTTAGAAAACCCACAGCCGGATACCAATAAGCAAAAACCTCCCGCGACTTCTTTTTGAGTGTTTTTGCTAAAAGATACCAACTGTGCGTGCGAGCAAAGAAGTCAGTTGAGTGGGGCGACGGGACCACTTGAACCCGAAATTATCGAGAGTCGTAGTCCTCTCTGAGTCGGGAAAGCGTGAAGCTTCCAATCCACATCGCAGTGGTGACCGAAGTTCAGAGGACGTCTTGATCTGAGCGAGGAATTGCTACCTGAGATGCCAATTCATTTTTTACCCATTCGGAAACAACAACCAAATGGGCGACATCTTTTCCCCCGCTAATTCTTTGATGATAAGTCCGGCCCCCTCAGGTGTCAACGATGTCTTCGAAACACTTTTTTTGAGCGCAGATAAAAATAATTGATGGGAGCCTCTGGAAGCAAGGGTTGTGTTGCAGAATTTCGATCCCGGAGGGAGGGAAGCTGAAACCCTATTGAGGCGTGAGCTTCAGAAGCTTGCTGGTAAACGGCGTCCGTGGTGAGACGGTGGCGGTGCCGCTGTCGGTCAATACATAGACCGCTCCATCCGGTCCCACGCGAACATCCCTGATCCGGGAACGAAGGTCCATAAGCAGAGGTTCTTCCGCCACCACCTTGTCGTTCACGATGGTGAGCCGATCGAGCATCCTCGCTCCCAGCGCGCCGACAAACACGCTGTTCTGCCACTGGGGCAAAAGCGTGCCCTGATAGAAAGCGAGCCCAGAGGGCGCTATCACCGGATCCCAGTAGTACACGGGATCTTCCATGCCTTGCTTGTGTGTAATGCCCTGGCCAATCGCGGCGCCGGGATAGTCGATGCCATGCACGACAACCGGCCATCCGTAGTTTTTCCCTTTCTCGACGATGTTCAACTCATCGCCTCCGCGGGGACCGTGCTCGGTTTCCCACAAAAGCCCGGTTCGCGGATCGAACGCAAGACCCTCCTGGCTGCGGGTCCCGTACGCCCAGATCTCGGGCAGGACGCCAGGCTTTCCAATGAAGGGATTGTCCGGGGACGGGGCGCCATCGGGCGTAATGTGAATGATTTTGCCGAGATCGGTGTCGAGACGCTGCGCAACGTCCCACGGCGGGGAATCAGAACGGTCGCCAATCGTAACGAAAAGGCTGCCGTCCGGCGCGATGGCGATGCGGCCGCCGGTTTTGCCACCCAGCCTTTTAGACGGGATTGCCGGCTGCGCCCGGAAAATGACTTTCGCATCGGTCAGGGCATTCCTAGATTCATCCAGCCGAGCGCGTGCGATATAGGTGTTGCTGTTCGTGCCATCGATGTAATCGTAGAAAGTGAAAAAGATCTGATGGTTCCTCGCGAACTGCGGATCAAGCGCAACGTCGAGAACGCCGATATCATCCGCAGCGGGCGACTTGAGGTCGGCGACTCCGGATACGGGCTCCGAGAGCATCCCGTTCTTGTCCAGGATTCGGATGCTGCCCGGAAGCCTTTCGGTCAGGAGGATCTTTCCGTCCGGCAGAAACGCGAGGCTCCAGGGCGCGGGCAGGTTATCGATCAGGGTGGTAACACGAAAGGGCGCTGATGAGTGGTACGGTGCGCGGGTCTGCTCGGGGAACAGCGAGTTGTCATCGCGCTTTTCCGGTAGCCGGCTCTCGACAGGCTGCCCCTCTTTCAGCGACGAGCGTTGCGGAACTGCTCCGTTTGGCGCTGCCTGGACCTGGGGCGCCGGAGCGAGAGGCGTCTGGGCGCAAACGGCGGCAGGAATCGCCAGTGTCCAAACCCACAAAGACGCGATAAGGCAGGTTCTCATGGTTGGCCCTCATTCGGAGAATTCATTTGTTTTCCGCGATTCGTTGCTTGCTCCGAGTCTCTGACACCTCTTAGCGCGTGGCGTAAACACGCAGTTCCTTGCCGTTCGCGAGGACGACTCGCTCAAGTTTGACAATCTTCTCACCATCAGAATATTGGTAGCCGATACCTGTGATCTCGTCGCCGGGTTTCACCGTCGTCCTGGTCCAGCCGTTAGCCTCCATCCGGAGGAGGGCGGGGCCGCCGGCCCTCCATTTCTCTGTCCCCCCGTCGCGAGTCTGAACTTCAAGGGTCATCATCGGGTGGGGATTGGCCCAATCGAA
>ODAK010005001.1_pt1 | contig 13495 bp, 13 predicted proteins | sample 1539591 | NCBI WGS metagenome assembly ODAK01 (sample SAMEA3539303, study PRJEB22396) | soil metagenome | biome: tundra; feature: field; material: soil | place: USA | collected 2010-05 | depth 0.15 m | reverse complement strand
AACTTGCACAGAAGGCGTCATAAGAACGTGTCTCAAATCGCTTGACAGGTTCCGCGGTCGGAGCCTCGTCGCCGACCCGCCGTCGTTCGATCAGAGCTGACGGCCCTGTCGGAGCCCGGACTCCGAGGCGTGAGGCCAGAAGGGGCCCACACCGAGGCAGGGACCCGGGCTGGGCTACCGCTCGGTGACAAGATGCCCGAGCATATTTAGAACTGGTCACGAGATGGCCAGTTTGTACGGCCATGATGGTGGTGACCCACGAAACGGAGACCGACATGCCTGGACTCGCCCCTCCTCTGATCAACGAGCGGGACCTCCTGCTCGCCTATGTCGCCCAGCAGCGACAAGGAGTCCGAAACGCGGCCCACGGCCTCACCGACGACCAGGCCAGGCAAACGCCGCTGGCCAGCTCGCTGAGCATCGGTGGCCTGATCAAGCATCTCGCCGACATGGAGAGGAGCTGGATCGACAAGGTGCTGCAACGCGACTCCACCCCAGGCGAAGATCGCCAGTCGTCCTACGCCGACAACTTCCGTCTCGGGCCCGACGAGACGCTCGCCGAGGTGCTCACTCGGTATGAGGAGATCGCCAACGAGACCGACACGGTCATCTCCCGGATTACCGATTTGGACCAGGCCGTGCCCGTGCCCAGGGGGGTCCCGTGGTTCCCCGCCGATGTCGAGGCATGGTCGGTCCGCTGGGTCTTGCTGCACCTGGTGGAGGAGACTGCACGCCACGCCGGCCACGCCGACATCATCCGTGAGTCGCTCGATGGCGCTCAGATGTACGGGCTCATGGCGGCGGTCGAAGGTTGGCCCGACACCGACTGGTTGAAGGCCTGGAAGCCGGCGCCGTAGCCACTCGAGCCGGGCGCCGGTGACGCCAGGAGTCGTCCCGGAGATTCGCCAACACCCCGGGGTGCTCGGCCCGACGCCGTACCGAAGTCGGCGTCAGGCCGGCACCTGGGAGCGACGGCCCGGGCTTACCGCAGGGGGGCGCGGTGACGGGGGTCAGTGCCGGTCGTCATGGCCGTACCGTAGGGGCCTAAAGCCGACTTTGTCAATAAACTTTATGTGGATTGGACCACAGCCGAGCCCGACTTGGCGCCCCACGGTCGACCCGATTTGAATCGCCGACCATGCCCGAAGAACGTCCACCTTCTCGAACACTCCCGGGAGCACAGATGTCCGCCACGGATCAACTGCTCAAGAACGCCGAGGAATACTTGGCGACCTTCCACCAAGGCGACCTCCCCATCCCTCCCGCCCGCAAGGTGGCCATCGTCGCCTGCATGGACGCCAGGCTGAATCCCTACGGGATCCTCGGCCTCTCCGAGGGAGATGCGCACATCATCCGCAACGCCGGGGGGGTGATCACCGATGACCAGATCCGTTCGCTCGCCATCTCCCAGCGGATCCTCGGTACCGAGGAGATCATCCTCATCCATCACACCGACTGCGGCCAGATGAAATTCTCCGACGATGAATTCCGTGAGCAGATCCGGGTCGATACCGGGATCAAGCCCCCTTGGGCGGCCGAGGCGTTCGAAGACCTCGATGCCGATGTCCGCCGGAGCATCGCCCGCATCCAGGCGAGCCCGTTCATCCCCGTCAAGGCCAGCGTGCGGGGATTTGTCTACGACGTGCACGACGGAACACTGCGCGAGGTGTCGCCCGCCTGAGGCCGCGCCGATGCTGCCCGTGGTGATCTCACCGATCGGCGTCGCAATCACGGCTCTGGCTCCCTGAAACCCGTGAGCCGGCGGGAGAGTGGTGACGACGGACCACCTTGCCGACACTCTGCGCCACCCATCGGCGTCTCTGGGCGCATGCCTTCACAGGAACACGGGGAGGCCATGGGGGCCTGAGGGGTGACAGATATCCGCCGGACAGGGCGGAACCCCGAATTGTCGAAGCGATTGCCCTGGAGTCGTCCCGGTCTCCTATCTTTGTCGAGATGTCTCGCCCGGCCTACCTGGTTCACCACTCGTCCTGATGGCCGCGACGTCTCTGGAAACAAACCAAGAGCTCGGGCCGGTACCGGCCACCGGTCTCGGCGTCTTCACATCGGAGCTCAGCCCGTGGCGGCTCGTCAGCTTGAGCATGTTGATGCTGTTCGACGAGTTGGCCCTGATCCGATGGACGGCCGCCAACAACGTGCATCTGGCCAACATCACGAACTTCGTGCTCTTGGCGAGCTTCCTCGGCATCGGCGTGGGTTTCTTGCTCGCCGGGTCGACTCGAAACCTGTTCAGTGCCGCCCCGATGTCTCTCGCCATCCTCGTGGCTTTTGCCCTTGCCTTCCCGGTAAAGCTCGTGACACTGCACGGACCCCACGAATTCGAGGGCATCGCCGGACACCACCCCTTGTCCCAGTGGGTCAGCCTGCCGGTGATCTTCGCGTTGGTGGTTCTCGTGATGGCCGGCCTCGGACAAGCGACGGCTCGGACGTTCGCGCACTTCAAGCCGCTCGATGCCTATCGATTCGACATCATCGGGAGCGTTGTCGGGATCGCCTTGTTCTCGGGGCTCTCCTTCATCGGATTGCCGCCGATCGCATGGGGAGCGGTGGTGGCCGTGATGTTCGCACTTCTCCTCGGCATCCATCAGCGGTGGTGGCAGAGGGTCGGAATCGCGGCTTTCGTCGTCATGCTCTTGCTCGAGTCGTTCTCAGCGGTCGACACCTGGTCGCCGTACTACAAGATCACCGCCTTCCAACCTCCCGACATGCCAGGGGCGTTGTATGTCGCCGCCAACAACATCCCGCACCAGACCCTGTATCCCATTTCGACCTTGCACAGGATCGAGTCCTTCTACTTCTTCCTGTACCGTCATGTGACTCGCCAGCAGCTGAGCAACGTTCTCGTCATCGGCGCCGGGACAGGCAACGACGTCGGTGTGGCGCTCTCCGAAGGGGCCCGTCATGTCGATGCCGTCGAGATCGACCCCGACCTCGTCAAGCTGGGCAAAGAACACAACCCCGAGCACGCCTACCAGAGCCCACGAGTCACGGTGCACATCGACGACGGCCGGTCATTTCTCCAGAACACCGATCAGCGGTATTCGCTGATCCTCTACGCGCTCCCGGACTCGTTGACGGCTTTGACCGGACAGTCCGCACCGGTCGGCCTCGAGAACTATCTGCTCACGACCCAAGGCATCCAAGTCGCCCGGGACCATCTCGCCCCCGGCGGGACGTTCGTGATGTACAACTACTACCAACCCTTCTTGCTCGACCGATACGCGACCGCGTTGAAATCGGTGTTCGGTACGCGGCCCTGTGTTGAGTTGGGAAACACGTTGAGCGGTCGTCAGCAGGCCGTGCTCACCGTTGCTTCGGTGGGAGAGACCCCGAACTGCTCTTCGTATTGGACGGGGCGCCCTGTGGCCCCGGTATCCGATGACCGCCCGTTCCCCTACCTGCCGACTCCGTCCATCCCGAACCTTTATCTGTTGGTGATGGGGTTGATCCTCGTCGGGTCTCTGATCGTGGTGCGGATCACCGGAGGCCCGTTCAAGAGGATGGTGGAGTTCGCGGATCTCTTCTGGATGGGGGCAGCCTTCTTGCTGCTCGAGTCCAAGAACATCGTGCAGTTCGCGCTGTTCTTCGGCACCACCTGGTACGTCAATTCCCTCGTCTTCACGGGCGTGCTGCTCAGTGTGTATGCGGCGGTGGAGACGGCGCGCCATGTGAAGCTTCCGCGCCCGCTCTGGCTCTACGGGGCCCTGCTCGTCGCTCTGGCCGTGTCGTACGTGGTCCCTCAGGGCTCGTTGCTGAGCCTGCCGTTCGTCTTGCGCTTCCTGGCGGCCACGGCGCTCGCCTTCGCCCCGGTGTTCCTGGCGAACCTCGTGTTCGCCCAGCGCTTCAAGAACGCGGGCTCTTCGACGACCGCGTTCGGTGCGAGTCTCCTCGGGGCCATCGTCGGGGGCGTGCTCGAGTACCTGTCGCTCATCACCGGATTCCGGTTCCTGCTCGTGGTGGTGGCCGTGCTCTACGGCCTGGCCTTTGTTTTCGGGCGACGCCATCTTGCCGTGAACACGTAGGTCCGCCGCTCTGACGCCTTGCTCGGACGCGATCGCACCACGTCGACCGTCGTCGCGCCCGACTACAACATGAGGACCAGCATGTATCCCATCGTGATGCACATGGCGATGTGACAGCCCATCTCCAGCCGGGGTGCGAGGAACGGGCTGGCGCCGGCGCCCGACTGCAGTTGTCGTGGTGCTTCCCCCCGGGGTGCTCCGGGGATCTCCCACGATCCCCTGGCACCATCGGGGCCCCGGTCGCCGAGGATGCCCGCACCGACGAGAGTGCGGTGTGACGGTGCGTAGCGGCTGAGTCCGTCGAGCTGCCACACCGCCGATGCGAACAGGATCATGACGAACAGGAGTGGGAGGCCCACGAAGTCGGCGGTGGTCCCGGTCGGGCCGGTCATCGACAACCCTGCTCCAGCCGTTGCCGGAGCCGGCACGGCGGCCAGGTACATGTACATCATGGCCAGCGCCATGACGAGGTGGATCAGGTAGTGAGACAGCCCGTGTGAGGCGCCACTGAATGGTGCGGTGCCCGTACGCATCACGAAGCGAACGCCCTGCCACGAGAACCACAGCGCGATGGCGACGAACACGGCTTCCCACAGCCCGTCGGGTAGCAGGTTGAGACGGTGGACCAGCATGCCGGCCATGGCCAAGCCCATGGCCACATGGGAAATGTTCACGTCCACGTGGTTCTGAAGGCTTCGCCGTGTCGCCACGATCAGCCAGGCGATGCAGTACAAGGACACCGCCACCATCACCGCCGCGAAGCTATATGCCAACCAGGTGGGATGGGGCACGATCTACGTCCCTTCCAACGAGAGCTCACGGCGTGGATGAGGGGTCCGCTTCGCCTGGGGAAGACGCCTCCAATAGGCCAACGCCATCAGCGCCAGGATGGGGCCCGAATTGGGGTCGGTGGACGAGCCCGAGAGGACCGCTCCGAAGTTCTCTCCGAGGACCCATATCACGAGCGACGCCACCACGGCGACGGCAACCATCGCCCGAGCCGGTCGAAGAGGCAGGTAGACGCTCACCGCGATGATTCCGAGCACGACGGCGAGCGCTATCGAGACGGCCAGGCCCCGGTGACCCAGCACGGTGGCGACGTGCTGGTCGAGTGCGCTCAACCATCGAGGTTCTCCGTCGCCGAGGTCTCGGACCACGTCGCGTAGTCCGGTGGCCGATCGGTTCGATCCGAGCAAGGCGACGATGGACAGTCCACCCCACAACAAGACCCAGACGATTCGCGCCGCCCGCTCGCCGATAGCCCGCGCTGCGATGAACGCCGGATCGGGCCCGTCGCGGTCAGAGGGCCAGAGCAATACGGCGAGCACGGCGTAGATCAGGATGGCCCCCGGTGCCCCGCTCACGGCATGGGCCGTACCGGCGATCACGCCGCCGAGGCCCTCTCCGAACCACCACACCGCGCACGACCACACGATCGACGCCGCCAGCGCGGCTTTGACGCTGGGACGCCAGGCGATCCCGAGCCCGAGCAGAATCTGGATCGTCGCAAAGGAGGCGTCGGTGGCGACCGAGTGGTTGGAGATGAATTGCGACGCCCAGGTTATCGAGTGGGCGACGGTGTTCGGGTTCCCGTGCGCAGTCGGCGCCAGCATCGTGGCGCCGAACTGACGCGTGAACATGAAGGGCTGCAACTGGAGAATGCCGTCGAACAACCAGATGGTGGCCAGCACCAGCTGCAGCGCCCGCCGCTCGTCGGGAGGGCGCCACGCCCGCTGCGCGCCCGTCGACGCCTGGACCTCCGTCGCTCCAACAGACTCGGAAGTGCCGCCCACCGTCTCCCCTCGATTCCCTGCCCCCGGGAATCAAAGCCCGCGCCTCGAGGCGGCGAAGGCCGAGCACGATCGTAGTCTTCGGGCAGACGTCCTGGTCGGCGCCGTGGGCGGGTCAGTCCCCGGCCCAGCAGCCCAGAATCACGTCCGCCACTGTGACGGCGATGTCACTCGCACTGGTGGGTGGCACGCCGAACTGCTCGGGCAGGCCCGTGATGTCGACGGTCAGGACCTTCCAGTCCTTGCGGACGACCACCGAGCCATGGGTTTCGCGGAACGCCCCCTGGCCCAGGTTCTCGAATGATTGGGCGTGACCAAACTGGTTGGCGAGCCCGTGGAAGTAGTCGAGGGTCTCAGCCCAACTCGACAGCTCCTTCACCGACAACGTGAAGGCACCGGCGGCGTACTCGTAGCGACACGAATACAGGTCGTCCACCCACGTCGGCGTCGAGATCCTCATCGCCTTCAAGCCAAGGGCCTGCGCGATCTCACGCCGGGAACCAGATCCGCACACCATTTTGGAGATTGCCGACGGATACTTCCCGGGCGGGAGCGGGACCTGTGAGGTGGTGGGGCCGGGGCGAGATCCTCCCGGTTGCCCCGAACCCGACGGTGACGATCCGCACGCAGCCAGGCCCACGCCCAGGATCACGGCCAGGCCCAACGTCGAGGGGGTGCCCCGCCACACAGGGCCCCCGACGGCACCCCCTCGACGTCGACCGACCACCCGTCCAAGGGTAATGGACCGTTGTCGGCGGCCCGGGGTCGTGACCCGGTGCGGTGTCAGGAGAGAACGCGTTCGACCGAGAACGTCCGTGACCGGCCGTCGATCACCTCGACGACGGTGAACCGCCAGGTCCCGGGATCGAACACGGCGTACGAGGTGTAGTGCCCCGGGCTCAGTGTGACGACCCGCAGCGGCATCGTCGTCCCGCCCCGACGGGCGGCGACGATATGGGGCGACGCCGAGGCACCCGACGATCCACCCGCGCCGGTGAAGATCAAGTGGAGCTGGTTGACTCCGGCGCGCGACGACTGCAGGTACACCTGTGCAGACACCCCGTGAGCCAGTGAGACCTCGGTGATGCTCGGAAGGCTCGGCAACAGCGACTGCCCGCGGCTCGGCGACACCGTTTGCGCCGCCACGGTGGCGCCGGCGAACAGCACGACGGGGACCGCCACCGACAGCACGAACCCTCGCACCCCGCGCATCACGGCGGGGGGGCGGATGTGAGCGATACCGGTGCGTCCCAGGCGCGCCAGACGAAGGCTGTTGAGCACGACGATCAAGCTGGAGAATCCCATGGCGACGGCGGCCACGAGCGGGTCCAGGAGCCCGGCCGCGGCCAAGGGGAGGGCCGAGACGTTGTAGCCCATGGCCCACCCGAAGTTCTGGACGATGATCGCCGTGGTGGACGAGGCGATCCCCACGGCGCCGGGGACCCCCTCGAGGTCACTGCCGAGTAGTGCGACGTCGCTGTTGGCGAGGGCTGATTCCGAGCCGCTCCCCACCGCGCAGCCGACATCGGCAGCCGCGAGCGCCGGGGCGTCGTTGACGCCGTCACCCACCATCACGACCCGATGGCCTTCGGCCTGCATGGCTTGGAGCGCTTCGAGCTTCTGAGACGGCGTCAAGCCGCTTTGGACCCAGTCGATGTCGAGCGTGGCGGCCACGCTCCTGACCGCAGGGGCGGCGTCGCCGCTCAGAATCGCCGTTCTCAGCCCCATGCGGTGAAGGGTCGCGATCGCCGGTCCCGCGTCGCGACGTATCGGTGTGGCCACGGCGATGACCCCGATCATCTCGTCGTCGTAGGTGACCGACACCACGGTGTCGCCCCGGTCCGCGAAGGTGGTGATGGCAGCGTGCAGAGACGCCGGAGTGCTCGCACCATCGATCCGGCCCACCGCCACGCGGTGGCCGTCCACCGTGCCGAGGACCCCCGCTCCCGGGAGCACCTCGACGTCGGTCGCACGCCCGACCGGCTCAGCGGCACCGCAGATCGCCACGGCGATCGGATGTTCACTCTCGGCCTCGATGGCCGCCGCAAGACCGAGGACGCGCTCGCCCGGCACATCGGGGACCGACGCCACGGCGGTCACACCGGCGAACCGTTCGGTCAAGGTCCCGGTCTTGTCGAACACCACGGTGTCGGCCCGGGCGAGTCGCTCGAGGGCGTCCCCGCTGCGCACGAGGATCCCGAGCGCCGACGCCCGACCGGTGCCGACCATCATCGCCACCGGTGTCGCCAGGCCCATGGCACACGGACAAGCCACCAGCAACACCGCCACCGCGCTGAGCACGGCGGTCCCGAAATTGCCGTCCAGCAACCACCAGGCGAGAAACGTGAGCGCGGCGGCGATGAGCACGACGGGGACGAAGACCCCGCTGATCCGATCGGCGATCTTCTGCGTCGGAGGCTTGTCGCGTTGCGCGTCTTCCACCAGCCGTTGCATCCGGGCGAGGACCGACTCCGCCGCGACGGTGGCGACTCGAACGACGAGCGCCCCGGCTCCGTTCCGGGTGCCTCCCGTGACCGTGCTGTTCGGACTGTGGTCGACGGGCAGCGGCTCTCCGGTGAGCATCGACTCGTCCACTGCCGACCATCCGCTCACCACGACTCCGTCGAGAGGGATGGCCTCGTTGGGGCGGACCCGCACCAGAGCTCCGACCGGCACGCTTTCGGGAGCAACCAGAAGCCCTTCGACGTCGCTGGGGTCTGACACCACTCGGGCCGTCGGGGGTCGCAGAGCCATCAGTGAGTGCATCGCCCGAGCGGCCCGAGCGCGGGCCCGCGCTTCGATGGCACGGCCCGTGACGAGGATGGCCACGATCAGAGGCGCCATGACACCGTGTAAGCGGGCCGCGAAGTCTCCTCCACCTCCGATGTGCACATGGCGGCCACCCAGGGCGATCGCCTCCACCGCGCTGACCGCGAGCGCGGCGAGGGTCCCGACCGTGATCAGCGTGTCCATGCTCGTGCCGCCGTGACGCAGCAGACGGGCACTGGCGCGCAGGAACGGCCAACCTCCTGCCCCTTCGACTATGACGGCCAGACCGAGGACGATCCAACCCGAGACGGCGGTCTCGGGCGCCCACAACGCCACCCCCAGACCGAGCAGAGCGGTGGGCCAAGAGATGGCGGCCCGGACTACCCAATGGTCAGGATCGCTCTGGGGACTCGTGGTCTGGTCGTCGCGTGCGGTCGACGCCGAGTAGCCGACGGTGCCGACCGTGGCACACAGGTCTTCCGTCGTGGTCTCGGTGGCGTCGTAGGTCACGAAGGCCCGATTGGTGGCCAGGTTCACCGACGCGCTCAGCACGGCGTGCTGCTCGGCGAGGGCCTTTTCGATGCGGGTGGCACACGCGTTGCAGTGCATGCCCCCCAGGGCGAGCTCCACCGTGGCGACTGGACCGGCGTCCTCAGCGACCGGAGCAGCGGACTCGGAGGGCGCGGTCAGCACGTTGGGACCGGATCTCCCGATGCGACCTGCAACTGGACATGCATGAAGTCGCCCTCGAGCGCACGTTCATCGCTCGAGGGCGGCTTCACTCCGTCTTTTCCCATGTGACCAGCGTAATTGGGTGGCAGGGATTGTCGGGCTCGGCTCCTGCGTCAGCTGTTGTGAGCGCGACGAAGCCACACGAGTCTGCGGTGAAAGTCGTCCCCGAAGTCGCGCACCCGGACGCTCGGCGAAAAGGCGTCCTCGGCGGGGACCGGGCCGAGGTCCGTCTCGGCAAATGAATGCCTTGACAGTTATATACATATCAAGGCATATTCAACGAATGGTCACGACGTTCGAGGTGCTCTCCGAACCGACCCGGCGCCGGATCCTCGACCTCCTGCGGGCGCAGGAGCGCCCCGTGGGGGACCTCGTCGACGTCATCGGCATGAGCCAGCCGGCGGTGTCAAAACACCTGCGGGTCTTGCGCCAGGCCGGATTGGTCGAATTCCGAACCGACGCCCAACGCCGCGTCTACCGGGTCCGTCCCGAGCCTCTGCTCGACGTGGACAGGTGGCTGGCGCCCTACCGGGAGCTGTGGGCGACACGTCTGGTCCCCCTCGAAGGCCACCTAGCCACGATGGATGAGGCATGAACCCTTCCAGTGCGGATGACTGGGACGACTCGAGCGGCCCGACGGAAACGTGCGGATCATGTTCACGCGCCGGTGTCCCCAATCTCCACCCACGGTGTGGCGGTCGCTGACCGAGCCGGCCCATCTGGCCGCTCGGGCCCGAGGCCTCGCCGATCGGGCCGCCGCAGGAGTGGGAGCGCGTGCACGGCTCACCAGGCAAAGCTCACGAGGACGGAGGGGGTCACTCGCTTTCGAGCTGTTCCACCTCCAAGAGCGTGAAGGCGTCGATCACCGCCCGGAGCACCTGACGGGCGATCCGGGGGTCGAGACCACGTTCGGAGGCGAGCACCTCGATCCGCACCAGCATGTCGTCTTCCCGTCCCCGGTCGACCACTCCCATCTGCTGCGCCCGCTTGAAGTCGATCACCTCTCGGATCAGGTCGCCACGTTCGGCCAGAAGTCCGACGAGACGTTCGTCGACGTCGTCGAGTCGCGCTCGAATGTCGCCCAGGGCATCGTTCGTCACGTCCCCAATCCTTCCATGTCGCTCGAACCTTCCATGTCGCTCGAACCTCCTTGCCGTTCGGAGCCCGGTGCATTGCGTGGGAGGATGGCGGAACGAGGGGTCTGACCCTCACGAGGGAGACGACGACATGCCCAACAGTGCCACGACGTGGAAGCTCATTCACTCAGAGCGCGAGGCTCTGGCCAACACACTCGAGGGCCTGACGCCCGAGCAGTGGGGGGAGCCGTCGTTGTGTGCGGGGTGGTCGATCCAACTTGCCGCCGGTCACGTCCTGGCGGGAGCGGAACAGACCCCCCTCGCCTTTACCACCGGCTTGATCAAGAGTGGACTGCGGTTCAATACGATGGTGAACCGCGATGCGAGGCGGCTCGGCGCGTTGGCTCCCAAGGAGATCATCGAGAGACTTCGGGCCAGGACCACGACCACGAACCACCCGCCCGCGCCGGTGTCCGCCATGCTCGGTGAGGTCGTGGTCCACGGCGAGGATATCCGGCGACCACTCGGCGTGCACGCCAAGATTGCCACCGACGCCGTCGTGGAGTGCCTCGAGATGTACAAGGGTGCGAACTTCCCCGTCGGCGCGAAGAAGCGCATCGCCGGGCTGAAGCTGTCGGCTTCCGACGTCGACTGGTCCCATGGTGCGGGCCCCGAGGTGAGCGGCTCGGCTCTCTCGCTGCTGATGGTGATGACGGGTCGAGGTGTCGCCGTCGACGAACTCTCCGGCGAAGGCGTCGCCATCCTTCGCACCCGCCTGTAACCCTCAAGGTTTGCTCGGAGTTCGAAAGGAAGACATGACGATCGCCATCGGTGACACCATCCCCGACGTCGAGTTGCGCCGGATGGTCCGCAAGAGCCCCGAGGCGGTTCGAAGTCGAGACGTCCTCGGCATGGGCAAGGTGGTGTTGTTCGCCGTTCCCGGCGCCTTCACCCCGACATGCTCGGACTACCACCTTCCCGGCTTCGTCCACCGCGCCGACGAATTGGTCGCCAAAGGTGTCGACACCATCGCGTGCATCTCGGTCAACGATCCCTTCGTCATGGGGGCGTGGGGGCGTGATCAGAAGGTGGGGGACAAAGTCCTCATGCTGGCCGACGGCAACGGCGAGTTCACGCGCGCCATGGGCCTCGAGCGGGACATGAGCGGCGCGGGGCTCGGTCCCCGTTCGCAGCGCTATGCGGCGGTGATCGACGACGGCATCGTGACGGCGCTCTTGGTCGAGCCCGAGCGGGGGTTGACCGTCAGCTCAGTCGAATCGGTGCTGGCTGCACTCTAGACCTCGGCCCCATCGGGGACGGCACAGACCGACCCGAGTGGGCGGGTCAGATCTGGATCTGGCTGTCAGATCTGGATGTGGCTGAGGAGCTCGGTCTTGCGGGCGTCGTAGGTCTCGAAGTCGATGATCTCGGCATCGAATTCGCGCTGCAATTGCTCCACTTGTTCCAGGATGGCGCTGCTGTCGACGGGCGTGGTGATCTCCTCGGCGCCGTCGTTGGCCAAGGGGTCGTCGGTGGAGGGGTCACCCTTGCGTTGCCGACGGTCTCGCTTTTCCGCAGCCCGGGAGCGCTTGTCGATGTCGCGCTGGCGCTTGGACGCGCTACTTCTCTGCGCGGCCATGGGCTAGGACACCGGTTCGGCGATGACGGCGATGACGGCTTCAACCGCGGCGCCGTCCTCGACGTTCGATTCATCAGCTTCGGGCGACGACGCCGCGGCGGAGACCGTCGCGGCGTCGGTGCCCTCGGCGTTCTCAGCCGTCGGTGCCGCCCGATCGGGGCGGGGGCCGTCGGGGCGGGGCCCGTCGGGCCGGTCGGGGCGACCTCCACCGGGGCCACCTCGGCGCCCCCGTCCGCCTTTGTCGCCGGCCAGGGTCCGCACCACATAGGGAAGGAGGGCCATCTCGCGAGCGTTCTTGATGGCGAGGGCCACCGCGGCTTGGTGTTGGGTGCACGTCCCCGTGCTGCTGCGCGACTTGATCTTGCCGCGCTCACTCATGAACCGGCGAAGCAGGCTGCTGTCTTTGTAGTCGACGTGCGTGACCCGGTCCTTGCACAGCATGCAGACCTTGGGTCGCCCGCGCCGGATCCGGCTCTTGCTGTCAGTCGGTCGCGGCCGGGACCGTTGCTTGCGGGAAGATGGCATGTCCGGTTCTCCTGGAGCGTCGCGCACATGACTTCAGGAGTCCGAAGTGCCAGAATCGGAAACCGAGGATCAGGGTCGGCGCGAGCGGCAAACCCAATCCATCGCATTCTAGCGTCTGCTGACTTCGGGCGTCCACCCAGCCAAGTAGCCTGGTCGGCTCATGTCTGTTCGTGATGACCTTCGCAATGTAGCCATCGTGGCACACGTCGATCATGGCAAGACAACGTTGGTAGACGCCATGCTCCGCCAGACCGGGGCGTTCCGGGCCAACCAGGCGCTCACCGACCGGGTCCTCGACTCGGGCGACCTCGAGCGCGAAAAGGGCATCACCATTCTCGCCAAGCACACGGCGGTTCCCTACGGTTCGGTGAAGATCACCATCGTCGACACTCCCGGGCACGCGGACTTCGGTGGTGAGGTCGAGCGCGCGCTGGCGATGGTCGACGGGGTGCTCTTGTTGGTGGACGCGTCCGAAGGCCCCTTGCCGCAGACGCGCTTCGTGTTGCGCAAGACCCTCGAGGCCCGTCTGCCGGTCGTGGTCGTGGTGAACAAGGTGGACCGGGCCGACGCCCGAGTCACCGAGGTCGTCCACGAGATCGAGGAGCTCTTCCTCGATCTCGACGCGGATGAAAACCAGGTCGGCTTCCCCGTGCTCTATGCCAACGCCCGGGCCGGGCGCGCCGGGACCTCACCCGACGCCATCGGGCCTGACCTCGTCCCGTTGTTCGAGGCCATCGTCGAGAGCGTGCCACCACCGCACTACGACCCCGACGCACCGCTGCAGGCGCTCGTCACCAACCTCGACGCGTCCCCGTACCTGGGGAGGCTGGGAATCTGTCGCGTCTACAACGGCACGTTGCGCCGCGGCGAGACCGTGGCGTGGTGCCGGCTCGACGGTTCGGTGCAACGGGGCAAGGTCAC
>ODAK010005000.1_pt1 | contig 13495 bp, 10 predicted proteins | sample 1539591 | NCBI WGS metagenome assembly ODAK01 (sample SAMEA3539303, study PRJEB22396) | soil metagenome | biome: tundra; feature: field; material: soil | place: USA | collected 2010-05 | depth 0.15 m | reverse complement strand
CTCATCGTCCTCGTCGACGTCTTCGGCTTCACGCTCGTCATTCCGCTCCTCAGCATCTACGCTGAGCACTTCCGGGCCACGCCGTTCGAGGCCACGCTCCTCGTCTCGTCGTACGCTGCCTGTCAGCTCGTGTCGGGCCCGCTCCTCGGCCGGATCTCCGACTCCGTCGGCCGGAGGCCGATGCTCCTCGTCAGCCAGATCGGGACCTTCATCGGGTTCCTGGTCATGGCGCGCGCGCAGACCCTCTGGGTCCTTTACCTGGCGCGCGTCATCGACGGAGCGACGGCTGGCAACCTCAGCCTTGCCCAAGCGTACATCTCCGACAATACCGCGCCCGAGAACCGCGCGCGCTCGTTCTCGATGATCGGCATCGCCTTCGGCGTCGGCTTCTTCGTCGGCCCCGCGGTCACCGGCTACCTCTCGAACTACGGGCTCACCGCGCCCATCTACTGCGCGGCCGGGCTGTCGCTGGCGAGCATCCTCTGCACGCTCTTCATCCTCCCCGGGGGCAAGCCGCCGCGACTCGCCCACCCGCAGGCGAACCCGAGCGCGCCGGCGAGGGGCCGGGTCGCGATCTTCCAGTGGGGGACCTACCTCGAGTTCCTCAAGCGCCCCGTCCTGGGCGCGCTCTTCGGGCAGTTCGTGTGCTTCATCTTCGCGTTCTCGACCTTCATGTCGGGCATCGCCCTCTTCGCCGAGCGCCGCTTCGCGTGGCACGGCCACCCCTTCGGGCCGCGCGAGATCGGGTATCTCTTCGCGTACACGGGCGGCCTCGGCATCATCCTCCAGGCCGCCGGGGTGGGCCGGCTCGTGAAGCGCTTCGGCGAGAGGCGCCTAGTCGTCGCCGGCTTCGCCTCGCTGTTCGTGGGCCAGTTCTTACTCGCCGTCGTGCACGACATCGGCCCGCTCCTCGTCGTCGCCACGCTGGCGTCGTTGGGCACAGGCGTCCTCCGCCCGGCGCTTACGAGCCTCATCACCCAGAGCGCCGGCCGTCACGAGCAAGGCGTCGTGCTCGGGGTGAACCAGTCGCTCCAGTCGGTCGCCCAGATCGTCGCGCCGGCCCTGAGCGGCCTCCTCATCACGGGAGGGCTCTTGCCCGCGTGGGCGTGGATGTCTGCCACCGCGGCGCTCGCGGGCCTCGTCCTCGCGCGGTCCGCGCTGGCCCGAGCGCGAACCGCGAGCCCTGGCCCGCTGGCGAGCTAGACTGGACCAAGGCCAATGCCGCTCACTTGAGAGAGGGAGATGGGCCGTAGAGGCGCAGAGGGCGCAGAGCAGAGCTTGGGGTCGAAGGCTGGAGACCTGCGTCAGCGAACGATGAGGCTGCGCGGGATCACGATGTCGACCGTCTCGCCGGCCCGCTGAACGGTCACCCCCACGGGCGTCCCCGCCTGCCCGCGCAGCCGCTGGAGCACGTCCGCGAGCGACAGCCCGTCGGCGTCTTCGCCGTCGACGCGGAGGATCCGGTCTCCGGGGCGCAGGCCCGCGCGCTCCGCGGGATCGCCAGGGAACACGGCGCTCACGGCGACCCCGTCGGACGTCTGGTTGATGTTCGCGCCGATGCCGCCGAATTCGAGCCCGGCGCCGCCGTCGAGGGCGTGAAGAACGACGTCTTGAGCGAGCGTGCCCCGGGAGTCGACGCGCAGACCCGAGACGAGGACCACGCGATACCCGTCCTTCTGCGCGCGCAACGTGAAAGGACCCGGGGGCGCGCCGTCGAGACGGTACTGGCCGGTCTCGTCGGTCTTGGCGTCGGCCGCGTTCTCGGCGGTGCTGGCGAACGCGTCGAAGCGGAGATCGACGCCCGCGAGCGGCGACCGGCGATCGTCGTACACGTGGCCGACGACGGCGCCGCCCGCCGCGAGCACGATGCGTACGCCCGTCGTCGAGGCCGCGCTGCGCACGTCGATCGAATCCGACCGGGCGGGCGTCTTCCCGGGCGCCGATGCCATGAGCACGTACCGACCCGGCTGCAGCTTCTCGAGCCGGAAGGCGCCGCGCGGGTCTTCGTAGTGCGCCGGGCCGCGGCGAGCGGGCCGTCCGCTCAACGCCGACGAGGAAGCCTCGACGCTGATGGCGAACGACGGCACCCCGCGACCGCGGTCGTCGACCACGACGCCCTCGATCGCCCCGCCGGCCCTCAGCCGGAGCTCCACGCGCTGTCTCGACGCAACGGTGACGGGGTCGCTCGGCGAGAAGTCTTCCCACTCGGCCACGGCGTCGCACCCGATCGCCGACGAGGGCAGCTCGAACGTGCCGTCGTCGGCGCTCTCGGTCCGGGCCTCGCCGGGCTGGCCCAGGCAGGCGTAGACGCGCGCGTGCGCCGGCGCGCCGTCGGCGTCGCGCACGTCGCCGAAGACCGTCGGCGCCGAGACGAGGCGGACGCGCACCACGACCTCGGTCTGGCCCTCGGCGCGGGTTACGTCGACCTGCGCCGTCGCGTACCCGCGCGCAGCGGCCACGAGCGTGGTGGCCCCTTCGGCCACGGCGTTGATGCGGAACGCGCCGGCGTCGTCGGTCGTCGCGGTTCGAGTGAACCATGGCGCGCCCTCGATGGCGATCGAACCGCCCGCCACGGCGTGGCCGTCGGCGTCGACGACCTGACCGCGAACCGTGCTCGGCGCCAGCACGAGGGTGATCTGCTGGCTCCGCCCCGCCTTGACGGCAAGCTCGGCGCTCGTGACCGTGCCTTCGGGGTCGTGGTCCGCGACGACCCGGACCGCCATGACGGCCAGGTGCGGAAACGAGAAGCCTCCCGCGGCGTCGGTGCTCGCATCGCGCAGGATCGCGCCCGGTCCCGTGCCTTGCGCGGGGGTCACGAGCCGCACCGCTGCTCCGGGCACCGCGTTGCCGTCGGCGTCGAGAATACGACCGCGGATCTCGGGGTTCGCGTCGTCCGCACCCGCGGCGTCGGGGATCGACGCCGCCTGCCCTGATCCCGGCATTCGCAGGTCGGAGAACGCGGAGAGCCCGCGGAGGACCGTGCGGCCGAGCAGCACCGCCAGGCCACCCGCGAGGATCAGCGTCGCGACGACGAGCGCCGCGCTCCGACCCACGTCACGCGGCTTGCCGGACGGGTTCGGGATCACGAGCGCGCACCATTACCGCCCGTGGCCGACCGGGCAAGGCGGTCCCCACGGAGCCGGCAGGTTCAAATTTCCATCCATCCATTCATGCACCCACCAAGGCGCACAGGGCGTACAGTGCGCAGGCCATGGGGTCTCCCTTCCAAACGGGCGGTCGCTTTCCGTTCCTGGTCGTCATCGCGGCGTGCGCGGGAGCGATCGCCGGCTGCGGACAGAAGCAACGTTTCTCCGCAATCCCGACGACGCGCGCGACTGGAGCGCTGCTCCGGCCGCTGCGGGAGACCGGCGCGGTACGAGCGACCGGTTCGTGCTGAAATTCATCCGACCCTAGCTCTCCGCAGATCAGGAATGCCCCATGGTCCGCCACATCCTGCTGTTGCGACCTCGTGCCGGCAGCACGGCGCAAGCCATCGAAGCGTGCCGCGTCGCGTTGACCGGGCTCGTCGGCCGCATTCCCGGTCTCCTCGATTGCCGCTGGGGCCAGAACTTCGCTCCCGCCGAGCGGCGCGACGGCTTCACCCACGGCTTCACCATGGACTTCGTCGATCGCGCGAGCCTCGACGCCTACGGTCCGCACCCCGAGCACAAGCCGGTCGCCGCGCTGGTGCGCGGGACCTTCGAGCGGATCGTCGTCCTGGACTTCGCGCTCTGAGCCTTCCGGGGCCGCATGTCCCAGCCCGATCAGGCAAAGCGGGCGAAAGCGGGCGCCCGCGGGTAGAGTGTCGGGGTTGGCTCGAAACGCCCGCGCCCCAGGCGCGCGAGAAGGAAGTGCCCTTGTCCGAAGAACCGTGCGGAATTTGTGGTGGGGATCGGCGGATCGCGAACTCCTTCGGACTGACGACGACGTGCCCCAGCTGTCACGGCTCCGGGCGCCGGGCCGAGGCGCACGGTTTTCACGACGTGACCAAGACGAAGGAGTCGCACCACCGGCAGTCGAACCGGGCGGCGACCGTCGTGAAGGCGCAGTTTCCGGTGACGCCCGCGGGGATCGCGCTCGCGACCTCGGTTCGCGACAGCACGGTGTGCACGGCTGAGGTCAAGGCCCGGCTGATCCAGGAGATCATGGATCACGAAGACCGCCACGGCCTCATCACGAAGACCTTCGTCAAGAAGGTCCAGCAGCAGATCCGTCCGCGCGCCTAGCCCGCGCACTTGGCGCTCGACCAAGAGAGATTCGCCGCAGAGCCGCATAGGACGGAGGGGTTTTGTGGGCGCTGGGCGCACTGCGAGCAGATCGGATCCGCCGCGCAGGTCGCGAGACTTCGACCCCATCTCTGCTCCGCGGCTAGACTAGTCTCGCTCTCCGCTCCGCCGCGTGACTCAGAGCAGGAACGAGGCTCCGAGCGTGAACGTGGGATACCCGATGCGCAGGGTGATGGTGACCCTGTCGGTGACGTGCGCGCGACCGCCGAAGAAGAACGCGGGGCTGGCGCCCAGCGTGCCGTAGTCGAGCCAGTAGAGCGAGAGACCCGGTTCGACGAAGGCCGACCAGCGGGGCGAGAGCCAGAAGTTCCACTGGAGGACGACCGGGAGGAACATGTAGTTCGAGCGCCCGCCGGTCTGCGTGACCTCGACGCAGACGTTGGTGCCCGCCGGACCCGGCACGAACCGCCTGCAGGCCCCCGCGAGCGGCGCGGCGTCGCCGGAATAGTGCAAGAAATCGGCGCCGACCCCGATGGCGACGGAGTCGTTGATCGAGCCGACGAAGCCGTTGTGGGCGAGCTCGAAGCTGGCTTGCACGCCGGCCCCGAACCCTGACTGCGTGCCCGCCCCGGGCGGATCGGACACGCCGAACGCGAGGTGCGGCTCGAGCTCGACGGAATAGGGAACGTGGTCGCCGGGGCGCTCGATCGTGCTCTGCCCCCACGCGACCGTGCCCACGCCGAGCCACGCCGCGGCCGCGAGCCCGGCGAGCAGGCGCGCCCTGGCATTCGGCCTGGCGCGCGGGGTCGCCGGGGCCGTCAGCATGGGCCGCACGCCAGGGTCCCGTCGGGGCAAGAGATCGGCGCCCCTCCCCCGAGGCAGTGAACCGCGCACGTCGACACGTTGGTGCACGCGACGTGGCACGTCCCGGTGCAGTCGGCCTCGCAGGTCGAGACGCTGGTGCAGCGGATGGTGCTGCCGGAGCCTGCCTGCACCCCGCAGGTCGAGGCGCTCTCGCAGCTGTAATCGCAGTTGTCGCCGCAGATGGCGCCGCACGATGAGACGCTGTGGCACGTGAGGTTGCAATCGCTTCCGCACGACGACGTGCACGTGCTGACGTCGTGGCAGAGCGACGAGCAGCCGTTGCCGCACACGGTGCCGCAAGTATCGCCGACGCTATGGCAGTCCTGCGAGCAGCCGTCGCCCGTGCACCCCAGGAAGCAATCGCTCCCTCCGCTGCACACGCACGCCTCGCCGGGATCGCAGCCCTCGGCCGTCTTGCAATCGGTCGCGGCGAGCGACGCGATCGCAACGAACAGCGCGGCCACGCGCGCCACGGCGCCGCCAGGCGCCGCGCTCCGGGGGCGAGCGGTCCGATCCACGACCCCTAGTCGCTCCACGCGCGCGATCCGGCTCAGCATTCGCCTGCAGCGAAAGGTCCGCGCGATTTCAGGCCTCGAGGTCGCCGACGCGCCCGAACTGGACGGGATCCGGGTCGCCCACCATGCCGCTCAGTCAGGAGGAGAAGGAGATGGGCCGCAGAGCCGCAGAGGGCGCAGAGGACAGAGGGGTTTTGTGCGCGCTGGGCGAACTGCGTGCAGATCGGATCCGCCGCGCAGGTCGCGAGACTTCGACCGCATCTCTGCTCTGCGCCCTCTGCGCCTCTGCGGCCCATCTCGCTCTCGACCGCGAGCCGACCGGGAGAGGGCTAGCGCGGGACGTTGATCTCGCAGCGCCCGTCGCACGGCACGCCGTTGCAGCACTGCGACGCGCTCGTGCAGATTTGCCCGTAGAGCGCGCAGGTCGGCCCCGCGCCTCCACCGCCGTCGGGCGCGCCGCCTCCGCCGCCCCCGCCATCGGGCGCGCCGAGAGCGCCTCCGTCGGGCGAACCGCCGCCGCCCCCGGGAGGCGCGCCGCAGGGCCCGCAGATCCCGTGCGTCGCTCCGGCTCCGAGGACGCACGAGGTGCCCGGGCAGCAGTCGGCGTTGTCGGTGCACTGTCCGCACGCCGCGATGCACGTCGTGCCGGCGCACACGAACGGGGGCGCGCCGCCGTCCACGGCGTTCGGCACGCACGGCGAGCCGCCGCAGCAGTTCGCGCTCGAGGCGCACGCGGCGCCCGCTGCCGCGCACTGAGCCGCCGCGCACCGCGGGACGCCCATGTTGTCCTGCTTGCACGTGTCCATCGTCTCGCAGTTGCCGCTGCAGCAGTCGCACGACGCGTTGCACGACGTCGTTTGCAGCTTGCAAACATCGCCGTCGGGCTTGCAGCCCATCGGGTTGCGGCAGATGCCGACGGTCGCCGACGGCGCGATGTCGCAGGTGACCGGCTTTCCAGACCCGCCGGGGAGGCCCGCGGAGCCGCAGCAGTCGCCGTCGTTCGTGCACAGGTCGCCGACGACGTGGCAGCCGCTCGCGGGCTGACAGACCAGCGCGCCCGTCGGGCCCCACGGGGCGCACGCGCGGCTGCAGCACGGGCCGCCGCACGCCGGCAGGCCGGCCTCGTTGACCGCGAAGCCGCCATCGGGAACGGAGCCGCCGCAGAGCTGGCCGTCGACGACGCCGCAGTTGGCCGGTCCGCTCGGCGGGTTGACGCCGCACGTTCCGAGGGTCGCTCCCACGGCGATCGTGCACGTTCCCGTACAGCAATCCGAGGCCCCCGCGCAGGCGTCTCCTGCTTGCCCGCAGAACGACGAGGCCTGGCACGTCCCGTTCGAGCAGAGCGACGAGCAGCAGTCGCTGCCCGCCGCGCAGGCGTTGCCGAGGGTCTTGCACGTCGCGTTGAGGGACGCGCACGCGCCCGTCACGCAGCTCTGGCTACAGCACTCGCCGTTCGCGGTGCACGCCGTGTGGTCGGAGCCGCACGCGGGATACCGGCACACGTTCCCTGCGCAATCGCCGCTGCAGCAGTCGCCGGCCGTCGTGCACCCCGCGCCGAGCCCGAGGCAGCTCCCGCTGCCGCCGCCGGTGCCTCCGAAGACGCCCGGCGTGAGCGACGCGTCCGGCCCCGCGCCCACGCCCCCATCGCCCGAGCCGGACGCGTCATCGTTCCCGGACGGCCCCGTGTCCGACGCGGCGGTGGCGTCGGGTCCGTGAGCGCCCGCGTCGGGTCCGTTGATCGCGCCGTCCGATCCACATCCGGTCGCCCAGGCCAGGGCCCATGCACCGACGACGGTGATCGTGAAAACTCCGAGCGATCGACGTGTACCGCGAGATGGTTCCATTCTGTTCTCCCTTGCGACCAACCTGTCCCCGTCGCGAGCCCCATGCCCCCCGCGCGCGTGCTGTCCCGCGTGAGCCCTCATCGAATCGGCGGATAGGCGCACGAGCACCCAGCAGCACCCCCAACACCGGCCGAACCGGCGCACGACGCGCCCGTGGTGTCCGTACAGGGGACGCCGGCGCAGCAGTCGCCGTCCGTTGCGCACGCCTGCCCGAAGAGCGAGCACGCGGCAGGCGGCGGCGGGCCCGGAGGCGGCGCCGGCGGCGCGCCGCACACGCCGCTCGTCGAGCCCTGGGGCGCGAAGCACGGCAGGCCCGCGCAGCAGTCGGCGCTGACGGTGCATGCGGCCCGCGCCGGGCTGCACATGACCTGGCACGCGAGCTTGCCGTCGGCGCCCGGAACGCAGTGACTGCCGTTGCAGCAGTCGTCGTCGAACGCGCACGCGCCGCCCGCGTTCGCGCACGCGCCGAGGGCGTGGCACCGGGGGACGCCGAGCTTGTCGAGCTCGCACGCCCCCGAGTTACCGGGCGCGCCGCAGCAATCGTTACGCGCCGACGAGTTCGCGCACGCGTAGTTCTTGTAGTGGCAGACGTTCCCCTCGGGGTTGCACCCGGTAGGGTTCCGGCAGATTCCGACCGCGAAGCCCGGCTGGATCTCGCAGGCCACGTTGCCGTCGCCCGGCACGCCGCTCCCCGCGGCTCCGCAGCAGTCGTCGTCGCGCGTGCAGAGATCGCCGTCGATGTGACAGCCCTGCGCGGGCTGGCAAACCTTCACGCCCGACGTTCCGTAGGGCGCGCAGAGTCGGCTGCAGCAATCGTTGCAGGAGCCGCACACGGTCCCGTCGAACCCTCCGTTGCAGAACGTCGCCCCGGCGGGCGGCGCGCTGCAGGTGCCGAGCGCCTGCCCGGCGGCGAGGGTGCAGACGCCGCCGCAGCAATCGGCGGCCTGCGCGCACACGTCGCCGTCTTGAATGCAGAACGACGACGCGATCGAGCAGACGCCCGACGCGCAGAGTTGCGAACAGCAGTCTCCGTTCTGCGAGCAGGCGTTGCCCGACGTCTTGCACGCCTTGCCGAGCGCCTGGCATGTGCCGTTCGTGCAGGTCCCGCTGCAGCAGTCAGCGCCCGCCGAGCACGCCAGGCCATCCGAAGCGCAGACCTGCCCGGCGCAGCGGCCGCCCGCGCACGACAGCGAGCAGCAGTCGAGCGACGTCGCACACGACGCGCCGGGCGCCTCGCAGTTCACCGGCGAGCCCGCGAGGCAGGTCTCCGAGCGCGGGTCGCAGCGCCCGGAGCAGCAGGCGAGATCGCTGGCGCAGGGCTCCGCGGCCGCGGCGCACGAGGCCGTGCCGCCCACACTCGCATCCAAGCTGAGCGACCCAGAGCCCCCGCCGCCGCACCCACCCCAGACGACCGCTGCGGTCATCACGGCAACGAACGCTGCCAGAGCGAACCTTTGCATCGGCACGGGAGGTAGCAAGCACGGGGCCCGCAGGACGCGGCCGGATCGCGGCGCGATTCCGCGGCGCGGACTGGTCGCTCGACTTACCGCGCGGTCGGGCGAGCGACCGGCCATGCCGACACCGCGAGGCAGCGGTGCGCGCTCAGTGGCAGATCGAACCGGCCGCGACGCAGAGGACGTTGTTGTTCTTCGCGCAGCAGATCTGGCCCGGAGACGTGCACTTGCTCGCGCAGAGGTCGCACTGCCCGCTACATAGCCCTTCGCACGCGATCGCCCCGCAGCAGATGTAAGCGCCCGGGGGAGGATTCGCGCCCGGGCAGCCGCCGGCCGATGCGTCGCCGCCCGCGTCCGCGTTTGGCGCCGCCGCCTCGCTGCCGTCGGGGCCCGCGTCTCGCGACGCGAAGGTGAGCGTAGGGACGTCTCCGCAGGCGCACGCGAGGCCACAGACCAGAGCGAGCCATGGGGGCGAGGGGGCTCTCATCGAAAGGTGCCGACGAAAGCAAGCCCCGCGCCCCCGCGCGCGACGAGCGGCGCTAGCGGCGCGACGAATGGCGTCGCGGGCAGGCGCACGACGCCTGCAGCGGACCCGTGCTTCGCGAGGACCAAGTAGAGGCCGACGCCGATCGCCGCGACGCCGGCGACGCCGCAGGCCACGGCGATCGGCCCCTCGGCCAGCGCGCGCGACCGCGTCGACTCGAGGTCGGTCTCGGTCGCGTCGGCCCCGGGCCGGCACGCGCCGCCGGGACACGCGCGGTTCAGCGCGGCGATGTCTTCCTGGCGAACGACGAGGAGCACCGCCGACGCCGCGACGAGCGCGGCCCCTCCGCCGATCGTCCACCATCCGGCGCGCGCCAGCGACCGGCCTCCGGTCGCCCGGACGGGTTCGGCCGACGGCGATCGCTCCGGCGGGAGGTTCACCGTGAGCGCGATCTGCGCGCCTTCGGCGAGGACGATCTCGGCGTGGAAAGGCGTCGCGCCCGGTGACGTCGCGTTGACCACGTGCCGCCCGGGCGGCAGCGGCACCGACCCGGCGCCCGCCAGGTCGAAGCCCGCGTCGTCGACCCGCACGGAGAGGCCCGCGGCCGCCGGGTCCGGCAGCACCAGCGTCAGCAGGGCGATGTGCCTGCCCAGCGCGTCGAGCCTCTCCGACGCGGCGCGCGACACGTCGGCGCTCTGCGGATCCTGTCCGCCGAGCGCGCGCGCGCGGCGGTACGCGCGGTACGCCGGCGCCGGCTCCCCCAGTCCTTCGAGGCAGCTGGCGATCCGGAACTCGATCGACGCCGTATCGCGGACCTCGCGCACGCGCTCGAACTTGCCGAGGGCGACCTCGAACCGCCCCGCCTGTTCGTCTTGAAGGGCGTCGGTGAAGAGGGCCCGCGCCGCGGCGAGGGCGTCGGAGCTCGCCGCGTCTGGCGGGACTGGCCCTCCCGGCGGCTCGGCGCCCGCGACGGCCGCGACGAGCACGACGCTCGACGCGAACCCCGAGGCGAGCCCCCACGCGACGACGACCGTTCGCCGGAAAGCCGTCCACATGCCCGGACGTGAGCCTACGGTCCGGCGGGGCAGATGCAAACTTGATAGAATTCGTGTCCATGCCCCAGGAACCCGGCCGCAGCGGCACCGAGGCGAACGCCATCGACGCGCCGTCGCTCGCCGGGGTGCCGAGGCTCACCGCCGTCGCCGGGCCCTCCGCGGGGCGCGGCCTGGCCATGACCCACGCCCTCGCGACAGTCGGGCGGCACCCCACGAACGACCTCGTGCTCGACGATCCGCGAGTCAGTGGCGTGCACGTCGAGCTCCGCAGGGCGGGTGATCGCGTGCACGTTCGCGACGCCGGGAGCACCAACGGCACGTGGATCGGCGCCCACCGGATCGTCGAAGCCGAGCTCTCCGTGGGCGCCGAGATCACGGTCGGCAGCTCGCTCCTGCGCCTCGATCTCGACGGCGCAGCGAGCCCGGCCCGGCGCAGCGCGACTCACTCGTTCGGCGACATGGTCGGCGAGTCGCCCGAGATGCTCGAGCTCTTCGCGACGCTCGAGCGCATCGCGCCCAAGGACCTGACGGTGCTGGTCCAGGGCGAGACCGGCACCGGCAAAGAAGAGGTGGCTCGCGCGCTCCACGCCCGCTCGCCGCGATCGCGAGGGCCGTTCATCGTGATCGACGCCACGTCGCTCCCCGAGTCGCTCGCCGAGTCGCTGCTCTTCGGGCACGAGCGCGGCGCGTTCACGGGCGCCGATCAGCGGCGCGCGGGCTTCTTCGAGGCGGGCCAGGGCGGGACGGTGTTCCTCGACGAGGTCGGTGAGCTCCCGGAGGCGATCCAGTCGAAGTTCTTGCGCGTCCTCGAGCGCCGCGAGGTGACCCGCGTAGGCGGCACAGCGCCGGTCAAAATCGACGTGCGCGTCGTCGCCGCGACGCACCGCGATCTCCGCCACGAGATCGAGGCCGGGCGGTTCCGCGAAGATCTCTTCTTCCGGCTCGCCCAGATGCGCGTCGTGCTGCCACCTCTTCGCGATCGCCCCGCCGACGTCGCGGTCCTCTGCGCGAAGATGCTGCGCGAGCTCGCCGGCTCGGGTCCGCCGGTCACCCTCGAGCCCAGCGCCCTCGCGCAGCTCCAGGCGCTGCCGTGGCCCGGGAACGTCCGCGAGCTCCGGAACGTGCTCGTCCGCGCGGCCGCGCTCGCCCCCGGGTCGTCGATCCGCCGGGCCGACATCGCAGGCGAAGGCCTCGGCTTCCGGGGCGCGCGCGAGGAGCGCGCCGCGCTCGATCTCTCCGGCCCGTTCGCCGTCGCCAAGGAGCGCGCGGTCGACCGCTTCGAGTCGGCCTACCTCGCCGCGCTCATGCGGCGCTGCGGGGGTAACCTCTCGCTCGCCGCGCGCGAGGCCGACGTCGCGCGCAACCACCTGCGCGACCTCCTGAAGAAGCGCGGCCTCTACGGGGCTTCGTGGCTCGATCCGAAGGACGACCGCGAATGACCGCGCGTCTCCCGGCTTCCGCGCCCGCCGTGCTCGCGCCGGGGGTGACGGTGGGAGGCAAGTACCGGCTCCTGCGCCGCCTCGGCGCCGGCGGCATGGGCGAGGTGTGGGTCGCCGAGAACCGCGACACGGGCGCGGAGCTCGCCGTCAAGATGGTGCGCGGGCCCGCGAACGGCGACGACTCCGCCGCCCGGTTCCGGCGCGAGGCCCGGCTCGGCGCGAAGCTCGCGCACCGCGGCGTCGTCCGCGTCTTCGACCTCGTCGAGGAGACCCGCGGGACGCTCGTGCTCGTGATGGAACTCCTGCGCGGCGAGACGCTGGAGAGCGCGATGCGCCGCCGGGGTCCGCTCCCCACCCGCGAAGCGATCGCGATCACGGACGCCGTCCTCGCGGCGCTCGCGCACGCGCACGACGCCGGCGTCATCCACCGCGACGTCACCCCGGCGAACGTCTTTCTGGCGATCGATCCCGACGGCCACGTCACGCCGAAGCTCCTCGACTTCGGGCTCGCCAAGGTGCCCGCGGCCGGGGACGGGTCGGCGCTCCACACGCTCGACGGGCGCGCCCTCGGGACGCCGCGGTACATGGCCCCCGAGCGCATTCGCGAGCGAGACGCCATTGACGGGCGCAGCGATCTCTTCAGCGTCGGCGTGATCCTCTACGAGCTCTTGACCGGCACGTGCCCCTTCGCGGCGAGCTCCCCGGCGGCTTCGCTGGCCGCCGTGCTCGAGGCGGTCGTCGATCCCGATCCGCGCATCGAGCCGCGCGTGTGGCTCGAGGTTCGACGCGCGCTGTCGAAGCGCCCCTACGAGAGGCAGGCGTCCGCGCTCGCGATGGCGAGCGGGTTGCTGGCGGCCTGCGGCGAGACCGAGGTGTCCCTCGGCGAGGTGCTGCGGAACCTCCCCGTCTGTCGCGATCTGCCCGACAGCGAGGCGAGCCCCGGGCAGGTGACCCGAGCCCTCGGCGGGCACTCGATCGGCGCCAGCGCGAGCCCGGGCCCTCCGCGGCGGCGAGCGGTCTTCGCGCTGCTCGGGGTGCTCGCGGTCCTCGCCGGCGTCGCGACGATCGGCGCGTCGCTCCGCGGGCGCGCCGCCGTGACGGCGCCCGTCGCGCACTCCGCCGGAGACCTCGCCGCGAGGCCGCCGGAGCCGGCGAGCGAGGAGCTGCCGTCGGGCGCGCCGTTGCCTTCGAGGCTGGCGGCGCCCGGACTCAGTCCCGCCGCGTCGACGTCGGCGTCGGCTCCCGCGCCCTCACCCGCTGCCCGGACGCCGGCGCGTCCGGCGCGGCCCGTCCGGCCGAAGCCGGTCGCGATCACGCCCGGGTTCTAGCGGAAACGCCGTTCACTTGGGAGGACGAGACTGGCCGCAGAGAGCGCAGAGAGCGCAGAGCAGAGAGGGGTGGGACGCTCTGGGCGCGTTGCGAAGCCCGGTCGCACAAAGCCGAGGCTCTCCGCCTCACAGGGGGAAGGCTCTCCCTCGGAGGGAGAGAGCCGTCCGTCGACGGAGGGGCGTTCTCCCTCGGAGGGAGAAGGCCGTCCGTCGACGGAGGGGCGTTCTCCGTCGGAGGGAGAAGGCCGTCCGTCGACGGAGGGGCGTTCTCCCTCGGAGGGAGAAG
>ODAK010004999.1_pt1 | contig 13497 bp, 14 predicted proteins | sample 1539591 | NCBI WGS metagenome assembly ODAK01 (sample SAMEA3539303, study PRJEB22396) | soil metagenome | biome: tundra; feature: field; material: soil | place: USA | collected 2010-05 | depth 0.15 m | reverse complement strand
CGGAAGAAACCCACACCCGGCCCGCCGTGCGCGACCTGATCTCCGGACTCCTGGTCTCCGGGCGGACCGCACCCGAGCTACGGGGTCTCGCGGCACGATGCGGCATCGCCTAAAGTCGCGGCCGCCCGGCCGAGCTGCGCGCCCACGCGTCCGGCACCTCTAGTCCTTAAAGAGGCGGTCGCCGCCGGTGAGCATGGCATAGCGATCGAACAGGATCGCGAGGTAGTCGGCATCCGTCTTCGGCCGTCGAGCGCCGTAACAGCTGGCGACCGCCTGATCGAGGTCGCGATGCGCCTTCATTACGTCGGCTGGGGTCGCCAGGGGGTCGTACAGATCGCCGAGGGCAACGCCGGGGTGTGCTTCCCGGGCCTCAATGACGGCCTCCGCTGCTTCAGCGACACGTTGCCGGTGGGCGGTGTCTGGCTCGGGAAACGGGAAGGTGTTGTAGACCTGCTCAACAGACATCCTGAGATCGTTCTTGATCCGTCCGCCGACGGTCCGGACCCACGCTGTGAAGGTAGCGGACTGCAGGACGCCAAAAAGGTAGAGGTCGGCACAAGGGATCGCGATCGTCGAATCGCTGGCCACCATTGTGGGCGGGAAGAACCGCATAGGGACCAGCCGCCGAGTTTCGCCGACGTGGCGTGGGACGCAAAGGTAGTCGCTGGTAGGCTGCCGCATTTCGCCGAAAAGGTAAGGGGTGTCGGCGAGTGCTTTCGTGGTCGGGCGCTTGCTGCGCGAGCGGTACGCGCGCACTCGTTCGACCCGCTCGAGCAGGATTGGTGACCGCCGGATGTCCTCTGCGTGCGCGGCGACGAGCCAGAGGCACCACCGTCGTTCCCCGTGAAGGAGCTGACGGGCGGATGCAATCTCGCGAAGGTAGACAGCCGCGATGGGATCAGTGCGCCGTACGCTGGCGGCTTCATCCTCTGTGAAGAGGAAGGCTCCGTCGTCGTTGGGCATCGACCCGAAGCTGGCGGGCGGGACGTTACAGAGCGGGACTCTGCGCCGGGTAACGATGACTGGCGGGGCATCGATGAGATACGCGTTGATCTCTTTGGCTCGGCGTACCTGTGGGTCGGACTTGGGTGTGGCGTAGTCGAAGATCTGTCGCTGGGTGGGCCACGTCCGGCTGGCGAATCCGATGATCACGCAATGGACGCTGGCCTTGCCGCGAGCTTCGCTGGTCCAAGCAAAGGTTCGGTGGGCGAAGCCGATTTCCAAACCATCGGCCAGGAGCGGCGGCCAGAGGATGGGCACCTGCTCGCCTTGCACGATCGAGTTCGTGGAGACGAATGCTACGAGAGTGTCGGTGCCTGCGATGTAGGCGGCGGCCTTGTCGTACCAGGCGGTGACGTAGTCGAGAGTCCCTGCACCGCGGCGGCCGTGGAAGACCAGATCCATGTCGGCTTGCTGCTCGGAACTACGGGCCTTCTTCCCGACGAAGGGTGGGTTGCCGAACAGGTAGCTGCACTCGCGCGCTGGCAGCACCTGGTGCCAGTCGATGCGGAGGGCATTGCCCAGGTGAATGTGAGCCGTGTCGGCAATGGGGAACCGAACGTGGTAACCACCGAACTCGCGGCCAAGCGCGCGGTTCTCAAGGTGGTCCATCAGGTACATCGCCGTCTCGGCGATGCGCACGGGAAACTCCTCGATCTCGATGCCATAGAACTGGCCGACCCGCACCTGGCTGTCGACAGTGACGTCGAGGACGTCCTGGCGGGCGTTCGCCTTGTCTCGCGCCCGCAGCCTCCGCAGGCACTCGGTTTCGATCTTCCGGATCTCCCGATACGCGATCACGAGGAAGTTTCCGCACCCACAGGCGGGGTCGAAGAAGGTCAGCGACGCCAGCCGACTGCGGAAGCGGACGAGTGCTGGGCGCGTTGTCGCGGCATCCAGCTCACGCCGCAACTCGGCCAGGAACAGCGGCTCGATCGTTCGAAGGATGTTCTGTTCGGTCGTGTAGTGTGCTCCGATCTGCCGCCGGGCGAGCGGCGTCATGACCTCTTGGAACAAGCTGCCGAAGATCGCCGGACTGATGGCCGACCAATCGAACAGGCAGCACTCGATGAGGCTCTCCCGCATGTCCCGCGTGAAGTCTGGGATCGGCAGGGTCTCCTTGAACAAGCCACCGTTGATGTATGCAAAGGCCCTCAGGGTCTCCTCGAGATTCGTGGAGCGGAGCTTGGGTGCGGTGTTGAGGACCTGCCACAGATGACTCAGAGCCGAACCAAGGTCGCTGCCGTCCTCCCGCGTCTGTTCGAGCAGCCAGGAGTGGAAAAGGTCTTGTTCCCAGACCTCGGTGTCATCGGCGAACAGTGCGAACAACACGCGCACCATCAAGACCCGCAGGGGATGGCTGTCGTACCCGGACGCCTTGAGCGCATCGTGGAGGTTGCGGAGCAAGAAGGTGGCGGTGAGGTTGACCTCGACCTCGTCACCCTCGGAGACGCGACGCCGACGGCGCCCGGTAAGCACGGCGAACAGCTGAACGTGCGCGGCAAGGTCCGCGAGCGGGAACTCGACCTTCGTATCGGCGTCGAGGTCGCGCACCACCATTCGGGCGAAGTCGCTGACGACGACGAGACGCGGGTGGTGCTCGGGCCGTAGGCCGGGCAGGTAGTCCATGGCTTGCGCCATGGCTGCCTCGAGGTCCTCACCGGCGGACTTGTGTTCGACGGCGATGACCCCTGGCCAGAAGACGTCCATGAAGCCGCCGCCACCGGTCGACGCTCGTTTGGCGTGCTCTTCGTACACAGCGACACTGCGGCGACGGATGCCAAATACCTGGAAGAACTCATCCCAAAACGTGTCCTTGTTGGCACGCTCGCGCGTCTCGTCCTTCCACTCGGCGGCAAACCTGTTCCCGCGCGCCTGCACGTCAGACCAAGAGATGATGCCCGGATCGGGCGTGATTGGTGTCATCGTCAAATCAGTCGCTGCTGATTGCTACCGAAATACGAGCCTTGGAACAGCTCCTTGCGGACGGCCTCGAGCTGCTCGACGGCAGCGTCAAGACACAGGCGATCTGGTCTGGGGAGCGCTCCATTTCAGAACGCGACTCGACGAGCGGACGGTAGTCGTGCCCCGACGTCGCCATCTGACCGTTCCCCCTTGTATCGCTACTGGCCACACAGTAGCGGGCCGGCCAGTCCCTTTGGTGGCGCCGCCACCGCCGCGGCGACCGGTCTAGTTGAGGCCGCGGCGGGCAGCTTACGTGGCGCTCCACCCCCCGCGATGAAGCTGCAGCCCTAAAACAGCCGTTCCGGCCACGCTGATGACCACCCCGTGCCACCGTGCCACCGCGCCACCAGGGCCGTTCAGGAAACTGAACACTGTAGCGGTGCTGACGGGTCCGTCGTTACCAGCACCCCGAGTCCATGTACTAGGCACCTGGAGCAGTAGCGTCGCCGACGCCGAGATCCGCGCTGCACGCCGCCGACGGGGCCGGTCAGCGAGCCGACCGGCCTTGCGCTGAGCAGGCTCGACGCAATCGCGTGTAGGCCAGTGTCACCAGTGGCCGATCAGCTCCCACACTGCCAACGTGAGTACTCCCGCCACCGTGAGGGTGATCACGCCGCCGAGCCATAGCGCTGCCCGGCGTGATGCCGTCCTGATGCCCGCTGGCAACGGCGGCCGCCAGCGCCGCGGCGCTGGCTCGCCGACGTCCAGGCCGCTGCCCGGCTCGGTAACACCGTGGGCCGCATCGAGCGCCTGGCGCAGCTCGCTCTCCCGGAGCCGTGGCGGCATGATGCGGTACACCTCGCTGGTCGGCTCGAAATCGTCGTACATGGCCCCAACATTATGGCCCGGTCGGCGTGGCCACGAGCGCCGCCGATCAATGGGGTATCACGCGGTATATCCGCAGTAGCTTCTAGCCTCTGACCTGCTGAAGAACCTTTCTAAAGATTTTTCGGTGGGTCGCGAAAGTGCTACGCAGGCGGGGGGTGAATCCTCTGCTAACGCCCGGCCGGTCTGCTCACCCGCCGAGAGCTGGTGCGCGTCTCGGAAACGAAGGTTTCCGAGAGGGTTGCCAGATGGGGCGCGGCGTCAGCTCGACGTCCCCCTAGCCCGAATGCCCTATCCCTCCCGGTTGGGCGGTGGCGACGTAGCGCCGTGTGATAGCCGCTGTGCGCCAGCCTTGTGCTAGCCCGTTATGTAAATACGCGGTCGTTCGCCTCTAGTTCGCGAATCCGGATGATCCTCCATGCCGTGATCCACTCCTCGGCCTCGGCGGCAGTGGCGGTGCAGGCAGCCACGATGACCTGCACTGCGGCCAGGGATGGTAGCCGGATCCGGTGTGGATGCAGGGCGTCATACATCGTGCTGGAGGGCAGCGAGCGGCCACCCGGCTGCCGGGTGATCTCCCAGTAACCTGGCTGGCCCGCCCAGGCGCGAAGCGCACGCAGCTGGCGAACATACTGATTTGCTGTGCGCGCCGCCAAGGGATCTGGCTGTCCCGGAAGCAGGCGCCGTCGATCACCGCCGGGCCCGGCTGATGTCCCGCTCCGCCGGGTAGCGGCCTCGGCCTGGGTGATCTTCCGCTGGCGGCTGGCGGATGAACGCTGCCGGTGGTCGGCGGCGTTTGCCTTAACCCACAGCGTGCGCCATTCCTTCGGGTTGGCACCGCAGCTGCGGATGAACGCCTCGGCGACTCCCCAGGTCGGGCATTGTCGCCCGGCCGCGGCGGCGGCGAGAACGGCTGACGAGTAGTTAGTGTTTTTCGCCAGCTTCCGGTAGGGCGGCCGGCCGGCTTGCTCGCGGAGCTGACGCAGCCCGAGGGCCAGATCGGCGACCGGCCCCTCCCAGGTGATCGGGATCTCTGGCCGTGGCATCGGGGAACCCTGACGGTGGCAGAGGGCAGCGGGTTTCAACGTCCCCAGGCGGCCAGAGCCGCCCGGGGATCGCTGATGGCGGCCATCGCCGTGACGACTACGCCCAGCGCGAGCACGGGAGCGTAACCCAGAAAAGCCAGCACGACGATGAACGTTAATATGATCACGAGGATCACGACCCGGACCCGGGGCGTAAGTCCGGGGAGGCCAGGGCGGGCGGGTCTCGAGGTGGGCAGCATGGTGATTCCTCCGAGGAGTCGTTGGTCCGGACGGGCTTGCAGTTATGGCCCCGCGTCGATGATCTCCCCGCAGCGGATTGCCCTCCGCCGCGAGCTGCGCGGTTACCAGGAAATAATGCCGCATCCAATGTCAATCTCTGCGGAGCGCGCTGCGCGTGGCGAAGCTGGACAACCGGGCGGAACGCGAGCGCTCTTTCCTGGCCCCTGTTACCCCTGGTAGATGCCCCATACCGCTGGAACGGCGCCCCGGTGGCCGGCGGCCCGCACCTTGTCGAATCTCCCCGGATCCCCTCGAACGCGTCCGATGTGCTCTAAAGCTCCCCGGTGGTCTCGCCAGACAATCTCTTAGGAAGAATCATGGGGATACCCGCGAACGCGCAGACCGCGTTAGGGCAGCCCACAGGCGCTGGTTCGTTGGTCCGGACGGGCACTTGGGCAGATTGATGAACGGCCCCCCGGTTGCTCCCGGGGGGCCGTTGTCTTATGTGAAACTCCAGACAACGCACCGGCGCCGCGCCTGACAACGTCCCGTTACCGGCAAATCACCAGTCCTAAATGGACTCGGGGTGATGCCAGTCAACGAGCGGATCCCGGGTGCGTACCCGGGCAAATTGTGCAATTTGCAGTGCCGCAGGAATTGATACGGCGTTTGCTCCGAGCGCTGTTCCGCCCCACATGGCCGGGCTCGATGACCCCGTAGTCCCCCGGGTTTCGGTGTTAGATGCCGGTTATGGATGTTGCGGGGGGCTGGTACGCGTCGGGGACGTTCTTGGCGGGCGCGGGTGTCGTGGTCGCGGTGCTCGGCGCTGTGGCTGTGGTGTGGGTTACCCTCGCGGTCGGCTTCCCGCGCCGGCGGCTGTATTTCGGGTTACGGGCCGCGGCGCCGCTGCTGGCGGCCCCGGCCGGGATGCGGGGCGATCTTGAGCTGTACCACCGGGGGACGGCCCTGGCTGACCCGCGCGTGGTGACGGTTGAGCTGGTCAGCCGCGGCCGCAAGGACATCCCGAGCGAGGCGTACGACGACCGGCAGCCGCTCGTGCTTGATGCCGGTGCCCGGATCGTCGAGGTCCTCCAGGTCACGTCCGGTCCTGGGATCCTCCCAGCCCCGCGGATCACCATTGACGGAACAACGCTGAAGGTCGGGCCCAGCCTGATCGGCAGGCGCCAGGAGATCACCATCAATGTCCTGACAGACGGCGGGGAACCGTCCCTGGCCTGCCACAGCCCGCTCATCGACGTCCAGGTCCGGCAGCGCACCGAGGGATCCCCGCAGCAGTGGCCGTGGTGGACGGTGGTGGTGACGGCGGTGACGGCGGTGGCGGTGGCGGCGGGGACGGTGGCGCCGTGGGCGGTGTGGGCGGCGGCGGGGACGGCGAGGACGGCGAGGACGGCGGTGGTGGCGGCGGTGGTGGTGGTGGCGGTGGTGGCGGTGTGGACGGTGGCGGTGTGGACGGTAGCGGCGAAGGGCAGGCAGTGACTACTGTCCAGCCCGCTGCCGGTTCAGTACGGCTTTTGCTCTAAGGCGCCAGCGGGGCCAGCGCCCGGCGCTATAGAGTACGGCTTATGATTCAAAGCCGTACCGAACCGCGATTCGGGCAGCGGCCGGGCACCCCGGCGCCGAACGCGGGCCGGAAGTACCCCGCCGAGCCGCTGACCCCCGGCGAGGTCACCGCGATCATCGGGCAGTGCTCGCGGCGGGCGCCGACCGGCATCCGCAACCGGGCCCTGCTGACCCTGCTGTACCGCAGCGGGCTGCGGGTCTCCGAGGTCCTGGCCGTGCGGCCGTCCGACGTCGACATGGCCAGGCACAGCATCCGGCTCCTGGGCACCAAGAGCGGCCAGGCGCAGACCCGCGGGTTCCACCCGTCCGCCGATGACGCGCTCGCGCGGTGGATCGACACCCGCAAGGCGCTCGGGACCGGCACCGGCAAGCTGTTCTGCACCCTGGCCGGCACGCCGCTGTCCGACGACTACGTCCGCGGCCTGCTGCGCCGCCTCGGAGCCAAGGCCGGTATCAGCAAGCGCGTCCACCCGCACGGGCTGCGGCACACGTTCGCCGTCGAGCTCGAAGCCGCCGGGACGCCGGTAACCGTGATCAGCAAGCTACTCGGGCACTCAAGCGTGGCCGTCACCGCCCGCTACCTCGATCACCTGACCAACGGGCAGGCCGTCACGGCGCTAGAAGGCGCCGACCTGCCGCCGCTGTAAGCAGGCTACGTATCCCGGTGGGAACGGTTTCTGAGACTTGGTTGCCAGATGAGGCGCGAGCGTTAACCGCGCTCGATGACCCCCCCGCCAGCCTAAGGTTTCGCACGGCCAAGGAAGCCGGAGCTTAGCTGGTGCCGTGAGGTCTACGCTCGGCGTCATGGGCATCTTGTGGGCCGCCAGCTGGGGCCTGCTGGGAGGGCTGTGTGTGGAGTTACTTGAGCTGTACGCGCATATCCGCCACACCCAGAAATGGAACTGGCGCGAGCCGATTCGGCTGGGCATAACCCTCTACTTGATCTCGGTGGTGTGCCGAGTAGGCGTTGGCGCCGTTTTAGCCGCCGCAGCGGCGGGCAGTGGGCAGGTTTCCGGCACGCTCGCCGCGTTTGGCCTCGGAGTCGCCGCACCGCTGGTCATTGAGAAACTCGCGCGCGCAGTCCCCCGTACCGAACTGGTCGGCGCCGGTGCGGAGCATGCCCTTGCTAGCTCTGCTCCCCCCCTCACGGCGCTGCACGAACCTGCTGCCGAACCTGGCGGAGCAGCCGATGCGCGCTAACACCTGGCTGGGCCGCAGCATCGGTGCCCTTGCCCGCACCGAGCCTGAGAAGATCGCCGCACAGGATGTCTACGAGGAACGGATCATCGGCTCTGCGCGCAGCCACCGGGAGAAGCTGAAACTCATCCGTCTTCACCGCGAGCAGCAGGGCGCGAAGCTAATACAGCGGACCGCTGCCCAGGAGGTTGCCCGCGCGTCCACGGGCCAGGACACCGCCGCAGCAGCCGAGGCCGAGCGTGACGCCGCCCGCGCCGACGCAGAGCAGGCCCGTAACACCTCAGCCCCACCCCGCCAGAGCGCATCCCGGCTGGCCGAGTTCCGGCGCCAGTTGGAAGAGCAGTACAGCAAGCGGCCCACGCTCCGGCGCAAGCTGGACGATCTGGACAGCAAGCTGGACGATCTGCACAGCAAGCTGGCCGAACAGGCCAGCGCGCTAAGACTGGCGCCACCCCCTCCTCGCTCAGAGCCCCGCCAAGCCGCATCCCGCCGGGCCGCGCTACGGCGCCAGCGTAAGGACGCGCTCCGGCGCGAGCTGCAGACCCGAACGCAGGCCGCTAAGAAGATCACTGCGCAGGACGCCTTTGAGCAGTCGATTCTGGGAAACCGGAAGCTTTCGAATGAGGAGAAGAATGCGATCGTCCTGTGGTACCGGGCACCTGGAGGCCGTGAGTACATGGAGCGCCTGCTGAAGCACAGCCGTTCCTCCACCCTCCCGTTAGCTCCTGCTGAACCTCAACCGCATCGCCCGACATAGGCCACTCCTCCGCTCCTGCACAGCGACACACGCTCCTGCACAGCGACACCGAGGCATTACCGAATGATCATGGGCGGGCTGGCTATCTGCGGAAGAGCAGCCAGCCATGACCACCGGAAGCCCGGCCCGGGGCCGACTCCCGGGATTCAGGTTTCACCAACCGCCGCCCCTGCATGGCCCAGCTAGGGCCAGCGATGTGGCTCGCGGCCGATTCGCCCAGCCACGGTCAAGCCGAGAGAATATCTGGCATGGCTAAAAGGCGAGGTGGTCTGCCTGCGCAGATCGAGGCGGACTTGCTCGACGACAGGGTGCCGCTGTCGTCCCTACTGCAGAGGTGCGTCGTGCTCGGCAGGCAGGCCGGGTCGGAGAAGCTGCGGGACTGGGCCCGCTGGGAACTCAACGGTTATGCCGACGCGGACAGCGTGCCGAACTACCGTCACGTTCACGCAGCCCTGATGGCGGTGATCACCAACAACGCGGGCTACAACGCCATGACCCAGCGGATCCCCGAGGATGTGTTTCCCGATCAGATCCGCGACGTGATCCGCGAGACGGCTGGCGACATCGAAGACGCGATCATCCCCTACGGCATCGGCATGGTGGAAGAACTTGCCAGTCAGGGCACGGACATGCATCGCCTCAGCCCGCCCTTTTCGATCGTCATAGCCGACACGCTAAACCAGTTCAACATGGCACCGAATAGCCGCGTCGCCCAGGTGTACTGGTCGGTGTCCAACGCCTCGCTCCGCGGCATCCTCGTCCGCGTCCGCACCGCCCTAGCCGACCGAGTCGCGGAGCTGATCACGCTGACGCCGCAGGATCAAGACGTGCCGGACAAGCAAGCCGCAGCCCAGGCGGTCCAGCTCAATATCACCGGGGAGCGCCCCACTATCCACTTCGGCGGCAGGCGTGCGGGAGACATCGTGACCCACAGTTCCGGCAGCGAGTACAACTTCGGACCCATCACCGGCAACGTCGCCGCCGGCAGTTCCGACGTCACCCAGAACTACAACGCTGCGTTCGACATCACCAAGGTGCGCGAGTTCGCGGACCTGGTCGTCGAGATCGGCGGCCTGCTCGGTCTCGAAGACGGCCAGCAATCCGAGCTCTCCGCCGCCACCTCCGAGCTTCACCAAGCTATCGAAGACCCCAAGGCCGACAAAGGGCGCATGCGCCGGGCAGTCGACGCAGTGATGGGCTATCTCAAGCTCGCCGGCGGCACGGCGCTTAGGAACGCAGCGATCACCGCCGGCAATCAGGCTGGCAGCGAGCTCGATCTCGCGATCCGCCACATGCATCTATAGCCGACTTGCAGGCGACCAGGGGCATGGACGAGGCGGAGTGACCTGCCTGAAGTCCCGGCCGCGCATCGGCGTGCATCCGGTCGTCCAGTGAGGGCAGCAGATGCGAATCCGACACAGAGACTGGCAGCGAAGCCAGATATCCGGCACAGCACCAGCTGCTGCAAGCCTCCGCCGCGCGCAGCGCCACGGAGAGCCTCACCGCTGCGGCCGGGACAGGCTTCCCCGCTGCGGCGGGCATGCTGTTCGCCGGGGCGGAGTGGCCCGGGCCGCCCGTGACGGGGTGCCGATAACGACGGACCCGTCAGCACCGCTACGGCGTCCAGTTTCCTGAACGCGGCTGGCACGATGGGCGGGTGACGATCAGCGAGCGGATCGAGACGGCCCGGCGGGAGCGGCGGGTCCTGACCCGTGTCTCCCGTGCCGGGTGGCGGCTGGAGCAGGCCGAACGGGAACGGACGTGGGCGCTGGTCTCGGCCCGCGCCGAGGGGATCTCGATCCGCACCCTGGCCACCGCGGCCGGGCTGTCACCCTCCCGGGTGCACCAGATCGCCGCCGCCGCCGACCTGGACGCGCTGGACGCCGCGCTCGGCGAGCTGCGGGCAGCGGGCTGGCCAGCCCCGGAACATCCCGATTCCGGGGAGGACACCGAACTAGACGGCCGGGACACCATCGCCGACCGGCTATCCGATGAGGTGAGCTGGCTGCGGCAGTGCGCAGACTGGCTCGCGCACCTGGACGCTGATAGCTACCCGCCAGCGGTCAACCTGCGCCCGTCCGCCGACTGGCCAGACCGGGCCATCGTGGCCGTCGACCTCGCGCGGGTGGCCGCGGTCATCGACCGCATCGCCGCCGACGTGGACGAACTCGCCCGGGCCCGGCGGGCCCAGGACCTGACCACCGCCGCGGTGCTGCCCGACCCGCGGGCGGAACGCCGCCGGCGGCTGGCCGAGCCGGACCTGGAGTTCCGGGCCTTCTGCACCCGCCGGCGGCTGCCCGCTTCCTCAACCCCGCAACTGGAGCGGGCCTGGGACGCCTGGCAGGCCGAGCGATACCAGCGCGGCGAGATCAGCCAGCGGCCCGGCTACACCGACAACCCGTTCCGGGCACGCTAACGCCCCCCGTGCCACCGCGCCACCGCGCCATCAGGGCAGTTCAGGAAACTGGACGCCATAGCGGTGCTGACGGGTCCATTGTTACCGGCGGGTACAGCCTGGCGATCTCCGCCGGGGTGCCGTCCCGGCACAGCGCAGCCGTATCCGATCCTGGCCGTTTCTCGGCTCCTTCGCCACAGCGCGTTACGATATTGACCATGGACGGACGCGCCATGGTGCCCTCGGCTGCCGCCGCGGCTCCTGGCGACCGCAGGGACCGGGCGCGGAATCCCTGGCGGGCAGGGCGGCACGTGGTGACCGTTCCCCGGCTGGCGGACCTGCAGGGCCCGACGCACGGCGTTGTGGAGCTGCCGCACCGGATCGTCTGGCAGGCGAACCGGAAGGTCGACCTGGATCACCCTGCCCTGCTGCTGTGGGCATATGAGGCCGTCCTGCGCGAGGCAGTCAGCATTGAGGAGTTGCAGCGCTGGCTTGACGGCCCCACGCTGGTGCGGGTCTGGCCGCAGCTGCACCTGCCTGCATCCGTGCGGGAAGCCTGGCTGCAGCAGCACCCCGAGCTCGGGCGGGCCGCCGCCTGACTTCTGGCGGTGCTTTGCCGGCTCAGCGGGGCCAGTCCGAGAAGGCCTTCCGGACCTGCCGGATCCGGGCCGGGCTGAGCCCGTACTGGAGGCGGAACACGTCGTCGTCTAGCTGATCGAGGCGTTGCATCGCATCGGCGAACTCGTCGTCGACCAGGTCCGGGTCGGCCCTGCGGGCCAGTTCCAGGAGCCGCTGGCGGTCGTAGCGGCGCAGGGCGGCCGCCACGTCGAGGTAATCTCGCACCTCAGACCTCGTGGCCAGCGCCGAGACCTTCTGCCCGAGCAGCTCGTCCAGGTGCAGGACCGGGCCGACCTCCATCATCACCGGCGAGCACCTGCGGTCGAACCGGACGAGCTGGAGCCGCACGAGTTCCCCGCCGCGCGACACCTCGTACTCGGCCATGTCCCGCTCGAATCCCTCGATCACCTCCGCCAGGTCACTGGCCCCGGCGACTTCCTCAACGGCGAATCCCGCCTGGGTGAGCGCGGCCGCCACGAGCCCGGCCGCGGCTTGCACCGCGCCGTCCCCCGCCGCGAACAGGTCGATGTCCTCAGTCCGCCGCGAGATGATGCCGTAAGCGGCCAGCCCGTTACCTCCGGCCAGCGCGAATCCGTGCTCCCGGGCCGCTGCCAGCGCAACCCGCGCGACCTCGGCCTGGAATTGGTTACCTAGCGCCATTCCAACGCCCTTCTAGTTCGGTAGCAGCCCGCTACCGGCGCAGCTCGTACATGTCCCGGCGGCCGCGGTGCGGCTGCTCGTGCGCGTCAGCAGCGTAGGCGACGGCATCAGCGCACACCCGGTCCGCAGAGCGGCGTGCCCACCGGTCGATCGCCATCCGCGCCGCCGCGCCGCCGGGAATCTTGCGCGGCCGGTGGGGAAGGCCGTGCCGTGACTTTGCGATTGCAAGCCAGGTGGCCCGTTCGTCGGCCTGGGCCTTCTCTGGGTAGCGCCGCGCTGCCTCCTCCTCCAGTTCCTGGTGGGCTTCCTGCACTCGCTCGTAGGCCCGGGCCCGCAGCGCCTCATATGACTCGGCCAGCTCGGGCGGCAGGTAAAACGACACCGGCGGGTACAGCGGCGCCTTACCGTCATCGCGGTTCCCACGGGCCGCCGCCCGCTGCGCCTGCCAGCCGGCGTGAGCGTAACGGGCGAGGTCCAGTGCGTCCGGCGGCTGCCGCATCAGGTCCTCCACCGCGGCGGCGATGACGTCCGAGCAGGAGGCAGGGGGGCGGTCATCGAGCCCGGTCAGCGCGGCAGCCATTCCACCGACACGGGCCCGGCCGGGCAGCGGCCGGTCCTCCAGCAGTCTTGCCCGCCATGTGTTGACCAGCGCAGCCTGGCCGCGGGTCAGCCGGCCGGTCGAGTAATGCACCGGGGCTGGGTCTTTGTCCTGGCCCTCCTGGCCCTCCTGGTCCTCGACCTTAGGTGTTTCCATATGGATAGTATTTACCATGCGCGTGATCGTGGTGCCCGCCGACACCAGCCAGCCGTGCACGACCCTGACGGTGACCGGCGAGACATGGCCTGATGCCCTCGCGCGCCTGGTCGGCCATCCTGCCGAGCGCGCCATCTACGACCGCGACGCGGTGCTGTGGCTGAACGGCGATGGCCCGGGCGTCCTCCCGCCCAACCGGCGGGCGACGGCCTACGCCTTCGGGCTGTCCGCGGTCGCGGCCCGCAACGGCACCGACCCCGCCGCGCCCCCGTACTGGCTGCACGGGACCGTGGCCGTCACCGGCGCCGCCGCTGATGACGAAATTACCGACGTGCCTGCGCGGCTGTGTGCACTCTTCGGCGTCGAGCGTGACGAGGACCCCGCCGGGCCGCTGAGCGCGCCATGAATCAGGCCAGGCTCAGCGTCCGCTACGCGGCGTGTACCGGGATAAGGGCCGCCCAGAGTTCTCCCGGATCCCCGT
>ODAK010004997.1_pt1 | contig 13497 bp, 10 predicted proteins | sample 1539591 | NCBI WGS metagenome assembly ODAK01 (sample SAMEA3539303, study PRJEB22396) | soil metagenome | biome: tundra; feature: field; material: soil | place: USA | collected 2010-05 | depth 0.15 m | reverse complement strand
GATTCTCTGGGGGGAAACACTATGAGGTTTGCGACGATCCGAACTTCGCGGGGACCGCGGCTTCACGTTCGTGGTCGCGAGGGGTACGTGGACCTCGCCGAAGTTTCCGGAAACGACGCCCTGGTGAGCATCGACGGTCTGGCCGCCGGTGGCGACGCCGCGCTCGACGCCGCTCGCAAAGCGTCTAGCGGCGTTGGCAAAGAGTACGACCGCGCCGACTTCGCTCCCTCGACGCCGAACCCTCCGAGGATTCTCTGTCTGGGTGTCAACTACGCCGATCACGCCATCGAGGGCGGACGCGAAGTACCGAAGTGGCCGGAGTCCTTCGTGCGCGGTATGGGCAGTGTCATCGGCCCCTACGACGATCTCGTCGCCCCGGCTCTCACGGAGTGCTTTGACTTCGAGGCCGAAGTCGCCGTCGTGATCGGCAAGGGTGGCCGTTACATCCGTGCGAAGGACGCCTTCGAATCAATCCTCGGGTACTCCGCCATGAACGATGGTTCGGCGCGCGAATGGCAACGCAAGGCGACACAGTGGACGCCGGGCAAGAACTTTGAGGGTACGATGCCGATCGGTCCCGAAGTCGTGACCGTCGACGAGGTCGACATTTCCGACGTGGCCATCCGCTCCACGTTGAACGGTGAGGTGATGCAAGAGGCGCGCACGTCGATGATGATCGTGAGCGTCGCGCGCGCCGTGGAGTACTTCTCGGGCTTCACGTGCTTGCGTCCGGGCGACGTCATTGCGACCGGCACTCCGGGCGGCGTGGGTTTCGCGCGGACGCCGCCGGTCTGGTTGACACCGGGCGACGTGATCGAAGTCTTCGTCGAAGGCGTTGGGACTATCTCCAACACCGTGATCGCCGAGAAGGACGCGCCGGCCGACTGGCCTTGGCGCCCGTTGGAAGTGGACACCACGAACTTCTAACGGCGAAGAACTGCGTCAAGCAGCGATAAACCAAATTAGTTAAGGGGGCAGGATGCGGTTTTCAAAGATGGTACGACGGGGACGACTCGTCGATCACAGCAAAAAGCGACTCGTTCTCGTCGCCTCCGCGCTGGCACTCGTCGCTTCCATGGTGACGTTACCGGTCGCGGAGGGCATTTCGGGCGCGACGTCGTTCAAAGGGTCGATCACAATTGCCTCGGTCGCGCCCTTCACCGGCGCGGATGCGGCACTCGGTCCGAAGTACGAGACCGCGTGTTACGCCGCGGCCCAGGCGATTAACGCGGCGGGCGGCGTGCTCCGCAAGCAGGTCAAGTGCAAGACGATCGACACACGAGGCGACCCCGCGGACGCGGTGCCCGCGGTTCGTCAGATGTACGCCACGACGTCGAACCTGGTGCTCGTGATCGGGTGCACCTCGGACGAGGCGGCGACGGTCGTGCCGATCTTCGGTGCTCACAAGACGGTGTCGTTCTGCATGACGGGACAGTCCGAGTTCGACGCGGTTCACTACCCGTACTTCTTCCGACTCGTTCCGCCCGACGCGGCGGACTCGGTGGCGATGGTGCAGATTGCCAAGCGCCACAACTACAAGAACATCGCCCTGGCCTTCGGCAACGACGCGGGCAGCCAGACCTTCGTGACTCCGGCGCTCGCGGCCATTAAGCGCGCGAAGATGACGGTGGTCTCAAACCAGACGCTCGACATGTCGGCGTCGACGTTCCAGACCGAGGCGCAGGCGATCGTCCAGGCGCACCCCGACGCCATCCTTATGGAGGCGCTCGGAGCGGCGGGCGTGGCCCTTTTGTCGGAGATCTACCAACTCAACGGGAACAAGATGATCCCGACGATTGGCACGTCAGCCATGATTGACCCGGTCTTCTTCTCCGGCGTCACGTCGGGTTCGATCGGTGTTCAGAACTTCATTTCCGCCTTCGACGCGGACAACCAAACGGTCAACGCGTCCGGTCCGGCGTACCCGCTGTACCACAAGTTGGTTCTGGCGCAGGCCGGCAAGGTCTCGGGCGTCCCGAGCTTCCCGGGGCTTCTCTCGGCGAACGGCACGGTCCACCTGTATGACGGCATCAACATGGCGGCGCTCGCGATGGACATGTCCCATTCAACCCAGGGTGCCAAGTACAAGGCCGACATCTTGAAGATCGCCGAGGGCGTACACGGTGCGGTCAATGTGTCGAGCTACGCCGCGGGACTCAAGGACCTCAAGGCTGGTAAGAAGATTCACTACGTCGGCGTAGGTGGCTCATACCAGTTCGACTCGTACCAGACGGCGTTCGGCCCGTTCGAGGACGATCAGTTCTTGGCGAACGGCACGACGGTTGCGGTTGGCGGGACCCTCGGGTACTGCAGTCTCACGGAGTGTAAGTCGACACCGTAGTTTCCTCCGGCGTGGCCGCGGAGGACGATCGCCGCGGCCACGTCGGCTTTCTTAAATCCATCGATGGCCTAGCCACTCACTCTCGAAAGGCTTTGACGTGAGCGTCTTCCTCTCGTCACTCGGCTTCGGCCTCATATCGGCCGCGGTCCTCGCGATCGCCACCGTCGGATTCACGATGCAGTTCGCGGTCACCAACGTCCTCAACCTGGCCTACGGCTCGGTGATGATCAATAGTGCCTTCGTCACCTACTACCTCAACTACCACGCTCATCTGAACGCGTGGGTGGCGATGATCGGCGGCGTCCTCACGGGTGCCATCGCGTCATATCTGTTGAATCGTTTCGTCTTCACGCCCTTTCAACGACGCAACCTTCCGCCGATAGCCATCGTCATCGTGGCGCTGGGCGTCGATCTGTGTGGCACCTTCGGTCTCCAAGCGATCGTTGGCGGCAGTTACTTCTCCTATAAGCAGTCGCTCGGTCGCGAGCTCCACTTTTGGGGCATGTACTTCAGTACCTTGCAGCTCACCATCATTGGAATATGCGTCGTCGTCATGGGACTCATCCACTGGCTGCTCAAGTACACGCGACTCGGCAAGGCCATGCGCGCGACGTCGGCGAACGCGAGCCTCGCGCGTAACTCGGGGGTGCGCACCCAGTCGGTGATCTCCTCGACCTGGCTAATCTCGGGGGCGCTCTGCGGTCTCGCGGGCACGGTCTTTGCTATGAATACCGGGGTCTTCGCGGCGACGAGCGCCCAGCTCTACATCGTGCTGATGCTCGCCGCGATGTTCCTGGGCGGACCGGGCTCGGCGTACGGCGCGATGATCGGAGCCCTCACCATCGGGGTCGCGACCGAGCTCAGCGCCGGCTTTTTCAATCCCCAGTACAAGGAAGTCATCGCCTTCGTCGTATTGCTCGGCATGCTCACCTTCCGTCCCTACGGTCTCTTCGGAAGCGAGAAAACCATCTGATGAGCGCAATCGCTTTCTACGCGGCGACGATTATCGTCTACGGCGCCGTTGACTCGATGGCGTGTCTCGCCCTCAACGTGCAGTTCGGATTCGCGGGCCTCTCGAACTTCGGTTTCATCATCTTCCAGGCCGGTGGCGCCTACGTCGCGGCCATCCTCTCGATGGGGCCGTGGCAGAAGTCCAACGGCGGCTTCCAGCAGTACGTCCTCGGCTGGCACCTGGTGTGGCCCCTCCCGTGGATCGGGGCGGCCCTCTTCGGGGGACTCCTGGCTCTACCGTTCGTATTCCTGGTGGGTAAGCGCCTGCGCGGTGACTTCGCGGCGGTGGGCCTCCTCGTCTCGGCCGTACTGCTCAACCAGTTGGTGAACAACTTCGTGCCGCTGTTCAACGGCGCGGCCGGCATCTCGATCGTGCCGGCGCCTTTTTCGGGAAAATGGAACCCCCAGGGGCTCGGCTACCAGTTCGCCTACGGAGGCGTCGCCGTCGTGCTGTGCGTGCTGGTCTACTTCTTGTTGCGTCGAATGACCGAGTCACCCTACGGCCGGTCACTGCGAGCCATGCGTGACAACGACGTCGTGGCTGACGCGTTGGGCAAGAACGTGCGGGTCCAGCGCACGTCGATGTTGATCCTCGGCGGAATGATTGCCGGGCTTAGCGGGGCCATCCTGGTGGGCTTCATTAACCTCTGGGCGCCCGGCGCCTGGGGCTACGCCGAAACGATCGTCCTCTTTGCCGCCGTCATCGTTGGTGGCGCCGGTAATCACAAGGGCGCCGTCTTGGGGGCGATCTTGGTGCCCCTGGGCTTCGAAGAGATAACCCGTTTCCTGCCACCCATCGGGTCACCGTCGTTGGTGCCGGCGCTCGAGTGGGTCGCCATTGGACTCTTGATCATTCTCTTTCTCTGGTTTCGTCCCAACGGTGTTCTTCCCGAAAAGCGTCGCTTGCTCAGTGGCGTCATCGGCCGAGTTCGCGTCGAGGCCGTGTCCGGCGACGACGTCGAGACCTCGATCAACATCGGTTCCGTCGAGGAGTTCAACTTTCAAAGCGTGTTAAAGACGACGCCGGTGGCGAACGACCATCGCGCCATTCTCACGACGGATCTTCTCACGAAGAGCTTCAACGGTGTCACGGTCGTTTCCGACGTGAGTATCACGATTGAACAGGGTCGTCTCACGGGAATGATCGGCCCCAATGGCGCAGGAAAATCAACGACGTTGGCCCTGCTCGCGGGAACGTTGCCGGCGACGTCGGGCAAAATCTTCTACGAGGGTCGCGACATTACGCACGTGCCGTCGTACAAGCGAGCGCGACTGGGCTTGGTTCGAACCTTCCAGCTCGCGAGCGAATTCAAGAAACTCACGGTGCTGGAAAACTTGGTCTGCGCGATTCCTCGCCAGTCCGGCGACTCGTTCTGGGGATCGGTTCGAGGACGTCGGTACTGGGGAGAGGAAGACAAAGCCAACATCGAACGAGCCGAGGAGATTCTGGAGGGCTTCGGACTCGCGCAGTACGCCGACGCCTACGCCGGAGGACTCTCGGGGGGCCAGCGACGACTGGTCGAGATCATGCGCGCCCTGCTCGCCGAACCCAAGGTCCTGTTGCTCGACGAGCCCATGGCCGGAGTGCACGCGAATCTGGCCCGCAAGATTGGCAATCACCTCACGAAACTCTGCGACGGCGGGATGACCATCGTGATGGTCGAGCACGAACTCTCGATCACCGACGAGTTCTGTGATCCGGTGATCGTCTTGGCCGAGGGCAGGGTCCTGGCCCAGGGCACGATGGCGGAACTTCGGGCAAACTCTGAAGTGGTGGAGGCGTACCTTGTCGGTTGAACTTACGAAACCGGGATTGGTGCTTCGCACCGAAGGCCTCAGTGCCGGGTACGACGGCCGGGCCATCGTGAGCGATATCGCCGTCGAAGCCACGCCGGGAAAAGTCGTCTCCGTGGTGGGGCCGAACGGTTCGGGTAAGTCAACGCTTCTAAAGGCACTCGTCGGCGTGGTTCGGGTACTCGATGGTCACGTGACGGTGGGCGAGAGTGAGATCACGAACCTCGCTCCCGAGGCGGTCGCCAAACTGGGCGTCGGCTACGTTCCCCAAGTTGACGATGTCTTCCCGCCGTTGTCGGTGAAGGAGAACTTAGAGATCGGGGGCTACCTCCTCAGCCGCCACGAGATACCCGACCGAATTGACGCGGTGCTCGACTTCTTTCCCAAATTGAAGTCCATGATGTCGAGGAAGGCCGGCAAGCTCTCCGGCGGTGAACGCAAGATGCTCGCCATGGGTCGGGTCTTGATGCTGTCGCCCTCGGTGTTGGTACTCGACGAGCCGACGGCGAACTTGGCACCCTTGGTCGCCACGCAACTGCTCGAAGAGTTCGTGCGGGGATTCGCCGATCACGGGTCGACGGTGTTACTCGTGGAGCAACGCGCGAAGGCCGCCCTGCGCATCTCCGACTGGACGTACGTGCTCGGCGGAGGCCGCGTCGTGCTCGCCGGGGCCCCCCAGGATCTCGAACAAAATCCCGACTTCGTGGAATCCTTTCTCGGAGGTTCCTCGACGCGTCGGTGATCGCTCGCTTCAAACAGTGACGTTTGCATCGTTGTCCATCGTGGTCTCGATCTGACGGCGTCATCGCCGTTCGCCGGACGCCCCTTCGCTCAACCGCGTTACGCAGTGAAGGCCAGTCGAATGGTCGTCGCGATACCGACGACGATGACGAGGCTTCGCACTACTTTGGGCGACACGCGTCGGATGAGCAGCGTCCCGAGCCAGCCGCCGATCAGCGTGCCGACCAGGAGTACGTACACCGCGTCGAGGGCCAGGTGCCCGCGCACGATGAAGACGACCGCCGCGACCGCGTTGATCATCATCGACAGCGCACTGCGCAGACCCTGGAGTTCGTAGATCTCGAAGGGCAGCGTCAGCGCCATCACCGCCAGGAGGACGATGCCCAGACCGGCGCCAAAGTACCCGCCGTACACGGAGGCGAAAAAGACTCCGGCGAAGAGTGAACGACGCCGCACGGGATTGACGTTGTCGGTGAGGTCGACCTTGGCCAGGCGCTTCGTGACGTGCGGCGCGAGCGCGAAGATCAGTGTCGCCATTCCAATGAGCCAGGGCACGACAACTTTAAAGGTCTGTTGCGAGCCCACGAGGAGGAGCGCGGTACCGGCGACCGATCCCACGACGCACGGTGGTGCGAGCTCGCGCAGCAGTTTTGAGTGCGTCGACAACTCTCTTCGAAATCCCCGAATTCCACCGAGCGAGCTCGGCAAGATTCCTACCGTCGAAGAGACGTTTGCTTGCAAGGTCGGTATTCCGAGGGCCACCAAGGTGGGGAAACTCAAGAACGTGCCACCGCCGGCAATTCCATTGGAAATGCCGGCCGCGATGCCGGCGACAAAAATGATTAAGAGACGCCAACCAAGGGGAAGGGAGGTGGCGAGCATCCCCTTAATTCTACAAAATTTGGGGGCGTCTTCTCCACGAATTTCCCTGATGCTCTGGTATTTTTCGAGTTCCTCGTGAGTCAACAGTGTTGTTCGCGTCAGCGCGAAGTTGGTCCGGCATCGAGTGGACTTCTGCTCCGAGGCCGACGGCGAGAAGTTCTCTCGCGGGGCCGCGCCGTAGTTCGGTGACGGGATCGGCAACGTCGTGGCTCGCGTTCGTCTCGGGGCGCCACGAAAAGTCGGGGGTCAGCCTCATCGTGGCTGGGGTCCCCTGGTACTGCGGTCGGGTTAGTTGTCGCCTTGACACGATCCATTCAGGTGTTTACTCGTACGAGGTCGAAATTTGACTCGCTCCTTCATAAGGTCGACGCAAACGCGAACTGATCGAGGGATTCGAGCGTTGTCCTATCAAGACCACCACTGTACGGCGCACCAAAACTATGCCTGCATCAATTCTTGGACTTCGTCTCCACTCCAAAGGCGAGGTGATTCGCGATCAAGAAGCAGCGACGGAGTCGCTTGGCCATCTTGAGTTAACGGTGGCTCGAGCTATCGAAGAGCGCGTGGCCAAGGAGTACCGCAGTTTCTTCTCTATGCAATAATGTGAGCGAGAGCGGAGATACTGCTGAACGGACGAGTTCTATGTCAGACATCAACGCGACCTCTGATCACTCGTCAATGCCTGACACCGTCCTCGACCTGCTCTCCTTGGAGGCGAAGGGCCCCGCCTTGTTGAACGTGGACGGCGACGTCGTCGATCATGAGACTTTGCGTCAAGAGGTTGTTCGCCTCGCGGCGCAGTTGCGAAGTGCCGGACTAGGTCCGAAGGACCGGATCGCTATCGTTTTGCCGAACGGTCCGCAAATGGCATTCGTGTTGTTGGCCGCCATGTCCGTCGGCTGCGCAGCGCCTCTGAATCCGAAGTATCGCGAGGAGGAGTTCCGGTTCTACCTCGATGACCTCCACGCGTCGGCTCTACTCACTCTTGAGGGTGCCTCACTCGGGGACCATGCGGTAGCGCCGGAAGGAACGATCCCCATCATGGTGCGCACCAAGGGTCTTACGGTCGATCTAGTGGCGCCGTTCGCCCGAAAGAGCTCGTCGGCCCGCCCGACCGCCAACGACCACGCGCTGGTGCTGCACACTTCGGGCACGACGTCGCGGCCCAAGATCGTGCCGCTGCGCCAGCGCAACCTGGCCCGGTCGGCTCGCAACATCGCCTCTTCGCTCGACCTCACTGCCTCCGACCGTTCACTCAACGTGATGCCGCTCTTCCACATCCACGGGATGATGGCCGGTCTCTTGGCACCGTTGTCGGCCGGCGGATCCGTGGTGTGCACGCCCGGGTTTGACGCCTTCGCGTTCCACCGCTGGGTCGATGAGTTGCGTCCTAGCTACTTCAGCGCCGTACCGACGATGCACCAAATGGTGCTGGCTCGCGCGCCCGCGCCCCGGCCAACGACCCTGCGCTTCATCCGCTCGTCGTCGGCCGCCCTGCCGGAACTGGTGATGGAGGGACTGCGTGGGCTGTTCGACGTGCCCATCATGGAGGCCTACGGGATGACCGAGGCGTCGCATCAGATGTCCTCCAACCCGTTGCCGCCGGGCCAGGCGAAGCCGGGCTCGGTTGGCGTGGCGACGGGCATTGAGGTGGCTATCCTCGATGCGCAGAACAACGTGCTGCCCCACGGCGTACGCGGCGAAGTGGCGGTCAGGGGTGACACCATCGTCGACGGCTACGAGAACAACCCGTCCGCCAACGCGTCCGCGTTCACCGCCGGTTGGTTCCGTACGGGTGACGAGGGCATGCTCGACGAGGATGGCTTTCTCTTCCTCACTGGCCGCCTCAAGGAGCAGATCAATCGGGGTGGCGAGAAGATCTCACCGATCGAGATCGACGAAGTGCTCCTACGTCATCCGGCAGTTGCTGAGGCCGTTACCTTCGCGATCCCCCACGACAAGCTCGGTGAGGAGATCGGCGCTGCCGTCGTGCTGGCGGAGGGCCAGGAAGTTACCGAGAGAGAGTTGCGCTCCTACCTCGGCGAGCGACTCGCCGCGTTTAAGGTTCCCCGGCGGATCGTGTTTCTGGTTGAGATCCCCAAGGGCGCCACCGGCAAGATTCAGCGAATCGGACTCGCCGAGAAGCTCGGCGTTTGAGCGCTCCGCCTTGATCACTTAACGAGTCGCTGATCATAACTTTCACTTCGAGGTGCGCGTGGTCGAGAACTCGAGACCGCAGGGCTATGACCTCGGCTACAGTGCGAAAATGCGTGTGTGCATTGTGGGCGCGGGAGCCATTGGTGGCCTGCTCGGCGTTCGCCTAGCCGTCTCGGGCCAGCAGGTCAGCGTGCTCGCACGCGGAGACAACCTCGCCGCGATCCGCTCGCACGGAATGAGGCTGGAGGGGCCGGACGGCTCGGTGCTCGTGGCCACCGATCTGAAGGCTTCCAACGACCTCGCCCTGTTGGGGCCGCAGGACCTGGTTGTTCTGGCGCTCAAAGCACAGCAAATCGCTGAGATAGCCCACCAGCTCCCGCTCCTCTACCACGAGGAGACCGTCGTGCTCCCATTGCAGAATGGTCTCCCGTGGTGGTTCTTCCAGAAGTTCCCTGGCCCGTTCAACGGTCGTCGCCTCCAGACTCTCGACCCCGACGGCACGCTCGAGCAGTACATTCCGGTCGATCGGATAGTCGCGGCGATCGCCTACCCTGCCGCCGTACGAGACGGCCCGGGGATGTTCCGCCTCGTCGAAGGCGACAGGTTTCCGGTGGGCGAGCTCGACGGAGAACGATCGAATCGGGCAACCCAGATCGCCCACGTGCTCACCGAAGCGGGATTCACGTCGCGGGTGATCACTGACATCAGGTCCCATCTGTGGGTGAAGGCGTGGGGCAACTTGGCGATGAACCCCATTAGCGCCCTCACGGGTGCCACCCTCGCGGAGATCTGTCGATATCCGCCCACTCGTGCGCTCGCCGCGCAGATGATGTTGGAGTCTTCCGAGGTTGCGGCAAAACTTGGGCTGCATCTCCGGCTGACCGTCGAGCAACGTATCGAGGGCGCGGAGAAAGTCGGCGATCACAAGACGTCAATGCTGCAAGACGTCGAAGCCGTCCGGGCGCTGGAGATCGATCCTCTCGTCGGAAGCTTCATCGAGTTGGGTCAACTCACCGAAACGGCTATGCCGGCGACGGAGATCGTCTACTCGCTGGTGTCGCTGCTCAGTTCGCGTCTGGCAGGGAAGGCGGCGAGCCAGTAACGACGTGGGCCACCAACGACGATAGGGTCAAACCCACTGTCGGGTCAGAGTAATTCAAGTCGTGCCCCGGTCAATTCTCTTCGGTGGTCCGGCGGTGGGGTCGATGGACAGTGAACGAGCACGAGAGTGGCAGAGGCAGGCAACCGTTGTCGGAGACGGGCGGTCTGTAAGTCGAGGGGGTGTGGTTTGATGACTGAACGTTGAAGTTGCCCGGGTACGGGATTGTCGACGCCGGGATTCTGGGAGGGACTGTTGTAGACCGTTCACAAGTTGGCGCGGCGGCGTTGCGAGTCACGTGCCGTTCGTGATCGCTTGCGGGAACTAATCGACACATGACGTCGCGAGCACGCGAGCGCACCCCAATACCACGCGCCCTCCCTTCGTTTTCTTCACGTAAGAGTTGACATGTGATAAGAGTTGTTACGTGCGTCATCTCGTAGCATTGGCGGCGCGAGTGGGTTCATCGAAAATTCGACTAGTAAGGGCGTGGCAATCTTCCACGTGCGACCTTCGTTCTATCTATCACATAGAATCGTCCGGTGAGATTGATACGCGATGACATCAGCGGATAACTATATTCGACGAGGTGGTCTCCGCGTCGCCGGGACTCTCGATCGCTTCGTCACCGACGAGGTACTGCCTCCGCTCGCGATCGACCCAGAAGCTTTCTGGTCAGGCTTCGCCCAAATCGTCGCGACGTTTGGACCCCGCAACGCTACGCTCCTCGAACATCGCTCGATTTTACAAGAGCAGCTCGACGAGTGGCATTCGACGCATTCCGGAGCGGGCGACATTGCTGAGTACCGCCGCTTCCTCACCGAGATTGGCTATCTCGAGCCGGCACTCGCACCTGTTTCCATCGATGTCGACAACGTCGACCCGGAGATCGCGCTCATCGCCGGACCGCAGCTTGTGGTGCCACTCGATAACGCACGCTTCGCTCTCAACGCCGCGAACGCGCGCTGGAATAGCCTGTACGACGCTCTCTACGGTACCAACGTCATTCCTGATCGCGAGGGTGCCGATCGCGGTTCTAGCTACAACCCGGTGCGTGGCGAGCGGGTCATTGCGTTCGTCAACGGTTTCCTTGATCAGGCGGTCCCAATCGCGAGCGGATCGTACGGCGAGGTTACGCAGTTCAATCTGACCACCGAAACGCCGGTGGCCCTGACGGTGCAGCTGAGTGATGGTCGCGTCAGCGAACTCGCCGACCCCACGCAGTTCGTGGGGTTTCATCGTGACCAGGACATAACGCAAATCTTGCTTCGCAACCACGGACTCCATATCGAGCTCGTCGTTGATCGACGCCATCCGATCGGCCAACAGAATCTCGCGGGCGTCGCCGACGTCATCCTTGAAGCCGCGATCACGACTATCCAGGACTGCGAAGATTCAGTCGTGACGGTCGACGCCTTCGACAAGACGTTGATCTACCGTAACTGGCTCGGACTTATGACCGGTGTTCTCGAAGCAACGTTTGAGAAAGACGGTGGCAAACTCACCCGTCGACTTCGAGCGGATCGCTCCTTTACTGCTCCCGATGGGACGCCCCTCACACTTCCGGGTCGCAGCTTGCTCCTCATTCGTAACGTCGGTATGCACATGATGACTGACATAGTTCAAACGGAGGACGGTGGTGCAATTCCGGAGGGCTTCCTCGATGCGCTGATGACGGTCACAATTGCGATGTACGAGCTACGTGGGCTCGGCGCCTTTCGCAACAGCGCAACTGGAAGCATCTATGTCGTGAAACCAAAGATGCACGGCAGTGCCGAGGTGGCCTTCACGGTCGAGGTTTTCGCCGCCGTGGAACGTCTCTTGGACCTCCCGGAGAACACCGTAAAGATCGGAATAATGGACGAGGAGCGACGGACGTCGCTGAATCTCGCCAACTGCATCGCGGCGGCCCGCCAGCGGGTGATTTTCATCAATACCGGCTTCCTAGATCGCACCGGCGACGAAATCCACACAGCCATGAGGGCCGGACCAGTGGTGCGTAAAGGTGACATGCGTTCGACGGCGTGGCTACTCGCGTACGAACAGAACAACGTTGATGTCGCGCTCGCCATGGGCTTTCGCGGCATCGCACAGATCGGCAAGGGTATGTGGGCCATGCCCGACGCGATGGCGGAGCTCGTCGACACGAAGATCGCGCACCCGCGAGCCGGCGCGTCGTGCGCGTGGGTGCCCTCACCCACCGCGGCGGCACTGCACGCCATGCATTACCACATCGTCGATGTTGCCGCGCGCCAAGACGAGATCGCGCTACATCCGTCGACCCAATTCGATGACCTCCTAGTACTTCCACTGCTCATGAGCCAACCCACGAGCGTTGAGATTGCTGAGGAGCTGGCCAACAACGCACAAGGTATTCTCGGCTACGTCGTTCGGTGGGTTGGCCAAGGCATCGGATGTTCGAAAGTGCCCGACATCAAGGGTGTGGCGCTCATGGAAGACCGCGCGACGTTGCGCATCTCGAGCCAGCATATTGCCAACTGGCTGCTCCATGGCCTTGTTGAACGCGACGCGATTGTGTCAACTTTCGTGGAGATGGCGGCACTGGTCGACGAACAGAACGCGAAGGACTCCGCCTACCGGCCCATGCTGCCGGACGCGACGTCGAGCCCGGGCGTTTCGGCCGCCCTCGAGTTGGTCTTCGAGGGTGCGAAATCGCCGAACGGCTATACCGAAGATATTCTCAATGCGTGGCGACGACGAGTCAAAACGCAAGAGGCAGACCGCGCAACTAAAGGAGCACCGACATGACCGAGTTGACCCTCGCTGAGGCTGACGCCATCGCACAGGGCGCCATTGACGGCGCGATACACCGGAACTTGAACCCGATTGCCGTCTGCGTGCTCGATCGTGGCGGCCACCCACTCGTCGTTAAGCGTCAAGAAAGTGCGACGTTTCTCCGCGTGGAAATCGCGACGGCCAAAGCCTGGACGGCCGTCTCGCTCGCCGCGCCTTCTAGGAACTTCGCCAAGATGGCCGAGACTCGTCCGCAATTCGTCACGAGCCTCGTCACGATCTCCCAGGGCCGTATGGCACCTGCGGCCGGAGGCGTTCTCGTGCTTCGCGAAGGTGAGATCATCGGGAGTGTCGGAGTGAGCGGCGATACGCCGGACAACGACGAAACCGCCGCGATCGACGGCGTGAGCGCCGCGGGACTTACCTCAAGCGAGTAAGCACCCGGACGATTTCACGAGGGCCACGGCTTCTTCTTGAAACTCGGGCGGGTATCTGGAGTGACGGGCCCTGATGGCTCCTCCTTGGCGAGGGATTCCTCGACGTTAGGTGTCCATCAAACCGGGGCAACTCCACCAGGAGGGGAGTCTTGACATCAGATTGAGGCTGCTGTTTTGAACACCAAAAAATTGCGTGGCTAACGACGAGATCCAGTGGTCACGTTGGATCTGGATACCTACCTCAAGTGCAACAAATAAAGATTAAAAGATTCCCGAATACT
>ODAK010004996.1_pt1 | contig 13498 bp, 11 predicted proteins | sample 1539591 | NCBI WGS metagenome assembly ODAK01 (sample SAMEA3539303, study PRJEB22396) | soil metagenome | biome: tundra; feature: field; material: soil | place: USA | collected 2010-05 | depth 0.15 m | reverse complement strand
TTTACCCGCAATCGCTTTCCCCGCCGTTTACCCAACCCATAACCCCAAACGTAAGTGCGGGGAAACTTTCGCGCCCCACCCTCCTACCCCGCTCACCCGGTTTCCAGCTATCCTTGAATCGTACACATGAAGGTAGCCGAAGACAGGCCCGCTGAAAGCTGGCAATCCAGGGGAAAATCGCCGCGCCGCAAAGTCCGCGTCCCCCAAAACGCGCGCCTCGTCCGGTTTTTCCTGCACCCCATCGGCAAGACGCTGCTCATCGCCCTTGCCTGCCTTCTCCTTGCCGGCACCGGCGTTTTCATACACTTCTACACCGTCTACTCGAAGCTGATCGACGAGCGTCTGCGCGGCGGCCCCTACAGCAGCACGGCCCGCATCTTCGCCGCCCCCGGCTCCATCGCCGTCAACGACCACACCACTCCTTCCGACATCGCCACTATGCTCCGGCATGCCGGCTATAACGAGAACCGCAACAACTCCGTCGGCTCCTACACCGTCAACGCCGACTCCATCGACATCTTCCCCGGCGCCGATTCCTACTTCGATCAGGAACCCGCCACCGTCAAGTTCGCCGGCGGCAAAATCACCCGCATCGTCTCTCTCGCCGATAACACCAGCCGCCCGCTCTACGAACTCGAACCGCAGCTCATCACCAATCTCTCCGACCGCAATCGCGAAAAACAACGGGTCGTGAAGTACGAAGACATCCCCGTCTTCCTCCGCGACGCCGTCCTCTCCGCCGAGGACAAACGCTTCTTCCAGCACTCCGGCTTCGATCCCATCGGCATCGTCCGCTCCGCCTGGGTCGATCTGAAACGCGGCAAGAGTGCCCAGGGCGCTTCCACGCTCTCCATGCAGCTCGCGCGCGACATGTTCCTCACGCCCGCCCGCAACTGGCACCGCAAGCTCGCGGAAATGATGATCACCATGCAGCTCGAACAGAAGCTCACCAAAGAGCAGATCTTCGAGATGTATTGCAATCAGGTCGATCTCGGCTATCGCGGCAGCTTCACCATTCGCGGCTTCGGCGAAGCCTCCCAGGCCTACTTCGGTAAAGACATCCGCTCCCTCTCTCTCCCCGAAGCCGCCTCACTCGCGGCCATAGTACGCGGCGCCAGCTATTACAACCCCTACCGCCATGGCGACCGCGTGCGCGACCGCCGCAACGCCATCCTCGCCCTCATGCGCGGGAACGGCTTCATCAACGACCGCGATTACGCCATCGCCATCGAAACTCCGCTCAAACTGGTCACCGGACCCGCCGAATCCAGCGACGCCCCCTACTTCGTCGACATGCTCAACGACGATCTCGAAAAGCGCTTCCCCGGCACCGACTTCCACGTTCACTCGGACAAAATCTACACCTCGCTCGATCTCGACCTCCAGAAAGCCGCCAACGAAGCCGTCGCCATCGGCATGAAACAGGTCGATGAACTGGTCCACAAACAGAAGCGTTTCAAGAACGCGCCCTTCGTTGAACCCCAGGTCGCGCTCATCGCGCTCGACCCCCACACCGGCGAGATCAAAGCCCTCGTCGGCGGCCGCAACTATGGCGCCAGTCAGCTTAACCGCGTGCTCTCCGAACGCCCGCCCGGGTCCATCTTCAAGCCCTTCGTCTATGCGGCCGCCATGAACACCGCAGTCGCCGGTGGCACCCGCACTCTTACGCCCGCGTCCATCGTCGTCGATGAACCCACCACCTTCGAATTCGATGGCCAGGAATACGCGCCCAATAACTTCGAACACACGTTCTACGGCCCCGTCACTCTCCGCAAAGCTCTCGCGAAATCTCTCAACGTCGCCACCATCAAGGTTGCGGAGATGGTCGGTTACAGCACCGTCGTCAACCTCGCGCACAGAGCCGGCATCAGCGAAGACGTGAAAGCCACCCCCGCCATGGCCATCGGGTCCTACGACGCCACGCCTCTCGAAATGGCCGGTGCGTGGACCATCTTCGCCAACCACGGCGTCCGTGTGCAGCCCTCCTTCGTCTCTCTCGTGAAGGAGAACAATGGCAAAGTTTTGCTCGACCAGAAGCCCGTCGCCAAGTCCGTACTCGATCCCCGCGTCGACTATCTCGTCGTCAGCATGCTCGAAGAAGTCATGCGCACCGGCACCGCGGCCGGCGTTCGTTCCCGCGGCTTCACCGTCCCCGCCGCCGGTAAAACCGGTACGTCGCACGACGCCTGGTTCGCCGGCTTCACCTCCGACCTCCTCTGCATAGTCTGGGTCGGCTTCGACGATAACCGCGAGCTCGACATCGAAGGCGCCCACGCCGCTCTGCCCATCTGGACCGAGTTTATGAAGCGCGCCATCACCTTGCGCAAGTACTCGGCCCCTAAAGAATTCGAAGCCCCCAACGGTGTCGTCACCGTCACCATCGATCCCGAATCCGGCATGCCTGCCACTGCGCAGTGCCCCGTTCAGCAGCCGGAAGTTTTCGTCGCCGGCACCGAACCCGTTGGCACCTGCCCGCTTCACGGCGCGAAAGGCGATCGCACCACGGTCTCAGGTTGGGACACGCCCACCCCTGGCGTTCCCCAGCCCATGCCGCCCCAGGAATATCAACCGGCTTCCCCGCGACGCGATAACAACGGCAATCCGCTTCCCCCACAGATAACCGACGACCGCAATCCTTCCGACAAGCAGAAGAAGAAAGGCTTCTTCGGCAAATTAAAGGACGTATTCCGATGACTTTTTTGAGAATCTTCCTTCTTGCAGCGCTTCCTTTTACAAGCTTCGCCCAAACCGCAACCCTCACTCCTGAACAGCACGGCGATCTCTACATGGCCCGCAAAATGTTCCGCGAAGCCATCGATACCTACAAAACCGGTGACATGAAGAACGCCATCATCTGGGATAAAATCGGCATCGCCTACCACCAGCTTGGCGACCTTCAGGCTGCCCGCAAATCTTACGAGCACGCCGTCAAACTGGATAAAAAATACGCCGATGCCATCAACAACATCGGCACCATCTATTACGCCGAAAAGAAATACCGTACCGCCATCTCGCGTTACACGCGCGCGCTGCAGTACGCGCCCGAGTCCGCTTCCATCTGGAGCAATCTCGGCACCGCATATTACTCGCGCGGCAAATTCGACCTGATGACGCAGGCCTACACCAAAGCGCTCCAGTACGACCCCGATGTGTTCGAAAAGCACGGCTCCGTCGGCACCCGCATGCAGGATCGCGGTGTCGCCGACAAAGCTCGCTACCATTTCGAAATGGCCCGCATGTACGCCATGTCAGGCAAGAACGACCTCGCCCTGCAGTACCTCCGCAAAGCCCTCGAAGAAGGCTTCAAAGAAAAAGACAAACTCCAGCAGTCGAAAGAATTCGCCGCCCTCCGCGAAACCCAGGAGTACAAAGACCTCATGACGCTGCAGCCGCGCGTTCTTTAAGGTTCGCCTCCAGAATGAATGCACTTTGCTCACAAGGTCCTTTCTAACTGAATGCATCTTTCCTCCTTGTTTTGGTGGCGTAGGCGCTTCCGCCTGCGTGCATTTGACTTTGTTTTTCTCGTGCATGTTCGTTTTTCCCTTGCCTGTCTTTCCCTTGCCTGTCTTTCCCTGGTTGCGTGCGGCAAACAAACCGCCCCGCCGCCGCGCTACGCCATACTCCGTTTCGAAAACCTCTCCGGCGATCCCGCTCTCGACTGGACCGGCCGCGCCCTCAGCGAGTCCCTGCCCACCTCCCTCTCAAACGCGCTCGACGGCCCGGTGCTTGCCTCTTACGCTCTGAGCCGCTCGATTTCCAGCCTCGGCCCCCGTCCCCCAGCCGCTCCCGGCATCTCGAGTGAACGCGCCGAAGCCGTCGCCGCCGGCGCCAATCGCATCATCACTGGCTACATCGAACACCTCGGGAATCAAATCCGCATCACGGCCTCGGAAGAAGACATCCTCACCGGCAAAACGCTTCGCACCGTAGCCGCCACAGCCGCCTCTCCGTTCGCCGCCATCGCACAACTCGGCCGCGAATTCTCCCCGCGCGCCACGCCGCCCATCACTCAGATTCCCGAAGCCCTGCGCGAGTACGCCACCGGTCTCGAAGCCACCACTTCGACAGCCCCCGCCCTTCTCCGCCACGCTGCTTCTCTCGATCCCGCCTGCGGACCCTGCGCCCTCGCCGTAATCAGCACGGACCTCTCCCATAACGATCGCGTCGCGGCCGCCGCCGACGTCCAGAACGCGCAGCACCGCAAACTCGACACCATCAGTCAGGCTCGCGTGAACCTGGAAGCCGCACGCCTGAACGACAATCGCCCCGCCACCCTGGCCGCCATGAGGCAGCTTGTTGCTGCCACCCCCGCCGACACTACTCTCCTCCGCGCTCTCGCCGATGACGAAACCGCGGCGGGCGATTTCACGGCGGCCTCGAACCACTGGAAGCAAATCGTCGCGGCTTCGCCCGATGACGCCCTTGCCTGGAATTCCCTGGGCTACGCCCGTTCCTTCGCTGGCGACTACGCCGGCGCGGGCGCCGCACTCCAGCGGTACGACCGCCTTCGTCCCAAAGGCGCCAACCCGCAGGATTCCATCGGCGACCTGAACTATTCCTTCCGCCGCTTCAAAGAGGCTGCCGCGAACTACCTGGAAGCCCACAAACGCCAGCCTGATTTTCAACAGGGCGGTGACCTCTACAAAGCCGCCTGGGCAAAGTTCGAGGCAGGCGACAAGCCCGGCGCCGATTCCACCTTCGCCCAGTTCCGCTCGGCACGCGCCAAGTCAGCCGGCGAAGTAACGGACCTCATCGTGGGCGACTGGTTCTTTCGCACCGGCCGCCCCGGCGAGGCTTTTTCCCTCGCTCGCAAAGTGGTAGCCGAAACTCAGTCCGAGCCCCTTCGCACCGATCTCAACGCCCAACTGGCCATCTGGGACCTTCTCGATAACGATCGCGCGCAGGCAGCCAAAGACGCTGCCGCCATCGGCACTCACATCACGAGTTCACCAGTCTTCATAGCCCGCTTCGCATCGCTTCCTTCCGCCCCTTCCGCGGAATGGCAAACCCGCGCTGCCCGGATGGTCGCACCGAACTTGACAGCGTTGCGCGATCTCGCTCTCGGTTACGCGCTGCTCCTCGATGGCAAGCGCGCCGATGCCCGGCCCGTCTGGGAACGCATCGTCACCAGCTCCGGGGCCACCGACTTCTTCTCCCGCGCCGTCGTCACGCGCCTGCGCGGCGAACCCCTCACCCACCCGTTGCTGCCCGACCCGAATAACCTGAATCAGTTCGCGGCCATCCTGGACAAACTGTGAGAATCTGGCTGTTCGCGTTCGTTCTTCTCGCCGCCTGCAGCCCGTCGCCTGAGCCCCACGTTCAGAAGGATCCCACGACAGAACGGTGGTACACACAGACCGTAGCCGATCTGACCGCTATGGCCCACCAGGCCAACGACCTTTTCGAAAGGGGGAAAGCGGACGATGCCGCGGCACTCATCGAAAAGGGCGAGCCCCTCAGCGCGAAACTCCTCGCCGTCCGTAACCCCACCTTGGCCGCCGTCGAAGCCGCCTCCGACCTCGACCAGCTCTACGGCCGGATGCTCTTCTCAAACCACAACTATGGCTGGGCGCGCCTCATGTTCCAGAAAAACGTCGCCCGCTGGAAAAACTGGACCCCGCAAACCCCCGACACCACCGCCCGCCTCCACGCCGCCCAAACCGCCATCGCCCAGTGCGACAGCAAAATCCTCCAGTAGCAAACCCCCACCAACCCACCAGCCCAATAAACATGCTGGTCCCCTATAACCTTGTGGGGCAGGCCCCCCGGCCTGCAGCCGACGCCCACGTCGGCTCGACCGCTGCAGATGTTCCCGCAATTTCCCGAAATAATTTCTCCGCAAGCTCAACAACTTAGCTCCTCCGGTCCCTTCCAGCGCCCAAAACACCTGCTAAAAGGAAACCGTGAGAAAACAACTCCGAGACATCATCAACAAACAGAACTCGTTTCGCTCGACTGGTCCAAGGACACCCGAAGGCAAACAGCGTTCATCCCTGAACGCCTTCAAACACGGTCTCTCCGGCAACCACCTTGTCATGCAGCAGCACGAGTTCTCCGCCTACGAAGACCTCACCCAAAGAATGCTGTCAGACCTCAAGCCGGTCTCCGAACCTGAACGTCAAATCGCCCAAAAGATCATCGATCTGAATTTCCGCATCAACCGCCTCACCGCCATCGAAAACAACCTGCTCAATTTCGACATGGGAGCCAACGAACCCGACTTCGAAGAAGATGAAGGCATCGCCCGTATGATGGGCCAGGCAACCGCATGGAAGAAGAACGCCCAGTCGTTCGACATCCTCGGTCGCTACGAATCCCGCCTGTCTAAGCAGTTACTCCAATATCAAAAGGAGCTGGAACGCCTTCAGGCATTGAGGGTGAACGCGACCTCAGTCGCGTTCACCCAAACCACAGAAACCACCCCACTTAACCCGGAATCGGCTTCGTTTGGCAAAACCCCTCCGGCATACGTGATGTCCGCCGCCGCCCTGCCTATCGTCCGCCCCGATATTCCATTACCACCAGCGTCAGATCGTCCGCTTGCTCAGCCCCGGCTGTGAAATCGAGAATCGCCTTCTGAATAGCCGCATGCATTTCCGGACATCCCGCGCCATCTGCGCCTCTGACCGCTTCCCGCAGTCGCGCGCGTCCGAAAAATTCACCGGCTTCGTTCTGCGCTTCTGTCACGCCATCGGTGTAAAGCACGATCCGGTCGCCCGGCTCCAGATTTCTGTAGGCCACCGCAAACGGCGCGTCCGCCACCAGTCCCACCGGCATCGACGTCGCTTCCAGCTTTTCTATCTCACCCGACCGCCTTACCAGCAGCGGCGCGCAGTGCCCGGCATTCGCGTACGTAAGATGTCCCGCGGCATCCAGCTTCGAATAGAACATCGTCGCGTATTTGCCATGTTCTGCCCTGTCGTTCAGAAAGGTATTGATGCGCCCCAGCACTTCCGGAATATCGGTTGTCGAAGAAGCGCTGAGGAACGCCCCCTGCAGAAAACTCGCCAGCAGCGCCGAACTCACGCCCTTGCCCGAAACATCCGCCACCACCAGAGACCACGTGTCCGGCCCGATCGCCACCACGTCGAAATAATCGCCGCCCACCTGGTGCGAACTCTCGCTCGACCCCTGCACCACGAACCATCCCGAATCCGGCAGATTGCGCGGCATCAGACTCTGCTGAATGCGGCGCGCCACATCCAGTTCTTCCTCGATCTTCTGCTTCGCGCGCTCTTCTTCCAGCAGCCGCGCATTCTCGAGCACGGTCGATGCTTCGATCGCCAGCGTCTGCAGCAGTTCGCGATTGCCCCCCGCCAGGTCGACGGCCGTCAGTCGCGAGTCCATATACAGCAGCCCCGCGTTGGCCTTCGCCATCGTAAGGATCTGCGTCGCGCTCGATCCGCTCAGATTCACGTGCACCAGCGGCACGCACACCACGCTCCGCAGTTCCAGATCCGTGATCGTATTGCCCGGCGACCGGTCGTCATGCGCCGTCGGATCGAACGACATCGAGAAAAGATCGCGCCGGCTTTCGAGCGCCTGCTGGATCAAACGCCGCGGCACCCGCAGATCGTCCGGCGGCAGTGCGCTTCCTCCGCTCGCCCGTGCGCTGCGAACCTGCAGCTGATGCGCATCATCGAACAACAGCAGGAACCCGCGTTCCGCTCCCGTCACCGACAGTGCCGCATCGAGCACCGTATTCAGAACATCGTCCGTCGAAAACGAACTCTGCAGCGACCGCGCTACTTCCAGCACCGCGCGCAGCTTCTCCAGATTCGCCGTGCCCGCGCGATTCGCGTCGTTCACCACAGGCTTCACGGCCAGCTGCTGCGCCTCGTCGCTCGTGCGCGCGAAATGCACCTTGTAGCCGTCGGGCACGCCGAACTCGATGCATTCGGAGCCGTTCAGAAGCTTTGTCTTGTCGATTCGCTCGCCGTTCACCCACACGCCATGCCGGCTTCCCAGGTCTTCCAGCACGAAGTGCCCGTCGCTCTGCGCGATCTGCGCATGGTTTCGCGATACGCGCGTATCGCGCAGTACAAGATTGTTGTCGGGCGCCCGGCCCATCCGGTAGGGAAACGGAAACAGTGGCATCCGGACACGCCGGCCGTTCGGATCCACAACCACCAGATTCACTTCGGCGGACTTTGCCTCGGACTTGCCATCAGCCGGCGCACTCATGGGCGCGTGGCCGCAGCGGCCCTTTCCAGTTCCTGGGCCCGGAGGGATTGGCAATGCGAACAGTAGCCACCCACCTCCGTCCTCGCCAGCACGATCTGAAACCCGAAGTGCCCTTCAATCTGTTTGCGCAGGCGCTGCAGCGGCTCCCCGAAAAACTCTTCCACCTTGCCGCAGCTGAGACAGATCACGTGCGCGTGTTCCTGCTTACGCCGCGTCTCGTAGAAATGCTGCTCGCCGGCCTGATGCATCAGATCCAGCTCATCCACCAGGCCGCCTTCCTTCAGCAGCTTCAGCGTCCGGTAAACCGTCACCCGGTTGAGCTTCGGGTCTTTCTCCTGGGCGAGTTGATAAAGCCGCTCGGCATCCAGATGCTGCCCCGTCTTGTCGATCAGATCGAGCAGGATCTTGCGCTGCCTCGTGAGACGCATCCCCTGCGCCGCGCCCTGCCCCGCGGGACCGGTTCGCGACGAGGGACCGGAGGGTGGGCGAGATGAAGGAGATGCGGCCATCTTGCAGTAACACCAGTTTAGCCTCTGACACACGAACGAAAACCTCGCGTACTAATATCAAAACCTACGCGCGATTTAATCGGACTCTTTCTGAGGCTCGGCTTCACCGCATTTGGCGGTCCTGCGGCCCACGCCGCCCTCATGAGGGACGAGGTGGTCAGGCGCAGGCACTGGATGTCCGATGCGGAATTTCTCGATATCCTGGGCGCGGCCAATCTCATCCCTGGCCCCACGTCTACCCAGACGGCGATTCATATCGGCTACCGCCGCGCGGGCTGGCCCGGACTGATAGCGGCCGGCGTCTGCTTCATCGTTCCCGCCGTTGCGCTGGTGCTTCTCTGCGCGTGGGCTTACAAAAAATACGGCGCTCTCCCGGAAGCCCAGGCCATTCTCTACGGCATCAAACCTGTGATCATCGCCATCGTGGCTTTCGCGATCCAGAGCCTCGTCCGCACCGCGGTGAAAAACTGGCCGTACGCGGTCCTCGGAGTTGTCGCGCTTGTCCTGGCCCTGTTCGGCGTCGATGTGCTGACTCTTCTCTTTACCGCCGGGGCCCTCTGCGCTACGGCGGATTGGTTTGCTCGCGAACCGCGTTCGCCCGCCCGAGGTCTGCTTTGGGTCTACGGAATTGCGGCCGCGATGATCGCGCTGCCAGACGCCTTGACGCGTCTCAGCCGGCCTTCCACCAACCTCCCCTACAGCCCTTCCGCGTTGTTCGCCTTCTTTCTGAAAGTGGGGATGACGCTCTACGGCGGCGGCTACGTCCTGATCGCCTTTCTCCGCGACGGCCTGGTTCATCAATGGCACTGGCTCACCGAGGCTCAGCTTCTCGATGCCATCGCTGTCGGCCAGTTCACACCGGGTCCTCTGTTTACGACGGCAACTTTCGTCGGCTATCTGGTCGGAGGCGTCAAGGGCGCCTTGCTCGCGACCCTCGCCATCTTTCTGCCGTCGTTCATTCTGATCGCGATCAGCGGCCCGCTCGTCCCGAAGCTGCGCCGCTCCCGCCTGGCAGGCGCATTTCTCGATGGCGTAAACGTTGCCGCAGTAGCGCTCATGGTCGCCGTCACCGCGCAACTGGGCCGCGCCGCTTTAGTCGATGGCTTCACCATTGCCATCGCGCTCTTGTCACTTCTCATCCTGGTCCGCTTCCCCATCAACTCGGCCTGGCTGATTTGCGGCGGCGCCCTGTGCGGCACCATAATCAAAATGCTTTACTGAGCCGCGACCGCGAGGGAGCGGTCCTGGTTGGTACGATGCCCTTCACTAAGGTTCTCCCCCTTTCCGCGCCTCCCCCCGGTTCCACCGCCGAAGTCTTCGTGGATGGTCACCCGTATGCTCTCTGCAATCTCGATGGCGAAATCCATACCCTCGACGGTGTCTGTCCCTGCAGCGGCGGCCCGCTTGGCCAGGGCGTTTTACAAGGCAACCTCATCGTTTGCCCCTGGCATGGAAGGCGTTACGATTGCCGCACCGGCGTCCACCATTTCGACTGTCATATCAAAATCGCGAAGCTCACGGTAAAATCGAAAACGGCGATATACTGATCGAGGCAATTACCGCTGGAGCCCTACTCTCATGACCAGACTGATAACAGCAGCTTTCATCCTCACCCTGACAGGCTTACCCGCCTTCGCCCAGTTGGACCCCTCCGGGGAATGGGCTCCGCGCTTCCATGAGGACCAGCCCGAGAGAATCCCCGGTCCCGATATCGGCGACTACCTCGGCCTCCCCATCAACGACGCCGCTCGCCTGCGAGCCGACACCTGGGACGCCTCCATCCTGACCCTGCCGGAACACCAGTGCAAGCCGCACCCTTCCGACTACGCCTGGCGAGGCCCCGCCAACCTCCGGGTCACAAAAGAAGTGGACCGTGAAACGCAGCAGGTAGTGGCCTTCCACACACACATCTCCTGGGAAGCGCCCGAGCGCACCATCTGGATGGACGGCCGTCCACATCCGCCCGAATACGCGGCGCACACCTGGCAGGGCTTCTCGACAGGCAAGTTCGAAGGCGACATGCTGACCGTTACGACCACCCACCTGAAAGCCGGCTGGATCCGCCGCAACGGCATGCCGCGCAGTGACCGCGCTACCGTGACGGAGCACCTGCTCCGGCATGGCGATTACCTCACTGTGGTGGTAATCATCAACGATCCTGTTTACTTAACAGAGCCATTTATACGCACCACGGATTTTGAATACGACGCCCGTCAGGAAATCGCGCCCTACCCGTGCGAAGCAGTCGTGGAAGTCGTAAGAGAGAAAGGTGACGTGCCGAGCCATTTGCCTGGCAAGAACACCTTCCTCGCGGAATTCCCGGACCGCTTCCATGTTCCCGCCGAAGCCGCCCGAGGTGGCGCGGAGACCATGTATCCGGAATACCGCCGGAAGCTCGAGGCCGCCAAATGAGAACGACAGCTTTGATCGCGCTGCTCGCCGCCGCCACGGCGTTCGCGCAGCAACCGCCGAATCTCGACAAGGTTGAGGTGCACGTTCTCCCGGTCCAGGGCAATGTCTACATGCTGGTCGGAGCCGGCGGCAACATCACCATGCAGGTTGGCAAAGAAGGCGTGCTCCTCGTGGACACCATGTATGCCGGTCTGAGCGATAAGGTCATTGCGGCGGTCCGCACCGTATCGGATAAGCCGATCCGTTACATCGTCAACACTCACGTTCATGGCGACCACACCGGCGGCAACGAAAACCTGGCCAAAGCCGGCAGCACGATCGCTGGCGGCAATGTGGTCGGTGACATAGGCACCAGCGCCGGCATGGGAGCCACCGTCATCGCGACCCAGCAGGTGCTCGACCGCATGAGCAGGAAGGACGGCACCACGCCCGCTTACCCCAGCGCCGCGTGGCCCACCGACACCTACACCACCGACGTGAAGGAACTCTTCTTCAACGGCGAAGCGATCCAGATCTTCCATGAGCCGAACGCCCACACCGATGGCGACAGCATCGTGTTCTTCCGCCGCTCCGACGTCGTCAGCACCGGCGACATCTTCGTGACCACCAGCTACCCGAACATTGATCTGGCGCGCGGCGGTTCCTATCAGGGTGAACTCGACGCCCTGAACCGCATCCTCGACATCACCATTCCCGCTGAGAAGCAGGAGGGCGGAACTTACGTGATCCCTGGACACGGCCGCCTTTGCGACGAAGCCGATGTCGTCGAATACCGCGACATGCTCACGATATTACGCAAGCGCTTCCTCGACATGATCAAACAGGGGATGACGCTCGAACAGGTCAAAGCAGCCAAACCGACACGAGACTACGATCCGCTCTACGGCAGCAACGCCGACCGCTTCATCGAAGCCGCCTACAAAAGCCTCACGGCCGGCAAATAGCGCCCGATATCCCCAGTTGTAGCGCCTGTAACCCCAAGCGTAAGCGCGGGGGAGTGTTTTGGTTTCTTTCTAACCTACGCTGAATCGGCCGACCGAACTTCGCGGCGTCAATGGCAACGTTGGGCTGCGCATCGGACATCGTGTACTCTTCGCGGCCGCTGACCCAACTGTTAATGCCGTCGAATAACGCGACCAGCCGCCTGACAAGCCTGAAACCCGGCACATAGCCCCAAGCGTAAGCGTCGGGGTGTTTTTGGTTTCTACTTGCGCTGAATCGGCCGACCGAACTTCGCGGCGTCAATGGCAACGTTGGGCTGCGCATCGGTCATCGTGTACTCTTCGCGGCCGCTGACCCAGCTGAAGTTCCACTTGAACGGCATCATCACACCAGCCACTGGCCGGTAATCGGAATAATCGATTTGTGTCGGAACTTTGCCAACCACCGAATCGGCGTAACGGATGACACGTGTCAGCAGGCCGGTCTGCTTGTCGAAATAGAACGTGGCCAGAATGCCCTTCGCGGAACCCTGGAGAACATCCATCGGCTTGCCTTCAATGTTGGCCGGGAAGCCGACCTTCCAAGTCGGGAACCATTGCTTGATATTCCACGGGAACGCAAGTTCCGCATCGAGTTTCCCGCCTTCGCGTGCGGACGGGCTCAACTCATATTCCTGCACCACCGTCAGCGGCAGCATCACCCACGCATTCTGGCCGTTGAAGCTGCGCGAGAGATCGCCGCCGCGCTGGTGAACGATTGTCACGAACTGGTCGGGAGCCTTCGCGTACTGCTCAAAGGGATCTTCACGCGTTTCACCGAAGAGGTGGCTGGTGCCCTTGGTGGAATAGCTCTTCAGCGCCGACAGACTCTCCGTCGAGCCGAGAGCCTTGATGTACTTATCGAAAATCTGGTCTGACGTGAGCGCGCCGGAACCCGTTACCGCGGCAGGGATCACATCCGGCGGGAACGCAAGCGGCTCACCGTAGATGGTGTCGATCGGAGGCGTGACTGAAGGAGCAGGGCTGCCGCGATGGCAGGTCCAGCAGGTGACACGGTTGCCGCCGCCGAAGTTGTCTTTGTTGATCTTGTTCACCATCGTCGTCATCTGACGAGCAATGACTTTACGCGGATTCTTGTCCGATTCCCACTGCGGCTTGTCGCCGCCGGCGCCGACATGGCAGTCGCCGCAGCAATAGCTCAGAGCCGCGGAGAAAAGCCCCATCGTACCCATGAACTCATCGACAGGAATCTCCGTGAGGACCTTGACGTTCTTGAAGTAGGTTCCCGACTTCGCGGTAGGCAGCACCGGCGTCTGCGCGGAGAGTATGACTCCAAACGGGACGGCGCCCAGCCAGGCCATGGCGGTAGTTACAAACAGTTTCGACGGAACCTTCATCAATTGTGTCCTCTTGACGCTCGGATCGAGCGTGCCCGAAACATGATAATCGCAC
>ODAK010004994.1_pt1 | contig 13500 bp, 8 predicted proteins | sample 1539591 | NCBI WGS metagenome assembly ODAK01 (sample SAMEA3539303, study PRJEB22396) | soil metagenome | biome: tundra; feature: field; material: soil | place: USA | collected 2010-05 | depth 0.15 m | reverse complement strand
GCAGGGTGGTCACGATCCTGGCGGTGTTGGCCGGATCCCCGCTGACCCGCAGGTCCGGAGCCAGGTTGATCCGGCTGGGACGAGATCCCGGGTTGGCAAGGCGGAACGTCGCGATTGACTCGGCCACCGTGACCGACAGGTCGAACGGCTCGGCCGCTGAGCCGAGCATTCGGTCATCCGTCCGGGCCAGAAGAAGGAGGTCGTTCGTGATCCGGGTCAACCGGTCGGTGGCCGCCACGATCGCGGCCATCCCTAGCCGGGTACTCGCCGGCGTTGCGGACTCGTCGAGATTGCTCTCGGCCGTCGCCCGGATCGCCGCCAGCGGCGTGCGCATCTCGTGCGAGGCGTCGGCGACGAATCGGCGTTGGCGAGCGTGGGCTTCGCGGATCGGGCGGAGCGTCCGATTGGCCAGGATCCAGGCAACTGTGCCGACCAGGCCCACGGTCAGGATGTTGGCGACGATCAAGGCGATCCCGACGCGTTCCAGGGCAACGCGGTAGGCAAGTCCCGCTGCCTGTTCGGTCGACAAGTCGGGCGCGACGTCGAAGGCCGGCCCGAGGACCGTGGCGAAGCCCACGTAGAAGACGACGCTGAAGACACCCAGGACGAGCGCGAAGAGGCCGATGTACTGGAGCGTCAAACGCCGGCGCGCCCGCTGGAACATCAGCCGCCCGGATCCTGCTCGGTCCGGATCCGGTAGCCCGAGCCGCGGACGGTCTCGATCAGGCCGTTGCGCCGGCCCTCGTCGATCTTGCGGCGCAGGCTCCGGATATAGACCTCGACGACGTTCGACTCGGCGACGAAGTCGGCATTCCAAAGCGCATCGAGCAGGCGGTCCTGGGTGAATAGCTGGCCGGGGTGGCGAGCGAGCAGCTCGAGCAGGGCGAACTCCCGCGCCGTCAACCGGATCGGCCGGCCGGCGCGGGTCACGCTCAGGCTGGCCGGATCCAGCTCGAGATCTCCGACTGTGATCGTCGCCGCACGGTCCGGCCCGATCCGGCGCCGGAGGGCCCGGACCCGCGCCCGCAGCTCGGCCACCGCGAACGGCTTGGCCAGGTAGTCGTCTGCGCCACGGTCCAGGCCCGTGACCCGGTCCTCCACGTCGTCCAGCGCTGTCAGGATCAGGATCGGCGCCGGAAACCCGGACGCCCGCAGACGGGCGCACACGGCAAAGCCATCGAGTCCCGGCAGGACGATGTCAAGAATGACGAGATCGTAGGGATACGCCGCGACCCAGTTCAGCGCCTCGAGCCCGTCGCCGATGACGTCGACTGCGTGGCCGTCGGCGGTCAACGCAACGCGAATGCCAGTGGCAATCGCGATCTCGTCTTCGACCACCAGGACTCGCAGGGTCGTCCTCCGCGTCTCGGCCAGGGTACCCGCCCGGCCGGTCCAGATCGTAGTCCGATCGACCGACCGCGTCGAAGGGGCGCCGTTACGCAGGCTACGCCGGACGCGTGAGCCGGCCGTCGTGGAGTTCGACGACTCGATCGGCAACATCGAGCATGGCCGGGTCATGGGTAGCCACGATTGCGGTCACCCCCTCGGTACGCACGACCCGCCGGATCAGCTGCATGATCACGTGGCCCGTTTCCGAGTCGAGCTGGCCGGTCGGCTCGTCGGCGAGGAGGATCCGCGGCCGGTTGGCCAGCGCCCGCGCGATCGCCACCCGCTGCTGTTCACCTCCCGACAGCTCGGCCGGGCGATGGCCAGCCCGGCCACCGAGGCCCACGACGTCGAGCATCTCCTGAACGCGCTCCTGGCGCACGCCGGACGCCACGTTGGCCAGGCGCAGTGGGATCTCGACGTTCTCGGCCGCGCTCAGGATGGGCAGCAGACCGAAGCCCTGGAAGACGAACCCGATCGTTCTTCGCCGGAGATCGATCAACTCGGCCGTCGACAGCCTCGCCAGGTCTCGACCTTCGACGACAACCGAACCCGATGTTGGACGGTCGAGCCCGCCGAGCACGTTGAGCAGGGTTGTCTTGCCACTGCCCGATCGACCACGGATGGCGATGAGCTCACCCGCTTCGACGCGCAGATCGACGCCGGCCAGGGCATGGACCACGCCCGCACCCGAGGGATATTCGCGGACGATGCCGGATGCTTCGAGCGCGGCGACGCCGGCGACTGGCAGCGCGCTGTACCCGGTCATCGAGATCCCTCGCCGACGTCGCGGCCCGTCTCGTCGTTGGCCGGCCCGGGGGCCTCCTGGGAGCTGCTCGGCCAGACGCCAACGTGGTCCTCCTCGAGACGGAGCCGGACCCGATCGGCCAGGGCCAGCTTCTCGATATGCGCCCGAGGCAGCTGCAGGCGGCCGGCGCGGTCGAGCACGGCGAATTCCTCGGCGATCGTGCGCTGACCGCCGGCGCCCGACCGCTCGGTGCGCCGAACCGTTTCGGTGCTCGTCCGCCCGTCCCGGATCGCGACCGTCCGGGTCACGTGATCGGCGACGAGCGGGTCGTGGGTCACGGCCACGATCGTCGTGCCGACCTCCCGGTTGATCCGCCGCAGCAGTTCGAAGACCTCGGCCGAGGTGGCGCTGTCGAGCTCACCAGTCGGCTCATCGGCCAGGAGCACGGACGGGGCGTTGGCCAGGGCCACCGCGATCGCTACCCGCTGCTGTTCGCCCCCGGACAATTCGCGCGGCCGGTACCTGGCTCGGTCGTGCAGCCCAACCAGCTCGAGCAGCTCCTCGGCCCGTTGCTGCCGATTCGACCGCCCGTCGAGGATCATCGGCAATTCGACGTTCGAGATCGCATCGAGGTGGGGCAGCAGGTTCCGGGAGGTTTGCTGCCAGACCAGCCCAACGGTTCGTCGCCGATAGTGGGTCCGTTCGCCCCGCGACAGGCGGGCCAGGTCGAGCCCATCGACGACCGCCCGGCCCGCCGTCGGAACATCGAGGCCACCGAGGATGTTGAGGAGGGTCGACTTGCCGCTCCCGGACGCGCCCACGATCGCGACCATCTCGCCCGCCCTGATTCGCAGGTCGAGGCCCTGCAGGGCAACGACCTCGACGTCGGCAACGCTGTAGATCCGGACGAGGTTGTCACAGGCGACGATATCCCCGTCCGTTGGGCGAGTCGCGATCATGGGCTTCAATCCCGGACTGCCGTTGCGAGCCGCGTCTGCCGCTCGAGCACTGTCGAGAGTAGCGTCGCGCCAAGGATCAGCGCCAGCGTCGCGATGGCCAGCCCGACAAGACGGCCGATATCGGGCGTCGAGGCCTGCACTGCCGCGACGCCCAGCACCGCCGGCAGGCCCAGGCCGGGCCCGACGAAGTTGATCAACCCCAGGCCCAGGCCAACGCCGGCAAGCACGCCCACGACGACTGCTGGCGCGAACTCGACCACGACCAATGTGAGCGCCTGCCGGTTCGACAGGCCGAGGATCTGGAGCCGGGCGGTCTCACGCCGCCGGCTGGCGGTGTCGAGGGCGATCGCCAGGATGATCGTCAGAAGGCCATAGACGAGGACCGCGATCGCGGCGCTGAGGATGCCCAGCGACACGGCTGCGACGGCTGGGGCATCGCGCAGGCTGACCTCACTGACCGCCTGCCCCTGGATGGTCACGCCCAGCAGGTCGACCACGGCAGCCTGAACCTCGGCCAAAGACAGCGTCGGCGCTCGGGCGAGGATGGCCGTCGGCGGCGGCACGTCCGTGGGCGAGAGTAGGGCCAGCTGTGCACTCGATACGACTACGAAGGGCACGCCGGCCGGAATCGAGGGGTAGGCGTCGCGCACTGCCACAGCCCGGAGCTGGACCGCGACGCCGCCGATCCGGACGCTGAACGTCTGATCGACGGCGATCGGGTTTGAACCTTCAGCAGCGCTCGAGACGATGGCCGGGATTGGGCCGGCTGCGGGCCCGATCATGGCGGCGGGGAAGATCGGGTCGGCCGGGGTGCCGGCAGCGGCGACGGCGACGGCCGCCGGGTCGACGACAACGAGACTGCGTGCTCCGCCTGTGCTGACCCCCACGTTCAGCGTCGAGATGGTCGCCGTGGCGTCGACGCCGGCCAGGTGTTTCGCCTGGAAGGCGGCGAGGCTGGCCGGGCTGCCGGCAAGCTGGAAGTTGGCCCCGACTGTCTGCCACGAGGCCGAGCGCGCGCCGGCGTCGATCTGGTCGAGGAGCGCCGAGGCGAAGGCGCCGATCGTGGTCGCCGTCAGGGCGACGACAAGGACGGCCGCGACACTACCGTCGCGGGAAGCGCGTCGGAATCCAAGAACCGCGATGAGGCCACGTCGTCGGGCCAGGAGCCGCGCGAGCAACCCCAGGATCAACGGCAGCAGCCGGACGGCAACGATCCCTGCCGCCAGCCCGACGAGGGCGGGGGCCGCGGCAAGGAACGGATCGGCGCCGACTGCAGCCACTCCACCGGGAGTGCCGCTGGACCCACTCGCTGCCTGGCCCCCGCTGCGGCCCCGAAGCAGAATTGCGCCGACGACCGCCAGGCCGACGACCAGCGCCTCGGCCACCAGCCGGCCCGAGCCCGCCCGACGCAAGCTGGGTGCCCGGTCCGGGGCGCCCTCGCTTCGATTGCGACGGCTCGCCGCAGCAATGAGGCCGACCGCCCCAAGGGTAACCGCACTCGCCACGACGAAGGTGGCTCCCTGGTCCGTCACCGGGATCAGGACGATCGCCAGGATCGTCCCGAAGAGTGCGGCCGGAAGGACGAGGATGGCCGACTCACTGAGGATGGCCGCCCCGACCTGGCTCGGCGAAGCCCCCCGTCGTCCGACGATGGCCAGCGCGATTCGGCGGCGACGGGCAATCACCTCCGCCACGAGGGCCACGCTGGCGAGGATAACCAGGCCAGCCCCCGTCCACAGGATGGTCAGGATCGTCGCTCCGGCCTGCCAGCGTGCCTGATGGGCGGTGATCAAGCCGAGCAGACCCGTCTGCAGCGAGGCTGGGCTCATCTGGTCAGGTCCACTGAAGCCGCCGATGGCGCTCAGGCTTGGATTGGCCGGTGGATACGTGGTCTCCGCCCGTCGGAGGGCGTCTGACAGGGCCTCGAGCTCGGTCGACTGGATCGCCGCCGGGTCGACGTACGAGCGCCAGCGGTAGGTCATCGGCAGGCCTGAAGGCAGGGTCGCGCTCATCAGCGCCGGGTACTCTTCGGGGGCCAGGAGCATCGTCGCGCCGACGTACTCCACCTGCTTCTGCAGCGCGTAGATATAGCTTCGGGCGACGCTCTGGTCGTTCAGCCAGTACGGGTCGGCCGGATCGATGACCTCGTAGGTCCCCACGAGGTCGACGGCCAGCCGGACGCCCCGGTTGGCGGCCAACGGGTCGCTCGGCTCCGGTTGGAGGATCAGCCGCCCGCCGATCAGCAGCCCAAGCTTGGTGGCGATCTGGCTCGAGGTTGCAGCCTCCAGGACGACGAGCTGGCTGTCCTTGCTCGCGCCGGGTGTCGGGTCGCTGATCGTCTTCGTCGCAGCCGTCGGCAGGCGGCCGGCGACAAGTCGGATATGAGCATCGACATCCTGCTGGATCCGCAGGTCCAGGACGCTGTCGAGGCTCGTTCCCGCATTGGGGTGCCACAACGGGGTATCGACCACGAACCCACCGGCCGCGATGACCGCGGGGATCGGCGCCGGGTAGCGCGACTCAAGGCCATCCCCGGCGGTTTCGACGAGGCGCATCGGATCGGGCTCGCTCGTCGCGATCCGGCCAACCTGGACGAGCTCGAGGTCGCGGACAGTCGACCCGGCCGCGCCGACTTCCTCGTGGAGCGCGTTGTCGGACGCTCGTGCGAGGACGCGCGGAACCGACGAGGCGATGAACGCCGTGACCAGGATCAACCCGACTACCCCGATGCTCCTGATCGGCTCGGATCGCAGTCCGCGCGACCAGACGACGATCCAGCGGCCGATCATTCGACGACGGCCCGTAACGTGGCCGCGACCGAGATTCGGCCAATGATCCGGCGGGCCACGAGCAGCGTCGCGACGAGCAGGACGAGACTCCCGACGACCATCGCTGCCAGGACCTGCAACGGAACGATCAGGCCGGCCTCGGGCACGGGCGCTGCCCCGGTCGGCGTGAAGTTCGCAGCCGGCAGGACGACCCATCCGAACGCCACGCCCAGGGCAATCCCAACGGCCACCCCCACCGCCAGCAGGAGTGCCTGCTCGGCCGCCAGCCAGCGGATCAGCTGGCCATCGGTCAGCCCGAGGGCGCGCAGCAGTCCGAACTCGTCAGCCCGCGACCCGATCGACGCGGAGGCGCTGACCAGGAACCCGAGCGCGGCAAAGACGACGGCCGAGATCGCCCCGAGCAGCAGGGCACCCACCACGCCCAGGGCGACGGGATCGCCCTGGAGCGCCACTTGGAGCGCTTCGCGCGAGACGATCGTGGTGGCCGAGAACGGCGGGGCGCCCAGCTTGCGGGCGACCGCCGGGGCCTGGCCCGGCTCGACCGAGAGCCACCATTCGGTGACCGGCAGCGTGGCGCTGCTGCCGAAGTAGTCGGCCAGGCTGAGCGTCGGTCCGTCGACGACCAGGAATGGCTGGGATGGGTCGAGCGGCGGGACGCCCACGGCTTCGCCCACGATCTGGAAATCAACCGGGTTGCCCAAGACCGAGCCGACGATCGTGTCACCCACATGCTGGCCGCTCGCAGCCAGGTACCCGGAACTCGCGATCGCATTCACCGTCAGGACCGTTGCGGGTGCGGCCGACACCCGGAAGGTCGTGGCCGACTCCTGGAAGAAGGAACCGATCGGGTTCGTGGAATCGAGGGAGATTCGGTCGGGCAGTCCGGCCGGCGGGTCGTACGCCAGTTGACCCTTCTGTGCATCGATCCGGGCCCACGACCAGCCGGGTTGACTCGGATCGAACGGCAGCGCCGACCAGTTCGTGCCCGTCGCTGCGTCGCTCGCCTGGACCCCCCGGATATCGACGGTGCCGGTCGTGTTGGTGACCGCGTTGGGCGGTGAAAGCAGGACCTCGAGCGCCTCGAGCCGCAGGGGCGGCGTCAGCTGGTCGACGACTCCCGGCGTTGCCTCGGTTGCGGCATCGGCACGCAACGGGATGTCGAGCTCTTCGGCCGTCCCGCTGAACGGGACCTGGTTCGTGCTCGTGAACCGCCACACGCCGCCGTCACCGTCGAGGATCACGGCAGTGACCTGGATTCCCTGGGGCGCCGGCACGACCTCACCCTCGGGCAGCCCGAAGCCCGGGATCGTGACGGCCTGCAGGTTGGCATCGACGGTCACCCCGAGACGGAGCGCCTGGCCGGGCAGGGCAATTGCCGGCACGGCCGGCCGTCCGCCGGCGAGCCCGCCGAGCGCCGACCCGAGGGGACCGTCGGGGCCTCCCGGGAGGTCCGCCTGGGTCGGCATTCGGACCGCATCCACGCCCATGAGCTCGGCGCTCCGGACCGTCCCGCCGATCTCGACCGTCGTTCGGATCACCGGGCTGGCTGCGGTCACCCCGGACATTGCCCGGTAGCTCGGGCCCACAAACGAGCCCGGGACCTTTGAATACGAAGGCGTGACGACCCGGATATCAGCGGCTGCCTGGTAGGCGGCCTGGTCGGCCTGCGAGCGAAACCAGGTGGCGTCATAGACGACGGCGAAGGTCGTCAGGCCGCCGGCCAGCATGATCAGCAGGGTGGATCGGATCGAACGGAGCGGGCGCCGGGCCAGGTCGTGGGCACCGAGCTGCGGCGCGAGGTTCGGCCGCTTGGCCAGGATCCGCTCGGCCAGCCGGGCGAGCCGGGGCAGGGCCCGGGTGGCCAGCAGCGAACAGGCAGCCAGGCCGACGGCCGGACCCGCCACCAGCAGCGGGTCGACGCCGAGCTCGCCGGTTGAACCCTGGATCACGGGTGAGCCATACAGCCGCAGTTGCCAGAGGGCGATCCCGGCAACGGCCAGGAGGGCGACATCGATCCCGAACCGTTGCGCCGGAAAGCGTGTCCCCTCACGACCGAGTGCGACCCGGATCGACGCGAGCCGGCTGCCCGTCGGCAGGGATGGGCCAATCAGCGCAGCCGCGGCCACCAGGCCGGCCAGGCTCGCGGCTGCGATCGCCGTTGCCGACAGGGTCAGCGGCAGATCGACGCTGGCTTCGGCCAGCGGTCCGCCCGTGGCCAGGAGATGAAGGGCCAGTGCCGCGGCCAATGGCGCAACGAGGACTGCCGGGACCGTGATCAGGACGGCCTCGCCGGTCGCCAGGACGACGAGCTGGAGCGAGGTCGCGCCGCGCGCCTGGAGGATCCGATTCTCGCGTCGGCGCTGTTCGGCCAGCAGCGCCGCCACGAGGAATACGGCATAGGCGGCCAGGACGACGAACTGGAGGGTGAGCAGGGTCACGCCACCGTGGGCCAGCGCCAGGGACTGACCAACCCCGGACAGGACGCCAGTCAGGCCGGTGCTCACGTCGACCGGCTGACGTGGCGGCAGGGCGGCCGCGATCGAGGCGGGCAGGGCCGGCACCGCCCTTTCGAGCGCCGGGAGGACGCTCGGGAAGAGCTGGTCCGTCGCCAGGCTTGCTCGCCAGGTCAGACTGAAGGCATGGACCAGGCCCCGCTGGAGGAGGTCGGCCGGCGCCACCATGAACGGGCCGCGATAGGCCAGTGAGCCCTGGTCGAGGATCCCGTTGAGATCGAGCGGGTCACCCAGCCAGTAGGAGTCGCCGGGATCCGCCGACCAGGTCCCGGTCACCACGACCGTGAGGAGCGGCGTGCTGCTGGCAGTCGGTGTGGAGGCGTCGACGAGCGTGAGCCGGTCACCGATCGCCAGCGCCAGCGCCTGCGCTGCACCCGTGGACAGCGTCGCTTCAACCGGGTTGCGGCCGGCCACCGGCCAGCTGCCGGCGGTCAGCCGGGCGTGTGCCTCGAGGTCGGCGTACCCGCCGAGGACGGTCAGGTGGCGAGCAGCCTGATCACTGGCGAGGCCCAGCGGGGCGAGCGATGTCGAGCGCGCCGCGAGGACAACCGGGGCGACCGGCCCGAACGCCTTCGTCAGGATGCCGGACACGGCCACGTCGAAGGGCGCCACCTGGCTTGGGCCGGCGTAGGTCTGGACAGCCACCCCGCGATCGCCCGGCGTCGCGTCGAGCACCGCCCGGCGCAGTCCGCCGATCGCGACGGCGTCGCTGTACTGGAAGGCCGCCGCCATCAAGGTCGTTGCGGCGCTCAGCACCAGCCACGCGGCCAGCATGAACGGCAGGTCGGCCCGGGCCCGCCGAGCCGCCAGCCGGGCAAGTCCCACGCCTGTTCCCACGGCCGCCAGTGACATCGGCCGAGACCGTACCACGCCGCTCGGCCCGCCAGGCCCATCGGCCTTGGCCCGGCTCGACCCGTCGCCGTCAAGCGCGGGGTGGACCGCTTCGGCGCGCCGTCTCAGCTTCGGTTGCGGACCAGAATCACCGGGGCCGGGCTGTGATCCACGACAAACCGGGCGACATGGCCGAGGCTCCTTGGTCCCGGCTCCGTGGGCCCGATCCGGGTGCGGGCGGCGAGGACGACTGCGTCCGCCCCGGTCAGCTGCGCCGCAGCAATGATCTCGTGCTCCGGGCGCCCTCGCCGGATCTCGTCGTCGATCCTGACCGCATCTGACAGGCTCTTCCTGAAACGGCCGTGCCAGGTGGCGAGGATCGCCTTCGATGCGGTCTCCTCCGCATCTTCCAGGCGGCGCTCCTCGGGACCTCCGGGTCGGGTGGGCCATGGTCCGCGCCGGACGGCCGGACCGTGCCCGAGCAGCGCCCTTGGCTCGATATCGACGACATGGACGAGCGTGATCTGGACCGGGCGGGGAGCAGGACCGACCAGCCGGGTCACCTCGTCGACCAGGACCGGGTCCTCCCCGCCCGAGATCGCGACGAGCAGCCGCAGTGGTTCGTTCACGGGCAGCTCAGCGTGGAACGCCAAGAATCAGCGCGACGGCGAGTGCCGCGACGATGGTGATCGGGGTCACCACAAGACCCACCCGGATGTAGCTCCATGACGAAACCACCAGGCCGCGTTGACGCAGCAGGACGAACCACAGGAGCGTGGCCACGGAGCCGACCGGTGTCAAGTTCGGCCCCAGATCCGCGCCGATGATCGTGCCCAGGGCCGCTGCATGGGCGCTCCCCTGACCGAGTCCCGACGCATGGATGGTGTCGGCCAGGACGAATGCAGCCGGCAGGTTGTTGAACAGGTTGGCGCCCACCGCTCCGGCCGCCGCGGACACGACCATCACCGCAGCCGGGACGTCGCGCACGGGACCCAGCACGAGTTCGGCGAGCCAGGCTGTCACCCCGGCCGTCGACAGGCCGTCGACCAGGACGCCCATCGCCGCCACGAAGACCAGCAACGACCAGCCAATGCCGTCGAATGGCCCTGGCCGACGGCCCCCGAGTCGCTCGACCAGGAGAAGGACCAGCCAGACCGCCGAAAGCGTTGGTCCGAGTGGAACGTTGAGGATCGAGGCCACGGTGAACGTGATGGCCGCAGCCGCGAAGGCGAGTCGAAGGGTGATCGGGATCTCGCCGAATGACGACCATGAATCCGGGCTGGGGCTGAGGACCGGGCTGACGGGCAGCCTCCGCCGGTAGATCAGGAGCAGGCAGCCCAGGAGGGCGACCACTGCCGCGACCGCGGCCGGCAGGAGAACGGGTACCAATCCGGCCGCGCTCTCGCCCAGTCGATCGCTGACGATGACGTTCACCGGGTTGCTGACGGGCAGGGCCAGTGAGGCGGCATCGGCGACGAACGTGCAGGCCAGGACGTAGGGCAGCGGCTCGAGGCCGAACCGGGTCACGATCACGAAGACGACGGGTGTCAGGACCAGGCGGCGCGGCTGTCGGGCGGCCGGCCCCGGCGGCTCCTCGTCGCCGTCGTGATCGCGGGGGCCGTCGTCGCGGCCCTCTTCTCCAACGACGCGGCCGCCCGAGCGCCTCGAACAGGCCGCTCCGCTCGGCCACCGCGGCCGTCCCGGTCAGTCCCACGAAGAACAGGAGCACGTTCCAGTGGCCCGTCACGTTCGCGGCGGCCTCGCCCGGCCCGACGAGGCCGGCTCCGATCATCGCCCCGGCTCCGAGGAGGGCGGCCGCGGCTTCGGTGAGTCGTCGCGGTCGGGCGATGACGAGCGCGATCGTCAGGATGAAGATCGCCCCGGCCAGGGGCGCCGTCGAGGCCAGCGGCGCCGTCGACGCGAGGGGCACCAGCGTGGCGGTCGCGCTCAGGAGGCGCCGACGGTCACGGCGCCCACGATGACCCCGATCGCCGCCAGCACCAGGCCGATGACGATCAGTGCGCGAATGCCCCGGGGATCGTCGGGCAGGTTACGGAGCCGGCGGGTCGCGCTCCAGCCCAGCCCGACCAGCAGGACGATCAGCCCGATGACAATCAGTCCGAATCCGATGGCCACGCCGAGGTTCGCCTGGACCTGCTGCAGATCATCCTCCTGGGCTGAACGGCGCACGAGGGACCGACGGGTATCCGGGCAGCCTGGCCACATCTTGCGCGCCTGGCGAAGACCTCGTAGGGTTCGCCTGACACGCCCCGACACACCGTGAATCCGATGCCCGGACGCGACGGATAGGACTCCCGGCTACTGGGCAATGTCGATCGGATCTGCCACTCTCTGACCCTCGTCGCGCCCGATCACTGGAGTCACCCACGATGCTTCCCCACCGGGCCGCCCAACCACTTGGGCGCGCTCGTCGCCTCGCCCTCCGGGGAGTCGCCTTCCAGGCGCTCCTGCTGGTTGTGCTCGCCGGAGCCTGGCCGTCGGTGGTCGCGGCGACCGGGGATACGTCCCCGGCCAGCTCGGCCAGCGCCGCGGTCGCCAGCCCGGTGCAACCGACGGTGCGGGCCCAATGCCCGCCGGCCGCCCCCGGCTATGTGTCCTGCCTTGCCCTCGTCCGGACGGACATCGCGCCGCTGGTGAGGTCCGCCGTGGGTCCCCTCACAGTGCCGGGGGGCTTCAGCCCGAATGAGCTGCTGTCGGCGTATGCCCTCCCGGATGCGGCCTCGGGGGCCGGGTCAGGCATCACGGTGGCGATCGTCGACGCTTTCGACCTGCCCACGGCCGAATCGGACCTGGCGACCTACCGCACCCAGTTCGGGCTGAGCCCATGCACCACGGCCAATGGCTGTTTCAAGAAGATTGACGAGAACGGCGGGAACAGCTACCCCATCGCTGACCCGGGCTGGGGAGGCGAGATCGCCCTCGACATCGAGATGGTCTCGGCAATCTGTCCCAACTGCAACATCCTGCTCGTGGAAGCTGCTTCGACCTCGGTGGACGATCTGGGCACGGCCGAGAACACCGCGGTCAGTCAGGGCGCGAAGGTCGTCTCGAACAGCTACGGCGGGCCGGAGTTCTTTGGCGAGAATTCCGCCGATAGCAGCTACTTCACCCACCCGGGCGTGGCAATCACGGTGAGCAGCGGAGACGAGGGCTACGGCGTCCAATTTCCCGCCTCGTCGCCCAATGTCACCTCCGTCGGCGGGACCACCCTAGCCACCGCGGGCAATCTACGCGGCTGGACGGAGACGGCCTGGTCCGGTGCTGGCAGCGGCTGTTCAGCCCTCGAGTCCAAGCCAACCTGGCAGCACGACAGCTCCTGCTCGAGGCGGACGGTCGCAGATGTCTCTGCAGTCGCTGACACAACGACTGGTGTGGCCGTCTATTCGACGCCCAACGGCGGCTGGGTCAGGTTCGGCGGGACGAGCGTCGCCTCTCCGATCATCGCCAGCGTGTATGCGCTCGCCGGGGTTGCTACACCGGGAACATACCCCGCCAGCTACCCCTACGCTCGATCCGGCCAGCTCAACGACGTCACGAGCGGTTCCAATGGTAGCTGCGGCGGGGTGTACCTGTGCACCGCGATGAGTGGTTACGACGGTCCAACCGGCCTTGGCACCCCCAACGGGACCGGTGCCTTTACCACCGACTCGGCGCCGAGTGCGCCGACCGCCGTCGTCGCGACGGCCGGCAACACATTGGCGCTGGTGAGCTGGCACGCGCCGGCCAGCAACGGCCACCCGATCACCGGCTACACGGTCACCTCTGCACCGGGGGCGAAGACCTGCACGACGGGCGGAGCCCTGAGCTGCACGGTGAGCGGCCTGACCAATGGCACGTCGTACACGTTCAGCGTGACCGCCGCGAACGTGGTCGGGACTGGGCCGGCCTCGGCAGCCTCCCCACCTGTGATCCCGGCGACCGTGCCCGGCGCCCCGACCGGCGTCGTCGCCACCCCGGCCGACGGGTCGGCCCTGGTCAGCTGGTCAGCGCCGGCCTCGAATGGAGGCCGGGCGATCACTGGCTACACGGCCACCTCATCACCGCTGGGCAATACCTGCACCACGGCAGGCGTCCTGAGCTGCACCGTCCTGGGCCTGACGAACGGGACGCCGTACACCTTCACGGTCAAGGCCACGAACCCGATCGGGACCGGACCGGCATCCGCGGCATCGTCGAGTGTCACGCCGATCAAGCTGACCGGCGCGACGTACCACACCGTCACCCCCAATCGGCTGGTCGACTCGCGGATCGGG
>ODAK010004992.1_pt1 | contig 13504 bp, 12 predicted proteins | sample 1539591 | NCBI WGS metagenome assembly ODAK01 (sample SAMEA3539303, study PRJEB22396) | soil metagenome | biome: tundra; feature: field; material: soil | place: USA | collected 2010-05 | depth 0.15 m | reverse complement strand
ATCTTGCCGCGGCGGACATCTATCGCAGGCTGGAAGACTTCAAGGGTGCCGCCAAACCGCCTACGCTGGCCGAGGTGACGGCCGCGCTGTTACGCGGGCGCTAGCTCGGTTCCCTGAACGAAATGCGGCCTCGGTTGGCCGCCAGATGCGCGCGTCGCGTAAATGCGCTCCAAAAGCGGGCCCAACAGAGGTAGTATGCTCCCCTTTTTTCGAGACTTGCCGGCATGACCTATTCGGTCAAGGAAATCTTCTACACGCTGCAGGGTGAAGGCGCCAACACCGGCCGGCCGGCCGTGTTCCTGCGCTTTGCCGGCTGCAACTTGTGGTCGGGCCGCGAGCCCGACCGCGCAGATGCGCTGTGCCGTTTCTGCGACACCGAGTTTGTCGGCACCGGCGGTGTCGGCGGCGGGAAGTTCGAAACACCGGAAGCGCTTGCGGCTGCGGTTGCATCGGCCTGGTCTGCACCAGACGCTGTGGGGCGCTTCGTCGTCTGTACCGGAGGCGAGCCGCTGCTGCAACTCGATTCTGCTCTGGTCGCCGCCTTGCGCGGGCGCGGATTCATGCTCGCGGTGGAAACCAATGGCACGCTCGCCCCGCCCGTCGGCGGGCTGTGGCTGACGGTGAGCCCGAAGGCCGGCGCGCCGCTCAAGTTGACGCGCGGCGACGAACTGAAGCTGGTCTATCCGCAAACCGGCGCCGAACCCGAACGCTACGCGCAGCTGGAATTCAGGCATTTTTACCTTCAGCCCATGGACGGTCCGGAGAAGGCGCGCAATACGCGCCTGGCGATCGAGTACTGCCTTGCGCATCCCGGCTGGCGCCTGTCGCTGCAGACCCACAAACTAATTGGAATTCGCTGATGGAAATCTGGAAGGCATTTACTTTAGAGTCGGCGCATCGGCTGCCGAACGTGCCGCCGGGGCACAAGTGCGCGCGAGTCCACGGCCATTCGTTCCGCGTCGAAATCCACCTGAGCGGGGAAGTGGATGCACGCATAGGCTGGGTGCACGACTTCGCCGATATCTCCGCCGTGTTCCAGCCGCTCTACGAGCAACTCGACCACCGCTACCTGAACGAGGTGCCGGGGCTGGAGAACCCGACCAGCGAGCATCTGGCGCGGTGGATCTGGACGAGGCTCAAACCGGCGCTGCCGCTGCTCGCGCAAGTCGTGGTGCACGAGACCTGCACTTGCGGCGCGGTCTATCGCGGCGAGGATGGAACATGAGCGCGCCTGAATTCGGCCACTTGGACGATCGATCGTGAACCGACGCCGCTTCCTCGCGTTCTCCGCCGCCAGCGCCATCGCCGCACCTGGCGCTTTCGCGCAGACCTGGCCCGGCGCTTTGATGCGCATCATCGTCGCCTATCCTCCGGGAGGCCCGAGCGACGCGGTAGCGCGCGTCCTCGCGGAAAAACTCAGCGCGCAGCTCGGCACCCAGGTGATCATCGAGAACCGCGCCGGCGCGGGAGGCAGCGTCGGCATCGACGCCATGGTGAAGTCCGCGCCCGACGGGCTCACGCTCGCCTTCGCGGCGGTGAGCCCGGTCACGCTCAATCCGCTTGTGAACAGCAAGCTCGGCTACGACCCGTTCCGCGATGTGGCGGCCGTCGCGGCGGTGATGATCTCGCCCGTCTATGTGCTCGCCACGCCGGCCTTCAGCGGCAAGCTCTTCGGCGACATCGTCGCGCAGGCGAAGGCGCGTCCGGGCGCACTGCGGCTCGCGACCTCGGGCGTGGCGACCGTCGGGCACGTGATGCTGGAAGAGATCAAGGCGAAGGCCGGCATCGACATCACCCACATCCCGTACAAGGGCGGCGGACAGACCATCACCGATGCGGCGGGCGGGCAGTTCGAACTGCTGCTGTCCAATCCCAGTCCCGCACTGACCGGGCAGATCGCGAACGGCAGGCTGCGTCTGCTCGCGGTCGCGGCGCCGCAGCGGCTTTCGAGCTACGCCGATGTGCCGACCCTGGCCGAATTGGGTTTTCCTGCCGCGAACCTGAGCTCCACCTTCGGCATATTCGCTCCGGGCAGGACCCCCGCGGCGACGGTGCAGCGCCTGAACGCCGCGATCAACAAGGCGCTGGCGCTGCCGGAGGTGCGCGAGCGCCTGACCCGGCTGGAAAACCTGCCCGCGCTGATGAGCCCGGCGGAGTTCGCGCATTTGCTGCGGGCCGAGTACGATGCGAACGCGTCGATCGTTCGCGCGGCCAATATACGCGCGGAGTGAGCGGGCGTGCGTTGAAATAATCGAAAACTGAGGGAGGAACGCAGATGAATTTGCAGCTGAAGGACAAAGTCGCGATCGTTACCGGCGGCTCGCAGGGCATAGGCAGGGCGACCGCGCTGCGCCTGGCCGCCGAGGGTGCAAGCGTGGTGATTGCGGCGCGCGGCCGGGAGTTGCTGGATCAGGTCGCAGGGGAGATCCGCGCGGCCGGGGGCAGCGTCGCCGCGGTGCAGGCGGACGTCAGCCGGGCCGAAGATTGCGCGCGGCTTGTGGCGGAGGCACTCAAGGCGTTCGGCCGGCTCGACATCCTCGTCAACAATGCCGGCACCTCGGCCACCGGCGAATTCGAATCGGTGACCGATGACATCTGGCAGGCGGACTTCGAGCTGAAGCTTTTTGGCGCAATTCGGCTCGCGCGCCTCGCGATCCCGCACATGAAACGGCACGGCGGGGGGCGCATCGTCAACATCACCAATATCGGCGCCAAGCAGCCCCGCGCCAAATCGATGCCGACCACGGTCACGCGAGCAGCGGGTCTCGCGTTCACCAAGGCGCTGTCGAAGGAGTTTGCGCCCCACCAGATCCTGGTAAACACGGTGTGCATCGGTCTGGTGCGCGCCGGGCAGCACGAACGCAAGGCGGCCAAGGCCGGCATCGCCGTGGAGCAGCTCTACGCCAACATGGCGAAGGACATACCGCTGGGGCGCGTCGGCCGCGCCGAGGAAGTCGCCAACGCGATCGCGTTTCTCGCGTCGGAAGCGGCGAGCTATATCACCGGCACCAGCATCAATCTGGACGGCGGCACTTCGGCCGTGTTGTAGCCCGGTTAGGTGCAGGCTTCAGAAAATAGAAAGGGAGACAGTATGACGAAACTATTCGATCTCGGCGGCCGGGTCGCAATCGTCACCGGCGGCAATGGCGGCATCGGCCTGGGCATGGCGACCGGGCTCGTACGAGCGGGGGCGGCGGTGGTGATCGCCGGGCGCAACGCGGGCAAGAACGCCGCCGCGGTGAAAGCGCTCGAGGCGCTGGGCGCAAAGGCCGCGGCAGTCGAGGCCGACGTGACCGGGCAGGCTGCGTGCCGGGCGCTGGTCGAGGCCGCGCTCGATCAATTCGGGCGCCTGGATATTCTCGTCAACAACGCCGGCATCAACATCCGCAAGCAGCCGCAGGACTACACGCCGGAAGAATGGAAGTCCGTGCTCGACACCAACCTCACCAGCGCCTTCCTCTGCAGCCAGGCCGCCTACCCGGCGATGCTGAAGGCGGGCGGCGGCAAAATCATCAACATCGGTTCGATGCTGTCGATTTTCGGTGCGGCGTTTGCCGGACCCTATGGTGCGAGCAAGGGCGGCATGGTGCAACTCACCAAGTCGCTCGCGAGCGCCTGGGCGAAGGACAACATCCAGGTGAACGCGGTGCTGCCGGGCTGGATCGACACCGAGCTCACGCGGGCAGCGCGCAAGGAGGTGACCGGCCTGCACGAGCGCGTGCTCGCGCGCACCCCAGCCGGCCGCTGGGGGGACCCCGCGGATTTCGCCGGCATCGCAGTGTTTCTTTCGAGCATGGCGGCGGATTTCGTCACCGGGGCGGCGATCGCGGTCGACGGCGGGTATTCGTCGCAGGGCTAGCGCCTGTTTATATTCACCGCTCATTTGCTGGACGTACATAGGCCCTGGGCCTCGCGATGAGCTCGGCTCAAGTCGCCGGCGCTCAGAATACGAATCTGGCACTGAGGATGAGGGATAGGTTGCGCCGCGGCGCTGGTTCGAAAAAGCGGCTGTTGCTGTCGGCGACGATTACCGAGCCGATGTAAGTGCGGTCTGTGAGGTTGTCGATGCGCAGCGTTTCGGCGATGCGCCATTCGCGCGCCTTCTGCTCGAAGCCCAGACGCAGGTTGGCGAGGGTGTAGGCCGCGGCCGCGTCGCTGTTCTGGTCGTCCACGTACACTCTGCTGTTATGCCGCGCTTCGAGCGCAGCCGAGAAGCCGGATGCGAAATGACGCCATTGCAGTTCGGCGTAAAGCGCGGTGCGCGGCACCCCCGGAAGTCTGTTTCCGACAGGCACAAGGCTTGAATTGGCGCCGCTGGTGAAGGCTTCTTCATAGCGCGCGTCGAGCGTGGTGTAGGCGGCGCGCGCATCGAAGCCTGCCGGCAGCAGTGCCTGCCAGGAGGCTTCCCAGCCGCTGCGGCGAGTGCGGCTGGCGTTCTTGTAAATGGTGCGGCCGCCGGTGGCCGTGTCGATCACGATCTCGTCGCGCGTCGACGTGTCGAAGCGAGCGAGCGTCACCTTCTGGTCGTCGCCGATTCGCCCTTTGAGTCCGATTTCGACATTGGTGCTGAGGCTGGGCTTGAGCCCGAGGTTGAGGCCGGTGCCGGTCTTTTGGTACGCGAGTTCGGAGTAGCTCGGCGTCTCAAAGCCGTGGCCGGCGCTCGCATACAGGCTCATTTCCGGCGCCAGGCGGAAGGCAAGTCCCGCGACCGGGCTGGTATTGGAATAGCCGACGCTGCCGGTGTCGTCGGGGTTGGCCGGCGTGATGTAGTGGTCATGCGAGTCGAAACTGACCAGTGTCCGGCGCAGGCCCAGCGTGGCACTGGCGCGGTCGATGAAGCGCCAGTCGGCCTGCGCGAACAGGTTGCTGCCGGTGACGTTGTCGTCCTCGTCGCGGCGCAGCGCGCCCATGCCGCCTAAGTTATTGTCGAAGCCGCGCCGCCGCTGCTGCATCACTTCCCGCTCGAGGCCGCTGGTGACAGACAGCGGGCGGCCGAGGAGCGATCCGTCGTGGATCCAGTTGATCGAGAAGCCGTCGAAGAAGGTGCCCAGATCGACGATGCCGCCGGAATAGGTATTGAGGGTGGGCGGCGGCGGAACCGGTATCGCCTGGAACTGCCGCACCTGCCGGTCGCCCGAGTAGATACTCGCGCGCAGGTGGTCATCGGCGCCGAGGCGCTGATCGACGGTGACGCCGGCTTGCTCCTGGCGCACGGTCTTCTTGGTGTTGAACCTGGTCGCGGATGGGTCGGCCTGGCGCGGATTGGCGGACGCCTGCGCGGCGCTGAGCCCGAGCGCGTCCTGCGTCTCGGGCTGGTATATGGTGTTCCCCACGAGCGTAACGCGGGTGTCCTCGCCGACGAGCCATTTCAGTTTGGCGTTGAACAGCTGGCGGTTCGCGGCCGAGTGATCGCGATAGCCGTCGGTGTGGAATTGCGACCAGTCGCCGATGTAATTGAGCGCGCCTGACTCGCCGCCCGCCTGCATTCCAATCCGATGGGTGCCGTAAGCGCCGACGAGCAGGTCCCCGGAGAGGGTCGGGCGCTTGGGCCCGTCCGCGGTGAACAGATTGATCACGCCGCCGGAGGAATTGCCATACAAGGCGGCGAGCGGACCGCGCATCACCTCGATGCGTTGGGCCGTGGACAGATTGAAGTTCGCCGCCTGCCCCTGGCCGTCGGGCATGGTCTGGGGGATGCCGTCGGTATAGAGTTTGATGCCGCGGATGCCGAAGGTCGAACGCGCGCCGAAGCCGCGTATCGAAAGCTGCAGGTCCTGGGCATAGTTCTGGCGATTCTGCAGCGTGAGGCCGGGCACGCCGCCGAGCGACTCCGACAGGTTGACCTTGGGTTTGCCCTCGCGCAGCGTCCCGGCGCCGACCGCGTCGATCGAGCCCGGGATCTCCAGATTGCGCCGCTCGGTCCTGGTGGCGGACACCACGACACCCTCGTCTGCGTCCTGCGCGGCGGCGGGCGTCGCACCGAAGAGTGTAGCGAGCATGGCGCAAATGACGGATGCGTGCGTTTGTGAATTCATCGGAAAAGACGGTTCTGAACTGAGCCGGACAGGTGTGCTACTCGATCGGCGCGCAAAACAGTAAGCGGCGACAGGCCAGCGTACGGGGCTCGCTCACTTTGGCCTCTCGACGGTTACTTTGATAGCGGAATACCAGTCGGCCAAGTTCTCGATGTCGGCATCCGTGAGCGTTTTCGCGACGATGCTCATTTGCTCGTTGCGGCGGCTGCCCGATCGGTACGCGCGCAGTTGCTGCACGAGATATTCTTTCTGCTGGCCGCTCAGATTCGCAGCGCCGGGGAGGACCGCCACGCCGTCGTCGCCATGGCAGTTCTGGCTCAGGGTCTGCACCTTGGCGCGCACTACTGCCGCGTCGCCAGCCCGCGCCGGTTCAAGCAGCAAGCCGGACAGAGATGCGAGCAGCAGGCACGAGGCGAGCAAACTTATTTTCGACATATGCATCTTCTCGCCGTCCAAAAGAAAGCGGACCAGGTACCAGGCCCGGCCCGCTCCGCCCTTGTTTCTGCTTTATTACTTGCCCTGATAAGAGATGCGGTAGACAGCGCCTGCCTTGTCGTCCGATATCAGGATCGAACCGTCGACATACTGCTTCACGTCGACCGGGCGGCCGAGGTAGACGCCGTCCGCGTTCATCCAGCCTTCGGCAAACGGCTCGGTCTTGACCGCGTTGCCCTTGTCGTCGAGGTAGGTCACCATGACCCTGGCGCCCCTGGGCTTGACCGCGTTCCATGAGCCGTGCTGGGCATTGAAGATGGCATTCTGGTACTTGGCGGGGAACATCTTGCCCGTGTAGAACATCATGCCCAGGTCCGCGGCATGCGCCACCATTTCCACCTGCGGCTTGACGTAATGGTCGGCCAGTTCCTTCGGGATCGGCTTGCCCTTGTATTCGTCGGTCCTCACTTCGCCGCCGCCGTAATAGGGGGCGCCGTACCACCCGCCCAGTTGGAGCGCGCCGTTCACTGCGGGAATCTTGTTCAGTTCGCCGGGAGGGGTTTCGTCGCCCATGCCGTCAACCTGGTTGTCAGTGAACCACAGGCTCTTGTCCTTGGGGTTGAACGCCAGCCCGGACGAATTGCGCACCCCGGTCGCGACGACTTTACGGTCGGTCCCGTCCCTGGTAAAGCTGACGATGCCGCCTATGCCCCACTTCCGGTACAGATCGATCTTTTCCGGCGGTTGCACGTTGAACGGCTGCCCGAGGGTGATGTAGATCCTGTTGTCGGGGCCGATCACGCAGGCGCGCGCGGTGTGGTTGTACGATTCTTCCTCGGGCGGAATCAGATCGCCTTGCTTGACAATCGGAATCGCGACCGTGTCGGAGCCCTGCTGGAAGTATTCCGCCGCCGGGAACATCATCACGCGGTTGCGCTCGGCGATGAACAGGAAGCCATCGGGGGAGTAGCACGCGCCGGCCGGAAGATCGAACTTGATGCTGCCGCTGAACTCGTCCACCGTGTCGGCGACGCCGTCCATATCGCGGTCGTTCGCCGAATAGACGGCGCTCTTGAGGGTCCCGACCCACACCGTGCCCGTGTTGCGGCTCACCGCCATGCCACGCGCGTCGGGCACGATCGCGAACAACTCGATCTTGAAGCCCTCAGGGAGCTTGATCTGCTGCAGCATTTTCTTCAGGTTCTCGGCGTACTTGGGGTCTTGCGCCACGCGCTTCATCGGCTGCGGCGCATCGGTCCGCTTGAAGTTGCCCAGTTTGTCTAGCGCAGCGTCGTCATCCTTCGCGAATGCACCGCTCGCGCCGAATGAAAACGCCAGGCAGACGGCCAGGGACAGCGCACTGTGTTTTATAAAATCTCCCTTCTGTGGTTTCATATCCTCTTCCTTTCCTGATTAGTCGTAACGGCAGGTGTGATTTGATCCTCGACCGTACGGGCGCCAATTCGCGCCTGTACGGGGAACGGTTATCATTACCGTATTTTCCCCCAACGTCAATGCCTGAAAGCCTCCAGTCACGCCAAGCCCGGATCCGGGGGCGACACCCGCGAATCCGATTGCATCGCCTTGCGCCAAGGCACAGACGGTAAAGCATAACTTTGGAGGCCATCCAAAAAATTACCGAAATGGCCCCTGCCTTAGGCGAGCCTGGGGGATGTATCGCCTCATTGTGAAACGAGCTCATGGACCCAGGTTCAAGGTCCGATCCTGGTTCGTCCAGGATCGCCGCGGAGCGCATGCGCTACGCCGGCGTCCGCGCCCGGCTGCGCTACACGCTGGAGCAACGCGCGCGTGGTGTTCCGAAGCAGGATCAGGGCGCGCCCAGCCCGGAGAGATAGTCGGCGAGGATTTCGATGTCGGCATCGGACAGGCCCTGTGCCGCCGACGTCATGTTGCCGTCCATGTCGAAGCGGGTGGACGCCTTGAAACCGCGCAACTGGGTGCGCAGGTATTCAGCCTGCTGACCTGCCAGCCGCGGTATGTGCTGTAGACCCATCAGGTTTCTCGCGTGGCAGGCGACGCAGTTTTGTTGTTCGGTGATGCGCCGGCCGGCCGCCGCAATCTCCGGCGTGCTCGCGCGCGAGGGCGGCGCGGGTGGCTGTGCCGAGAAATAGGCCGCCAGATCGTTCAGGTCGGCATTGCTCAGCTTGGCTGCGAAAGGAGCCATCTGCGCATCCTTGCGCTTGCCTTCGCGGAACATGAACAGTTGGGTCACGATGAACTGCTGCGGCTGCCCGGCGAGCGCAGGCACGGCCGGAATCGCCGAATTGCCGCCGGGCCCGTGGCAGGCGACGCAGACCTGCGCCTTCTGCCGTCCCGATTCGGCGTCGGCAAACGCAGCCCGCGTGCAAGCCAGGGTCAGAAACGACAGCGCGATGGCGAATATCGCCACCGCGCTCCGTCGTGCGGCAGAGTTACCGGTCACTTCCTGTAGCTGATCCGGTAAATGATGCCGTTGTAGTCGTCGGAGACGAGCAGGGCGCCGTCCTTCATCACCAGCACGTCGGCCGGGCGGCCCCACATCGGCGGATCGCCTTTTTCGTCGGTGAGGAAGCCGGTGAGGAAAGGCTCGGCCTTGGCCTTGCCCTTGGCATCGACCACCACGCGAATGACGTCGTAGCCCTGCTTGGTGCTGCGGTTCCATGAACCGTGGCGCGCCATGAAAATGTTGTCCTTGTACGCGGCCGGGAACATCTTGCCGGTGTAGAAGCGCATGCCCATGGGCGCGACGTGCGCGCCGAGCTTGAGCACGGGCGGTGTGAACTCGGAGCAGGAGCGGTTCTTGCCGTAGACCGGATCGAGGGCGTCGCCCTGATGGCAGTACGGAAAGCCGAAGTTCTGGCCCATCTTGGTCGCGACGTTGAGCTTGTCCGAAGGCATGTCGTCACCGAGCCAGTCGCGTTGGTGCTCGCCGAACCACAGCTGCTTGGTCTTTGGATGCCAGTCGAAACCGACCGTGTTGCGCACGCCCTGCGCGTAGGTTTCCAGCGTGCCCGTGTTCGGATCCACGCGCGTGATCGAAGCCTGCGTGTAATTGGGCATGGTGATGTTCTGCGGCGAGCCGATGTTGAAATACAGCTTGCCGTCCGGACCCGCGGCGAGGAACTTCCAGAAGTGGCCGGGTGCCTTGTCGGGGTCGAGATTGTCGACCACCACCCTGGCCTCGGGCGGATTGTCCAGCCGGTCCTCGATGCCGGCGTAGGCGGTAATGCGGTTGCGCTCTGCGACGTAGAGCGTGCCCTTCAGAAACGCGACGCCGTTGGGCGTATTCATGTCCTTGAGTATGGTCTTTACCTCGCGCTTGCCGTCCTTGTCGACGATCGCATACACGTTGGACAGATTGCGGTTGCTCACGAACACCGTGCCCTTGTCGCCGAGTGCGAGCGAGCGCGCCTCGGGCACGCCTTCGGCCCAAACCTGGACCTGGAAGCCCGCCGGCACCTTGAGCTTGTCGATCGGGAGGTCCTTGGCCGGCCTGCCGGTGAGATGAGGCGCGAATGGGTGCAGCGTCGAGTTGGCCTGGTCGGTAGATTTGCCCTGCTGCCAGGCCGGTGGCGCAGCCGGGGCTGCGGGTGCGGCGGCCGGGGCGGCCGCCGGCGGTTGCTGCGCCAGCGCCGGGATGCAGAAGCCCGCGGCGAACAAAGCGGAGAATAATACCTTGCGTGTGTTCATGACACCTCCTTCTAGGGGAAAATATTGTGTTTTTTGGGTCCGGGGAACAGCGCGGATTTCGCTGGCGTACGTGCGCAGTTTATCCGGGACTCATCCAGATTTGCAAGCGTGCCGGCAGAATCCTGGTTTTCCCGGCAACGCGCGAAAACGGTTGCGTTCCATCCGCGCAAGGTATATGATTCGAACCATGGTTCAAATTTTGAATCCTGGTTCAAACAAAGTCACTTCGGAGCGCATGCGGCGCAAGAGCGAGGCGCGACGGCTGGACATCCTGCGCGCCGCGGCACGGGTATTCCGCCGCAGCGGCGTCGCGGCCGCCGGCATGCGCGATATCGCGGCGGAAGCGGACCTGTCGCCGGGCAACCTTTATTACTATTTCGCCGGCAAGGACGAGCTCCTGTTCTTCTGCCAGGACCGCACCGTCGACCGCATGCTGGAAGCAGCGGAGGCGGCGCGCGCGTCGACCGTCCCGGTCGCGGACCAGCTGCGCGCCGTGATCCGCGCGCACCTGCACTACACGCTGGAAGAGCTCGAGGGCGCGACCGCGCATCTCGAGATCGACATGCTGGCCGAAGCGTTGCGCCGCGGCATCATCGAGAAGCGCGACAAATACGAGCAAGCGGTGCGCGCGCTTATCGTCAAGGGTGTCAAGCGTGGGGAATTCGCCCCCTGCGACGCCGCGCTGGTCGCGCGCGCGATTCTCGGGGCGCTTAACTGGACCTCGCGCTGGTACCGGCCCGACGGCAAGCAGAGCGTCAGCGCGATTGCCGAGGGGCTGGCCGATTATCTGGTGCGGGGGATCGCCGCCGTTCCCAAGAATGGTGTGAACAAGGGGGCCAGGCTCCCAGGCAAATCGCCCAAGTCAGAGACAGCGCTGATCGCCTCACAATCCTGATCAGAGCCTTCCAAATGCGATGGCAATAACTGCGCCCGCCAGGGCCCTATCCGGAGGTCGAAAATGAACACCGTGTTGAAACCGATTGATCGGCGCAAGGCCCACATTACGCTGCGCGTGAACGGCGAGGAAGTCGAGGTCTCGTTTGCGCCCTACAAGACCCTGCTCGAAGTGCTGCGCGAGGAGCTCGACCTCACGGGCACCAAGCACGGTTGCGAACTGGGCGAATGCGGCGCCTGCGCCGTGCTGGTGGACGGCAAACCGCTCTTGTCCTGCCTCAAACTCGCGCTGGAGTGCGATGGTAGCTCGATCGAAACCATCGAGGGCCTCGCCGAGGGGCCGGAATTGCACCCGCTGCAGGCGGCGTTCTCGGATCACGGCGGTTCGCAGTGCGGTTACTGTACGCCGGGGGTGCTGATGACGGCAAAGGGGCTGCTGGATGCGGAGCCCAATCCCAGCCGCGAGCGGATCAAGGAGGCGCTGTCGGGCAACCTGTGCCGCTGCACCGGCTATCAGCAGATCGTCGATTCGGTGGAAGAGGCTGCCCGCGCGATCAACGAACGGAGGACCAGGGCATGAGCACGAAGCAGAAATTCGATGTCATCGGCCATGCGCGCAGGCGCGTGGACGGCCGCGACAAGGTGACCGGGCAGTTGCGCTACGCCGACGACATGAAGCTGTCGCGCATGCTGCACATGAAGCTGCTGCGCTCGCCGCATCCGCACGCGCTGATCGAATCGATCGACATCGCGCGCGCTAAAGGCTATCCGGGCGTGCACTTGGTGCTGACCGGCCGGGATTTTCCAGTTTCCTTCGGCATCATGCCGGTGGCGCAGGACGAGTACCCGCTCGCGCCGGAGCACGTGCGCTACGTCGGCGACCCGGTGGCGGCGGTGGTTGCGAAGGACGAACAGACGGCTTCCGAGGCGCTGCAACTGATCGAAGTGAAATACAAATGCTTGCCGACCATTGCGACGCCCGAAGAAGGGCTGGCGCATCCGGAGACGCGCATTCACGACTATACCGACTCGGGCAACATCCATCGCAACCAGGCGTTCGAGTTCGGCGACGTCGAGGAGGCGCTGGCCAAATCGGATCACGTATTCGAGGACGTGTTCTTCTTCGAAGGCAACACCCATATGCCGATGGAGCAGCATGCCGCGCTCGCCGCGAGCGATGGCGACGGCAAGTTCACGCTGTGGTCGAGCACCCAGAATCCCCACTATCTGCATCGCCAGCTGGCGCGCGCGCTGCAGACACCGGCCGCGCATATCCGCGTGATCGCCTGCGACAACGGCGGCGGCTTCGGCGGCAAGTGCGATCCGGCGAACCATGAGATCGTGGTGTCCAAGGCGGCGCTCATGCTCGGCCGCCCGGTGAAAATCTGCCTCACGCGCGAGGAAGTGTTCTACCTGCACCGCGGCCGGCACCCGGTGCTGATGAAATTCCGCACCGGCGTCACCAGCGAGGGCAAGCTTACCGGCATGCACCTGCAGACGCTGCTCGATGGCGGCGGGTACGGTTCCCATGGCCCGGCGAGCACGTTCTACACCGGCGTGCTGACGCCGCTGACCTACGAACTGCCGCGCTTCAAGTTCGATGCCTGCCGTGTATTCACCAACAAGCCCCCGTGCGGTCCCAAGCGCGGCCACGGCACGCCGCAGCCGCGCTTCGGCCAGGAAGTCCAGCTCGACAAGATCGCGGAAAAGCTCGCGCTTGATCCGGCGGATCTGCGGCTCAACATGGTCACCCAGGCCAATTCGCTCACCGCGAGCTGGCTCAAGATCGGCAGCAACGGTCTGGCCGAGTGCATCCGCCAGGTGGTCGAGGGTTCCGGCTGGAGGCAGAAGCACGGCAAGCTGCCGCAGGGACGCGGCGTCGGCATCGCCTGTAGTTCTTACATGTGCGGGGCGGGCGTGTCGATCTACTGGAACAAGATGCCGCATTCGGCCGTGCAACTGACGCTGGACCGCAGCGGCCAGGTGACGGTGTTTTGCGGCGCGACCGAGATCGGGCAGGGCTCGGACGACGTGCTCGCCGCGATCGTGGCGGAAACGCTGGGCATCAGCACCCTGGAGGTGCGCTGCGTCACCGGCGATACCGGGATCACGCCGATCGACCTGGGGTCGTACTCGAGCCGGGTGACGATCATGATGGGCAATGCGGCGCTGCAGGCCGCCGGGCGCGCGCGCGACATGCTCGTCACTGCGGCGGCCGAACAACTCGAGGTCCTGCCAGAGAGCATCGTGCTTTCGCGCGGCCGCGTGTTCGCGGCCGGCGATGCCGCGAAGAGCATGAGTTTTGCCGAGGCCGTGGTCCATGCGGAATCCAAGTTCGGCACGCTCGGCACGGTCGGCTCCTACACACCGCCCAAGCCGCCGGGCAAGTTCAAGGCTGCGGGCGTGGGTCCGTCGCCCGCGTATTCCTTCTCCGCCTGCGTGGTCGAGGT
>ODAK010004991.1_pt1 | contig 13504 bp, 7 predicted proteins | sample 1539591 | NCBI WGS metagenome assembly ODAK01 (sample SAMEA3539303, study PRJEB22396) | soil metagenome | biome: tundra; feature: field; material: soil | place: USA | collected 2010-05 | depth 0.15 m | reverse complement strand
TTGCTCATTCCACCAGTACTTCAAGATATACATCTCCATACGGTCACAGACCTAGTTTCGTCGCCGATTCAAGAGCTTTCATGGCCAGGGCGCGGGCATCATCCTCCTGCCCCTTGCCTGCCAGTGCCGTCGCCTTATTGGTGAGGGGTTTCAGATACCCCTCCGGAGACAGCGAGAGCGCTTTGTCTGCCGCGGCAGTCGCCTCTTCCCATCGGCAAAGCAAGTTCATCCAGGCGCTCTGAAAGTTCCATAACACGTGATCTTCGGGATCAAGCTCGATAGCTTTTCCCAGTTCCGTAATTGCGTCTTTGAGAGCCAGCCGCTCGTCTGGGGGAAAGCCTTCCCCGCGGTTGGTACGGGAGTTCGCTGCGGCCTTGTCCAATTCGCGCAATGCCAGTGCACGTCCGCTCCTAAGTGCCAGTTCGTTTTCTAGACTATTCGGTCCTGCGCCGAGGCTAAGTTCGGCGAGTGCGGCGCACTCGCCGAATTTTTCGTGCGCCTGGTACTCCTGAGCTCCTTGAGCCAGCAGAACTTCGTATCGAACGTGCTGGGCACCTTCCTCGACTTGCCGGAGAAACTGCAGATCCGGGTCGCCAGCACACGCGATTCGGGCGACACCGGCCTGGCGTTGGAATTCGTCCCACGATCGTGCGTATTTGGCAGCGTTGAAGGCTGCAAACTTGTGCGAGGGATCAGCGCGCAGTGCCTTCAGAAAGAACTCTTCTGCAATTGCGCCCTGCCCGAGGAAGTCTTTGCGGATGAGCGCCTCGCAGTACTCAACCTGTCCGTCATTCGCAAACTCCAGCCGCACATCCGCGAGCCGATCCAGAGCCAGCTGCACCCACCCATGCTCCGCGTCGAAGTAACAGCGGTTTAGAGAGTTAATCTTGTCATCGTTATCACGCTTGTAGCGCTTCATATTCGTTGGCACCTGCCTCGTTTCGGATCTCCATCAAACAGTGCCTTCCATCAATCGCGCCTGCCGCAATCATAGACCGGGCGCCCGCCAGGGATGTGCAGACCAGAGGCAGTTCCGCGGCGGCCAATGTGTGCATCTCTTCCGATCCGGACCACACCTCCAACCATCCGCAGCCTCGCTCTCGTCGCGCAATCGCTAGGGTCCCACCAGTCGTGCAGCGCATCGCGTCGACGGGCACACGGCGCTCGCCCTCGTTTGTCCAATTCCCAGATCGACTGCGATAGCGCAGCACGGTCTCTTCGAAAGCGACGTAAACGGTAGCGCCATCCGTTCCCGCGGCTAAAGCGACTGCCCTATGCGGAGTTTCTAGCACAGTTTCCCGGGAACCCTTCTTGCGGACGACGACAATCGACGTGTGCGCATCACCGGCGTGACACCGCCCGCAACTCACAAAATCCCCGCTATTGCCAAGCCAGCATACGAACTGTTCTTCCCGCAGATTTTCGATGTGCGGGATTACGCGATCTACAGCCGCGGGGCGAAAACGAGCAATCTTGATCTCACCGCGTTCGCTTACGGCGAGCACACGGCCTTCGCCCATGGGCATCACCGCACACACGGCATGATCGAACAGATCTAAGCCATCTTCCAAATCCGGTGTCTGTCCGGGTTCGAGCTGTGCAATCGAGCCGTTCTTGTAGCCCACATAAGTTGCGCCGCCGTTGCCGTGGGCAGCCACCGCCACGGGTTCGTAATTTGCAATGACGTAGTCGCCGCGCCAGGAGTTCTTCTCGAACCACGTCACCGATTTATTGCCCGCACTGGCGAGGATGAGCCAACCATCGGGCCAATAGCTGCACTGCGTAATCGGCGACTTGCTCGGGGTTATGTCTTCGCCGGCAATGGAAAGAGTCTGAATCCACTTTGCGGTCGCTACAGCGAATCGGCCCTCCGCCGGGATAGGCTCGATCGCTCTTAGCGCTTCTGTCTCTCTCAGCCCAGAATACGCACCCCTGCGGCGCACTTTATCCGTGGCGGTGTCCCAAGCCAGAAGTTCTCCATGGCTGGTTGCGACGAGGCAGTGCAAACGGCCTTCGGCCGTTAGTGCACAGCACTCCTGGGCGACGCCTCGGACTGCAGACCCGCTCGCCATTCGATAATCCGCTTCTTTGAGTAGCGAACCCGTGCGCATGTCGTACACCTTTAACTGGCGACTGCGGGTTGCGAGCACGATCATCGACGCCTCTTCGTTCAGACATGCCGAACACACATGCAAGGGCGGTCGCGGCCATTCGGTTGCGCGCGCTTCACCTGCTTCCATACGCAACAACAGAATTCGCTGGGCCGGCAATCGGTCGCCATCGATTAGCACCGCGGATTGGCGATAAGGTGCAAACGTGATACTCGCGAACGAGGGTGAGATGTCTGTCGCGAGAATCGATGTGGTGCGCCGCTTCGTGTCAAACCACACGAGTGCATTTGCTTCATCAATACCGATGAGGCCGCCGAAGAAACTGAGGCAGTGCGGTGGGTAACGCAGCTTGAGCGGTACACGCTCGCCATCGAGGTACACCGTGGTTCCATCAACCCACGCTACCCGGTCCTTAATCGGGTCGATTACGAGAGCGCTTTCGTTCACACCGGACGGCAGCGTCCGCCGATCAATCAACTGGAAACTGACAAGACTGTATTCTTCGAGGAAGCGCCCATCGGTAACCGCGTGAAATATCCCTCGTTGCGGCGTTACCGAGACCGCCCCGGCTACGGTTCGCTCGTCGCCGAAGGGGGTCTGAGCGCAAATCCACATACCGCGTCGGTCCATCTCGGCTTCCGCGCGCTTCAGATATGCTGCGAGGATCGGCGGCCGCGTCTGGTTGCGCAACCGGTTCAAGGCAATTACCTGCGCCAGTTCGGGACGCGCACGGATGGCTCCAAGACCGGAGAGCACGGCATCTCTCATGAGCGGGACCTCTGCTGTTTTCAGGTCCTCGAGAAGTTCGGATAACAGCCCGCGCGCGACAGCAGCCGCGACAAAGCGGATATCTCCGAAGAGATGGGTTCGATAGCGCTGCCGGGTGTCGCATCGGCGCTGGTATGAAAGCTCGGATAGCGCCCGACCGGACGCCGCGGCCCATTGTCCCCGGCGCTTCGGACAAGCCACAAGCTGAAAGTAAGCACCCAACCGCCGATGAGCCGTCTGGCTGGTCCAAGTGCTTTCCGAATACCAGCGATCCGCAACGTCCACGAAGCTGGCGTGGAAAAATGTCATGAGGGCGGTGCCTCCAAGAGATCGCCACGAGAGGTAAGGATTCCAATCCTGATAAAGGCGAAGCCAGATTGCAACTGGTAACCGGCGTGAAGGTAGATCGTGCCGCGCGATCCGTTGCGAGAATTGACTCCAATAGTCCTCGTCACAGACCAAGAGGTCGAGCATTTCGCTTTCCGTAAGGCCTCTTCGAGAGGAAACCAGGTATCCTGCCACGCGGCTCACCAGAAGTCGGCCATGATTCTTCTCCTCGCTCAGCCGCTCGAAGAGCTGCTCAATCATGCCGTCGATACCAGCTGGCAGTGGGAAGGTGGAATCGTATGAATGCCAAAGCCGCACCTCCTCGAAGGCCAGCCGGAGATAGAGAGGCAGTTTGCTTGCCGCGAATCCTTCCAACACCGCCGAAGTCTGATCAGGAGTCAACCGACGCCCGGCACGCGCGAGCCATTTGCCGAGCAACAACTGAGCATCCTCCAAGCTCATCGGACCGAGCAGGTGGAAGCACTGCTCCGGCAGTCGCGAGCGCAACCGTTCAAGCGCGGGCCCAGGGGTTGTCGAAACTACGATCCGCGTGTGCGGTCGAAGAATGTGCGGGAGCCAACTCCAGTTCGGTGCGCTGATCTGGTCAAGCGCGTCGATAAACAAAACGAGCGGCTGCCTGGCGGAGGGTAATTCCAGCCTTTTCTGGAACTCGTCGATCAGCAGATCGAAGTCGTCAGTGAGTTCGGATGAGTCCTTCCCGTATGACCTGTCGATTTCGCTGCAGATCCCTTTCAGCAGTGTTGCAGCCTGGGTTGATTCTGCCGTTACTCCGGCAAACCGGCAAATGACCGACGTTCCCCGTGTCCTGCATTCAAGCGCTGCCTCTGCCAGCAGCGCTGACTTCCCCGATCCCGCCGGCCCGTAGAGCACCAGCGGCGCCCGGCTGCCTTCGTCCTCGATATGCCGCGCGATCAGTTCCTTCGCCGCCGCCTGTCCCGTGAAATCGCGGGAGCGCTTGAACGCGAACTCGTCGTGGCGCAATTGCTCTTCCCGAGCGGGGGATAGTTCCTGCGGGCGAACAATCTGGCTCCGGATGGTCCGACGCAGATCGTGGTACACGGTCGCACACATCCATCCGAGATGTTCGGTGCTGATGCCGCGTTCGCTCCAGGTTGCCTCGCGCGAGTGGACGCCGTGCGCACCGAGATGCGTGAGCAAACGCTGCTTGAGAGAGGCTAACCGCGAGGCGGCGTCCTGATCGATCTCGCCTTCGGGCATGAAATCCCAGTATTTCCGCAACGCAGGCCGGGGTTGTGCCTCGAGATTCAGATCGAGAGGAGTGCGAAGCTCGCGGAAGAATGCGAGCACGTGCTTACCTGCGTCCGGCTGCGCAAGCGCTCCAGCATAGATCTCCTGCTCCGTCGCCGAGGCTTCATATTTCAACATCTGCTGCGCCGAGAAACCGGCTTGCCTAGCTGCGCGACGAAGAGCCTCACCAAGCGGCTGTTCCACCTCGCGCACCCAGATCTCCGGATCGGTGAAGCGTCCGGTGCGAGGCTGCAGAATCCAAACGGCGCGTTCTGCATTGTGGTCAAGCTCGTACCACTTCCTCTGATCTGCGCTCAATTCTGCCTGGAGCGCTACAAACTCCGACTCGGGAATCTCGGCCGGCAAAGGACGCCATCCATACCGATTACCCAATAAGATAAGGAAGTTTGGCCGAGGCGTTACCGACTGGCAGCGCACGATTTCAGCCAGGCAGATCCGCATTGTCCCTTGGTCCAATGCGGCCTCGGCACTTACACCCCATCTGAGATCAATGGCCTGAAACGTCCAGCCAAACCGCTCGCAGTAGCGGCGGAGCCGTGGAAAAACCCTTTCCTGGAGCGCATTCCGCTCCTCCTTGAGATCATCGAAAGTCGACGAGACGAAAACGCGAATGGTCCGAGTGGGAAGCGCCGGGAATTCCTGGGAGTCGCTTGAACTAGAAGCAGGCACTTTCCCTCCAAGAATCAAAGAAGCGGCGAAGCTCGGTGGTGATCGAGCATGGATGATCCGAACTGTCGATTCCAGTCATCGGGCCGAATGAGTTTCTCTTGAGATGAAGTCCTTATTCATTACTTCTTCGCGATATCCGGAGGAGCTCAGATTCCAAGGACTCACTGGCCCCGCGAATTGTAGCAAACGCTCCCTTGCCGCGCTGTGACAGAAGCCCAATGTAGTCCCGTCTGTGGCTATAAGAATCTGATCCCGACATTATCAGCATCCGTAGCGAAATAATCCGTCTCGAGGTATAAGTCGATTCGGCCCGGTTCCGATTTGTGAGACGACATCTATGTATCTCCTATGTATCTCTGCCGGAGTTACGACGAGTTCCTCTTGCGAGGAACTCGTCATCCCGTTGCTGTCCGCCCGTTCAGAGGCACTTCTCATTTCCCGCCAAAGCGTGATTCACGCCAAAACTGGCGCCAAGGTTGTTCATGTTGGTATTGAACGTGTGAGTTCTTACGTAGTCGACTTGAGCTAACCGAATTGCCAATACGCGGTTTGCCAATCCGCTAACTTAATTCGCCAACGGTTTTCATAACTCAACGGCTGGTTCAGCAACTCAACTTCTCTTCCGACCCGTATTACCTCGCTTTTCGAGCGCAGATCGTGTGCTTCGATGCGCCCACGTTCCGCGCCACGTCCTCCGCCTTGCGTCCAGACTCCAACTGCTTCAGCGCCCCGATCATGCGCCTCCGTGTGCTTGCTCTTCGATAGACTCTCTTCCGGTCTCCTTTGAAGGATTTTGTCGTATGCTCAAGTGAACGGAAACAAGGGCAGGTTAAGATGATCTACGACGTTCGTGACGCCTATACCCCCGGTGACTTCTGGTCAAATGTTGCAAAACGAAGTTGCCGTCGATTGCTCTTCTATCGGCCGCGACTCGAGTGGCGGCGGACAATCAGGGATTTCCTGGAGGAATACGCAACCGCCGAAGAGAGAATGGGTTACATCCTGGAGTCGACAAGGGAACCGTTCCGCGAGTTCGTCGCGCGTCTCACGTGTCGACTGCGGCGAATGGGGGATATCACCGAAGCTGAACAAGCGTCAGTGCTCGCGGCCCTACGAAACGAATCACCAGTGCCGGATGTGCGCGGCGAGCGCGCGAAGGCCCTGATCTTGAAAACGTGCCTTGAGATCGGTCGCAGACGTCCACGTTATCAACCGCCGGCATCGAGCGTCACCGAGCTCTTCAGGTGCGTCCGAACAGTCCAGGAGATGGTTGAAACGAAGATCGACTCCCCCTTGCCGAATCCGGGACGTCTAGAATATCTTGGGCTAGTACTCACCTCTGACGTTCTGGCACGAGCCCGGTCGACTCCGGAGTATCACGTAGCGCTCCTCGCTAGCTAGAGGGCGGGATCCCAATTACAAGAAGGCTGTCCAGGAAGTCAGCCTTGCGTACGATTCTCTCGATGAAGCGCTCCACGCCATCAAGGCGAAAACCTGTCCCTCAGAGCGTGAAAAGCACTTCGCTTCGAAATATAGGCTAATGGCCTCCTATATTTGGTAGATCCTGAGTATCGAAGCAATCGGCTATTGGGGTCGGATCAGCCCTGGATCCAGCCCCCCCTCTGCCGGAACTGGCCTTCACCTCGTCGAGCGAACAATAATAATGAGGGATCACTTTGCCGCCGTCCGAATTGAACACCGACCACTGGAACCTAATCTCTTATTGGACCTGCGCGGGATAACTTTGACCGCCGCATCACAAGTCACTTAGACATCGTCGGTCCCACGCACTGGGTACTGGAAGCTATCTGGAGCTTGTCCAATGCCGACCGCAACGCGCACATTCCGGGTTTTTGTCAGTTCCGCCTTCGAAGACTTGAAGGCCGAACGCAACGCGCTGCAGCGCGACGTGTTCCCGAAGCTGCGCCAGCTCTGTGAAGAGAACGGCGCACGCTTCCAGGCCATTGACCTGCGCTGGGGTGTGCGCGACGAGGCGGCGCTCGACCCGGAGTTCATGACTTCTTTAGCAACCTGACGACCTGTTCCGCCAGCGCCGGGTTGCTGGCCGCGACAAACGGCGTGCGTTTCGGATGTGTGGAATCCTTTCGAAAGGCGGCGAAGATTTCGCCGAGGTTGAGCCGCGACGTGATGGGATTCCCATGCAGGTCAAGAATCGTCAGGCCGGTTTTCAGGCCGATGTAAAGTCCCGGGAGAATGTCGTAGGTTGCGAAACCCTTGGCGAATTCAATCGCCACATCCGCATAGCCTGCCGCCACTTGGATGATGGTGTTCGACCCCCACGAAAGATTCACGCGACCGTCCTGGTCGCGGATGGCGTCCATCAAAGCCGTCTGCTCCGACAACGCCCGATAACGATCCACCTTTGTCGTCAGCACATTCACCCGTGCCCCCGCAAGGCATGATTTAGGCTGTGCACCGCCATCCAGCCGAAACCACGAGTGCGTTATAAAATCTAGACATTCCGCGTAGCCGCTCCTGGACGCCCAATAGATCCGGTCCAGAAAAATGTCGCCCGCCACGGCGGCGATCACATCGTTCTCGCGCCGGTCATAAACGGCGATCAACGACCAACCGCCTTGCAGCGCCTCGACAAATTCCGTCCCGTCGATTGGGTCAACGAACACGACCAGATCCGCGTCGGCCTCACTGGCGCCTTCGGGAAATGTCTGGATGCCCAGTTCCTCGGAAAACACCGTGTAAGCCTTCACGCCCGGCAGCTTTGCGAACTTGAAGCGCAACGCCTCGATGATGAGGTCTTCCGCCTCCTGATCGATCGCCTTGGTGAGATTCAATTCGGACTTCTCGATGTGAACATTCTGAACCTGCCGTTTGAGGGCGGGCAGGTTCTCCTCGCGCATCCGGCTGCGCACATAATCCATCGCCTGCATGATAATCTGTCGGCAATACCGCAACACAAGATGATCGAACGTCAGTTCTTCCATTGACACCTCATTGCTCCAGATCAAATAGGACATTGCACGCTTTGCGATGGCCTGTGAACCCCAATGCGGATGCGGTACGGAATTGATTCAAAGTCAGCCATTTCTACCCCCATTGAGTTACATCCTTTACCACAGCGATCATAGCTGCTGCCGACCAAAACTGAGCGATCAACCCAAAGAGTTGACTACGTTCACGAGCCCCGAGCCATCGGCCCTGCCGAAGGCTGCCACTGCGACGTGATTGACATCACAGCGGCCGAACCCAAGTCCAATCAATAATTCCGTTCAAAGGGGGCCGATCCGATGACTAGCCCCGCTGCTCCTATCGCCTCGTCGCCGCGCGAGATCCGCGTGTTCATCTCCTCGACCTTCCGCGATATGCAGGAGGAGCGAGAGGAGTTGGTGAAGCAGATCTTCCCCCAACTGCGCCGCCTGTGCGAGAGCCGCGGCGTCACCTGGGGCGAGGTGGACCTGCGTTGGGGCGTCCCCGACGAAGCCAAGGCCGAAGGGAAGGTCCTGCCTTTGTGCCTGGCGGAGATCGAGCACTGCCGGCCTTATTTCATCGGGCTGCTGGGCGAGCGCTACGGCTGGGTGCCAGAGGAGATTCCGGAAGAACTCATCGCGGCACAGCCCTGGCTCAATGAGCACCGCAAGCAGTCCGTGACAGCCCTCGAGATACTCCACGGCGTGCTGCGGAATCCGGAGATGGCCGAGCACGCGTTCTTCTACTTTCGCGATCCCCTGTATGCCGCCGCGCACACGGGCTTCACGGAAGAGGACACCTCCAAGCGCGAGGAGTTGGCGAAGCTGAAGGACGACATTCGCAAGAGCGGCTTTCCAGTCTCGGAGAACTTCGCCACGCCGAAACAGTTGGGCGAGTGGGTACTGCGCGACCTTACCGCCGTCATCGAAGACCTGTATCCCGAGCGGAGCATCCCCGACGCGCTGGACCGTGCCGCGGCCGATCATGAAGCGTATGCAGCCAGCCGCCGCCGGGTCTACATCGGCCGCGAAGAGTATATTGAGCGACTTGATGCCCATGCCGCGGGGGATGGGCCGCCGCTGGTGGTGCTGGGCGAATCCGGTGGAGGCAAATCGGCGCTGCTGACCAACTGGACCCACCGCTGGCGCGAACAACACCCTGAGACACCGGTCCTGGTTCACTTCATCGGCGCCGCGCCCGACAGTGCGAACTGGATGGCCATGCTGCGGCGGTTGCTGGGCGAGTTTAAGCGCAAGTTCGGCATTCAGATCGAGATTCCGGACCAGCCCGACGCCTTGCGCATGGCCCTTGCCAACGCGTTGCACATGGTGGCGGCGCACGGGCGTGTGGTGCTGGTGCTCGACGCGCTGAACCAGATTGAAGACCGCGACGGCGCCCCGGATCTGGTCTGGCTGCCGCCGGTCATCCCGGCCAACGTGCGCCTGGTGGTCTCGACGCTTCCTGGCCGACCGTTGGACGATTTGCGCAAGCGCGAATGGCCCATGTTGACCGTGGAGCCGCTCACAGCACCCGAGCGCGAGACGCTGATTGCGAAATACTTGAAGCGGTACGCCAAGGAGTTGAGTGCGGAACGCCGCCGCCGTATCGCCGCCGCGCCGCAGTCGGGCAACGGCCTGTACCTGAGCACGCTCCTCAACGAACTGCGCCAGTTCGGCCGCCACGAGGAGCTGGACCAGCGCATCGGCTGGTACCTCGAAGCGGCCAATCCGTTCGAACTCTATGGCAAGGTCATTCAACGCTGGGAGCAGGATTACGGCAAGCCTGACCCGGCGTGCGAGAACATCGTCCGCGAGAGCCTCGCGCGTCTGTGGGCCGCGCGCCGCGGTCTTTCCGAGACCGAGTTGCTCGAATCGCTGGGCACCGCAGGCTCGCCGCTGCCGCGCGCGGTGTGGAGCCCGCTGTATCTGGCCGCCGGCGATGGTTTGGTGAACCGGGGCGGCCTGCTGACCTTCGCGCACGACTTCCTGCGCGAGGCGGTCCGGGAGGCATACCTGCCCACGGCCAGCGATCAACAGGGCGCGCACCGCACCCTGGCTGCATATTTTCTTGACCAGCCGCAAGGTAGTCCTCGCCAACTAGATGAACTACCCTGGCAGTTGCAGGAGGCTGCCGTGTGGCAGAGCCTCGCCGTTCTGCTGGCGGATCCCGGGTTCTTCAGCTCGCTCTGGGGCAAAGACGAGTTTGAGGTGAAGGCCTACTGGGCAGGGATCGAGGCGCACTCGCCGCTGCATATGGAGCAGGTCTATGGTTCCGTGATTGAACGGCCTGCCCGCGATCCCGATTACGCGCGGCTAATCGGGGTCTTGCTCGGCAATACGGGCAAACCCGAAGCAGCGCTACGCGTCCGTGCGCACTTGGTGGAGCACTACCGGGAGCAGGGTGATCGCGCACACCTGCAAGGTGCGCTGGGCAACCAAGCGGTGACTCTCAATGCCCTCGGAGACCTGGACGGCGCCATGGCACTGCACAAGGAAGAAGAACGCCTCTGCCGCGAACTGGGGAACAAGGATGGCCTGCAGCGGTCGCTGGGCAACCAGGCGATTATCCTCTACTCTCGCGGAGACCTAGACGGCGCCATGGCGCTGCACAAAGAAGAAGAACTCCTCTGCCGCGAACTGGGGAACATAGTTGGGCTGGCAAGCACGCTCGGCAACGAGGCGCCTATCCTCTACTCCCGCGGAGACGTGGACGGTGCTATGGCGCTGTTCAAAGAAGAAGAACTCCTCTGCCGCGAACTGGGGGACAAGAATGAGCTGCAGCGGTCGCTGGGCAACCAGGCGATTATCCTCTACTCTCGCGGCGACCTGGACGGCGCCATGGCGCTACACAAAGAAGAAGAGCGCCTCTGCCGTGACCTGGGGGACAAGGATGGACTGCAAGGGTCGCTGGGCAACCAAGCGTTGATCCTCTACTCTCGCGGAGACCTGGACGGCGCCATGGCGCTGCACAAAGAAGAAGAGCGCCTCTGCCGCGAACTCGGCAACAAGAATGGGCTGCGAACGTCTCTGGGTAGCCAGGCGTTGATCCTCTACTCTCGCGGAGACCCGGACGGCGCCATGGCGCTGCACAAAGAAGAAGAGCGCCTCTGTCGCGAACTGGGGAACAAGGATGGGCTGCAGGCGTCGATGGGCGGCCAGGCGCAGATCCTCAATGCCCGCGGAGACCAGGACGGCGCCATGGCGCTCTACAAGGAAGCAGAACGTCTCTGCCGCGAACTGGGGAAGAAGGAGGGACTATTACGCACGTTGGGTAGCCAAGCGAATATTCTCTACTCCCACGGGGACCTGGACGGCGCCATGGCTCTGTACAAAGAAGATGAGCACTTCTGCCGCGAGCTCGGTAACAAGCATCTCCTGTCAAAGTCGCTGGGCAACCAGGCGGTGATTCTCAATGATCAGGGAGACCTGGACGGCGCCATGGCGCTGCACAAAGAAGAAGAGCGCCTCTGCCGCGAACTGGGGAACGTGGTTGGGCTGGCACGCACGCTCGGCAACCAGGCGCCTATCCTCTACTCCCGCGGAGACTTGGACGGTGCCATGGCGCTGTTCAAAGAACAGGAGATCCTCTGCCGAGAGCTCGGCGATCCCAAAGGGCTACTGATCTCGCTCGCGAATCAGGCTCGCCTGCTCAGTGGTACTCCAGATCGCGAGGGTGAAGCCCGCCGGCTTGCGGACGAAGCTCTGGCCATCGCCACCCGCCACGGCCTCCAGCAACTCGTGCCCCAGATCCAGCGCATCCGCGACTACTGGGAGCAGGGTGATCGCGCGAACCTTCAAGCGGCGGCGCTGGGCAACCAGGCGGCGATCCTCAAGGCCCGCGGAGACTTGGACGGCGCCATGGCGCTGCTCAAGAAACAAGAGCGCTTCTGCCGCAAGCTGGGAGACAAGGAGGGGCTCCAAGCGGCGCTGGGCAACCAGGCGGCGATCAGCATCATCGAGGACCGCGGAGACCTGGGCGGCGCCATGGCGCTGCTCGAGGAACAAGAGCGCCTCTGCCGCAAGCTGGGGAACAAGGAGGGGCTTGGGGCTTCGCTGGGCAACCAGGCGTTGATCCTCAAGGCCCGCGGAGACCTGGACGGCGCCATGGCGCTGCTCGAGGAACAAGAGCGCCTCTGCCGCGAGCTGGGAGACAAGGATGGGCTGCCAGCGGCGCTGTGCAACCAGGCGTTGATCCTCAAGGCCCGCGGAGACCCGGACGGCGCCATGGCGCTGCTCAAGGAACAAGAGCGCCTCTGCCGCGAGCTGGGAGACAAGGATGGGCTGCAAGCGGCGCTGTACAACCAGGCGAATATCCTCTACGCCCGCGAAGACCTGGACGGCGCAATGGCGTTGCTCAAGGAACAAGAGCGCCTCTGCCGCGAGCTGGGGAACAAGGATGGGCTGTTACGCGCGCTGGGCAGCCAGGCGAATATCCTCTCCTCCCGCGGAGACCTGGACGGCGCCATGGCCCTGTACAACGAAAGCGAGCGCCTGTGCCGCGAGCTGGGCAATCCAAGAGAGCTCTCGATCTCGCTCGCGAATCAGGCCGACACGTTGGAACGTATTCCAGATCGCAGGGCCGAAGCCCGCCGGCTTGCGGACGAAGCTCTGGCCATCGCCACCCGCCACGGCTACCAGGAACTCGTGCCACAGATCCAGCGCATTCGCGACTCCATCTCATCGAGCGAACCATGAGGGCTCACCCTGCCGCGGTCCGAATTGAACACCGACCAGCGGAATCGGATTCTTTTTCGACCTGCGCGGGATGACTTTCACCGCCGCACGACGAGTCAGTTAGACACCGCCACTCCCATTCACTGGAGGCCGGAAGTTATCTGGAGCTTGTCCAATGCCGACCGCAACCCGCACATTCCGGGTTTTTGTCAGTTCCACCTTCGAAGACTTGGAGGCCGAGCGCAATGCGCTGCAGCACACCGTCTTCCCCAAGCTGCGCAAACTCTGTGAAGAGAACGGCGCACGCTTCCAGGCTATTGACCTACGCTGGGGTGTGCGCGACGAGGCGGCGCTCGACCAGCAGACCATGGAGATCTGCCTGCGCGAGATTGAACGCTGCCAGCAAACCGGCATCAAGCCGAACTTCATCGTTCTGCTCGGAGACCGTTACGGTTGGCGGCCACTGCCAGCACGGATCGAGGCGCAGGAATTCGAGAGGGTTCGCGATCGCGTTGCAGGCGCCGCCGACTGGCAACTGATCAAAGACTGGTATGAGCGCGACGATAACGCGGATCCGCCAGAGTATCTGCTCAAGCCGCGCACCGGCGAGTTCGCGGATAACGACCGCTGGGGAGAAATTGAGCAGAAGCTCCATCGCATCCTGCGAGAAGCCGCACGGGGCGCCGGACTGACCGAGGGAGAGCTCATCAAGTACGAGGT
>ODAK010004990.1_pt1 | contig 13504 bp, 11 predicted proteins | sample 1539591 | NCBI WGS metagenome assembly ODAK01 (sample SAMEA3539303, study PRJEB22396) | soil metagenome | biome: tundra; feature: field; material: soil | place: USA | collected 2010-05 | depth 0.15 m | reverse complement strand
CCGGTAGGCCGTGTTGGGATCGAACCAACGACCAAAGGATTATGAGTCCTCTGCTCTGACCAACTGAGCTAACGGCCCGCAGCTGAATCTTCTCATGCAGAAGCGGCGGGACCCGCGTCGGGATGCGCGGCGATGCGGCTCGCTATTTCGCGCTCAGCGCATTGCTCACCAGCCGCGACGTGATGTCGACGATCTGGATCATGCGGTTGTAGGCCATGCGCGTCGGGCCGATGACGCCGAGCGTGCCGACGACTTGGCCGTCGACCTCGTACGGGGCCGAAACGACCGAAAGCTCCTCGAAAGGCACGACCAGACTCTCGCCGCCGATGTAGATGCGCACGCCTTCGGCGCGGCTCGAGACGTCGAGCAGGCGCATGAGCTGCGTCTTCTGCTCGAACAGGTCGAAGAGCTTGCGCAGGCTGCCCATGTCGCTAGCGAAATCCCGTACCGCGAGAAGATTGCGCTCGCCCGCGACGACGAGCTGCTCGTGGCTTTCCGCGATCGCTTCGCTGCCGGCCTGCACCGCCGCCTGCATCAAGGCCGATATCTCGGTGCGCAAGGCGTCGACCTCGGTTTTCAGGCGCTCGCGCACGTCCTCGATCGTCAGGCCGGCATAGTGTGCCGTCAGGTAGTTGCTCGCCTCCTGCAATTGCGAGGTCGTGTAATCCTGCGCCGTGAAGATGACGCGGTTCTGCACGTCGCCGTCGGGCGCAACGAGGATGACGAGCACGCGCCGCTCGGAAAGGCGCATGAACTCGATGTGATGGAAGACACTCGGCTTTTTCGGCGCCGTGATGACGCCGACGAAGTGCGACAGACTCGAGAGCAGCTGCGCCGCGTTGGCGATGACGCGCTGCGGCTGATCGGCATGCAGATGCGCCTCGAACTCCGCCTCGTGTAGCGAGGAAGGCAAGCGCTGCGGCTGCGCCGTCAGCATCGCGTCGACGAAGAGGCGATAGCCGCGCGCCGTCGGGATGCGGCCGGCACTCGTGTGCGGGCTGGCGATGAGGCCCAGCTCCTCGAGATCGGCCATCACATTTCGGATCGTCGCCGGCGAAAGCTCGAGCCCGCTGGCCCGCGAAAGCGTGCGCGAGCCGACGGGCTGGCCGTCGGCGATGTAGCGTTCGACCAGGGCTTTGAGAAGGGTCTTGGCGCGCTCGTCGAGCATGGTGGAAGGAGTATGCGGCTAGCCATTTTCGCCTGTGGGGAAATGGGGCGCTGTGGTGTAATCCCGCGAATGTCGACCCGCTTCCGGCACGCTGCGCTCGTCGGCAAATTCCAGTCCGGCGGCATCCGTAAAGAGCTTGAGTCGATCGCGCGTTTTCTCGAAGCTCACGGCATGCGCGTGTCGCTCGAGCAAGAGACGGCGCGCCAGACCGGCATCACCGCCTGGCCGAGCCTCGATGCCGATGCGCTCGGCGCCGAATGCGACGTCGCCATCGTCCTTGGCGGCGACGGCACCATGCTCGGCATCGCCCGCCAGCTCGCGCGCCACGGAACGCCGCTCGTCGGCATCAACCAGGGCCGGCTCGGCTTCATCACCGACGTCGCATTCGGCGAATTCGCCGAGGCGCTTGCGCCCATGCTCGAAGGCGAGTACGACGAAGAGCAGCGCACCATGCTCGAAGGTGGCGTCAAGCGCGACGGCGCAACTATTTTCGAGAGCTTCGCCCTGAACGATGTCATCGTCAGCCGCGGCGCGACGGCCGGCATGGTCGAGCTGAAGATCGAGATCGACGGCGAATTCGTCGCCAACCTGCGCGCCGACGGCCTCATCGTCGGCTCGCCGACTGGCTCGACGGCGTATGCGCTTTCGGCCGGCGGCCCGATCCTGCATCCGGGCATCGCCGGCTGGGTTGTCGTGCCGATCGCGCCGCATGCGCTCTCGAACCGGCCGATCGTCGTTCCGGATTTCGGCGAGGTCGCGATCGAGATCGTCGCCGGCCGGGACGCCAGCGTGAACTTCGACATGCAGTCGCTGACCAGCCTCGTCCACGGCGACCGCATCTTCGTGCGCCGCTCGGCGCATCGAGTGCGCTTCCTCCATCCACGCGGCTGGAACTATTTCGCGACCCTGCGCAGCAAGCTGCACTGGGCGTCGGGCGCCGCCTAGGGACGGTGCGAGCCTTCCCATAGCGCGCACAGGCCCTGGTCGCAAGCCCCATGCTGCATCGCCTCGCGATCCGCGACTTCGTGATCGTCGACGCGCTCGAGGTCGAGTTCTCGCCCGGACTCACGGTGCTCACCGGCGAAACCGGCGCCGGCAAATCGATCCTCGTCGATGCGCTTCAGCTCGCGCTCGGCGGCCGCGGCGACGCCGGCGTGGTCCGCGAAGGCGCCCCTCGCGCCGAAGTCACGGCCGAGTTCGAGGCTCCTCCTTCGCTCGCGGCCTGGCTCGCCGAGGGCGGCTTCGAAGTGGCTGCAGCCGAAGACGCCGGCCGCCTCCTGCTTCGCCGCACGATCGATGCTCAGGGAAAGAGCCGGGCCTGGGTCAACGGCAGCGCGGCGACGGTCGCGCAGCTGCGCGAAGTGGGCGAATTACTCGTCGACATCCATGGCCAGCACGCCTGGCAAAGCCTCACGCGCGCGCCCTCGGTTCGCGCTGTGCTCGATGCGTACGCGCGCCTCGACACGAAGCCACTCGCCGCGCGCTGGGCAGCCTGGCGCGAAGCGGCTCGGGCGCTCGTCGCCGCGAACGAGAAACAGGGCGACCTCGAGCGCGAGCGCGAGCGGCTCGCCTGGCAGATCGGCGAGGTCGACAAGCTCGCGCCGGGCGCCGACGAGTGGATCGAGCTCGATGCCGAGCACACGCGGCTCGCCAACGCACAGTCGCTGATCGATGCGGCGAGCGGCGCCCTGGAAGCGATCTCGGGTGCCGAATCCGACGCCGGCGGCAATGCCGAGGCACTCGCCGGCTGCGCCATCGATGCATTGCAAGGTGTCGCGAAGTTCGATGCCCGGCTGGAAGCGACGATCGAGTCGCTGCGCGGCGCCGAAGCGCAGCTGCGCGATGCGGCGCACACGCTCGCGAGCTATCTCGATCGCACCGAGCTCGATCCGGAACGCCTGCGCGCGCTTGACGAGCGTCTCTCGGCATGGGTCGGCCTGGCGCGCCGCTATCGCCGGCCGCCGGTCGAGCTGCCCGTCTTGCTCGCCGAATGGAAGGCGGAGTTGCGCGCCCTCGACGCTGCATCCGACCTCGACGCCTTGCGCGGCACGAGCGATGCGACTCGCAAGGCCTACGATGCCGAAGCGAAGCGCATCTCGGCAGCTCGGCGCGGCGCGGCGCCGAAGCTCGCCGCCGCCGTGACGCGGGCGATGCAGCAGCTCGGCATGGCCGGCGGCCGCTTCGAGATCGCGCTCGAAGCGACCGAGTCGCCGCAATCGTTCGGCCTCGAATCGACGGAGTTCCTCGTCGCCGGCCATGCCGGCACGACGCCGCGCCCGCTCGGCAAGGTCGCCTCGGGCGGCGAGCTGTCGCGCATCGCGCTCGCGGTCGCCGTCGTCACCAGCGAGCTCGACACGGGCAGCGAGGCGCCGGGCACGCTCATCTTCGACGAGGTCGACGCCGGCATCGGCGGCGCCGTCGCAGAGACGGTCGGCCGGCTCATGAAGCAGCTCGGCCGCGACCGGCAGGTGCTCGCGGTCACGCACTTGCCGCAGGTCGCCGGGTGTGCCGATCATCACTTCGTCGTCTCCAAGCAGACCGAAGGCGGCAGGACGCGAAGCGCGGCCGACGCGGTGGCGGGCGAATCGCGCGTCGCCGAGATCGCCCGCATGCTCGGCGGCGAAAAGCTCTCGTCGACGAGCCTGGCGCACGCGCAGGAGATGCTGTCGTCCGGATCGTCGGAACGACTGACGGTGCGGGCGCGCAAGCCCTCATGACCGCCGACGCCGCAGCACCCGAAGCGAACGGCGAGGCCGCGGCGCCGTTGCGCGAGGTCGTCCTCGTCACCGGCATCTCCGGATCGGGCAAGTCGGTCGCCCTGCACGCGCTCGAAGACGCGGGCTTTTTCTGCGTCGACAACCTGCCGCCGGAGCTGCTGCGCGACTTCCTGCGCCTCGAGCAGCAGCGGCGCGACCGGCGCATCGCCATCGCCGTTGACGTGCGCAGCGCCGGCTCGCTGCCGCATCTCTTGCCGCTGCTCGCGCAGCTTCGCAGCGAAGGCGTCGCTATCCAGGCCATCTTTCTCGACGCGACGATAGGCGCGCTCGTTCGCCGTTTTTCGGAAACCCGGCGCGCCCATCCGCTTGCCGACCGCGGCGCGCTCGTCGAAGCGATCGAGCTCGAGCGCGAGCTGCTCGCCGGCCTGCGCGACGTCTCGACCATCGTCGATACGAGCAACCTGCGGCCGACGCAGCTGCGCGCCTGGATCCGCGAGCTCGTGGGCGCCCCCGACAGCCGCCTCACGCTCGTGTTCGAGAGCTTCGCCTACCGGCACGGCGTTCCGCTCGACGCCGACTACGTCTTCGACGTTCGGGCCTTACCCAATCCGCACTATGTCCGAGAGCTGCGGCCGCTGACCGGGCGCGACGCGGCCGTCGCCGAATACCTCATGGCGCAGCCCGAGGTCGCCGAGATGCTCGGCCAGATCGACGCCTTCCTGCGCCGCTGGCTGCCTGCCTTCGAGGCCGACCAGCGCGCCTACCTGACCGTGGCGATCGGCTGCACCGGCGGCCAGCACCGCTCGGTCTGGTTCGTCGAGCGTCTCGCCGCGGCGTTTCGCGACCGCGCGGCCACGTTCGTCCGCCATCGCGAGCTCGATGCGTCGTGATCGAGCCCCTTCTCTCCGACCCGGAGCTGCCGCTTTTCCCGCTGCGGACCGTACTTTTTCCCGCAGGCCTTCTGGAGCTGAAGATCTTCGAGGTGCGTTACCTCGATCTGATGTCGCGCTGCATGCGCGAGGCGCGGCCCTTCGGCGTCGTCTGCCTGAAAAGCGGCGTCGAGGCGGGCATCTCCGGCGACGCCGTTTCGCTGCACGAGGTGGGCACGCTCGCCGAGCTGATCGAGGTCGACAGCGCGCAAGCCGGCATCCTCATCGTCCGCTGCCGCGGCACGCGGCGCTTCGCGCTCGGCGCCACGCACCAGCAGGGCGACGGGCTCTGGCTCGGCGCGGCGAGCGCGCTTGCCGACGATCCGCTGCTGGCGCCCGGCCCCGCGCACGCCAACATCGTGAAAAGCCTGGCCGACGCGATCGCCAGCCTGGCGGCGCAAGGCGCGGAGCCGTTCCTCGAGCCGCACCGTTTCGAGAGTGCCGCCTGGGTCGCGAATCGCTGGTGCGAGATCCTTCCCCTGCCGCTCGAAGCCAGGCAGCGCCTGATGACGCTCGCCGATCCGCTCGCCCGCCTTGACATCGTCGATTCGCTGCTGCGCGTCGAGCACGGCAGGCACTGAGCCGTTACGCGGCCGAAAGGCGCTTTCTGAGCGGTGCCGGAAGGCCGAGCGCCAGCGCCGCATCGACGTCGAACCAGCGGCCGCTCGGCCACGCCGCCAACATAGGCGAGAGCGTCCGCGCCGAGGCGCGTGCCGGAAACGTCCATCGCACCGGCTGCAAGTGCCAGTCGAAGTGGGTCAGCACGTGGGTGAAGGAAGCCAGCGATTCGCCATGCCCCGGCCAGCTGCGGGTCGCGAGCTCGAACGACTCGAACGATTCGAATTCGGGCCAGCTCCAGAGCGCCGCCCAGACGCCGGTCACGCCACGCCGCACGAGCCACACCTGGCCGCGCCAGCGCAAGTCGAGCCAGACGTTCTTGCGCTGGCTGCGCGCGAGACGCCGTGTCTTGACCGGATAGCGCTCCTGCGTCCCGCGCTTCGCCGCGGCACACCTGTCGTTCACCGGGCAGAGCAGACAGCGCGGCGAGCGCGCGAGGCAGATCGTTGCGCCGAGATCCATGAGACCCTGCGTGTAAGTCTCGATGTCAGTCGAAGGCAGGAGCGCCGTCGCCGCGTCCCAGAGCTCGCGCTCGGCGCGCGCCTCGGCGAGATCTCCTTCGAATGCGAGGACGCGGGCGAGCACGCGCTTGACGTTGCCGTCGAGAATCGCGACGCGCTCGCCGAAGCAGAACGCGGCGATCGCCGCGGCCGTCGAGCGGCCGATGCCGGGAAGTTCCGCCAGCGTCTCGCTCGTGCGTGGAAACTCGCCGCCGTGCGCGCTGACGATGACCTGGGCGCAGCGGTGCAGATGGCGGGCTCGGCCGTAGTAGCCCAGGCCGCTCCAGAGAGCAAGAACCTCGTCCTGCGTCGCCGCCGCAAGGGCGCGCACGTCGGGGAGGCGGGCGACGAAGCGATCGAAGAACGGGCGAACCGTGGCGACCTGCGTCTGCTGCAGCATCACCTCGGAGAGCCACACGCGATAGGGCTCGCGCGGCTGCTGCCAGGGCAAGCCGTGCCGCCCGTGGGTTCGCTGCCAGGCGACGACGCGCCCGGCGAGCCCGGCCGGCAGCTTGCGCTGGCCGCCCTTCAATGCCGAAGGCAGATCCGCTTCGGCCTCACGCCTGGCGCTGCATCGCCGCTTCGTCCTCGCCGACCGGGACGGCGTCTTCGAAGAGCGGAATGTCGAGCATCGCCATCGACGCGTCGGTCGCCAGCGACGCCGCGAATGCGTGTTCGCGCAAGGCTTCGGCCAGCTCGCTGCTGCGCGTCTGGAGCTGCAGCAGGCGCTGGTCCTGGGTCTCGATCTCGTCGATTCGCGCCTCGAGCTCGCCGGCCACCATCTGGATCTTCTCGAGCGTCTCGCGCCGGCGCTTGAATGCCTTGCGGCGCTCGCGCAGCTGCGAATCGACCTGCGCCGAGACGGCCTTGTTCCACAGCTCGAGCTCACTGCTCGCGTTCTCGAAGACGACGCGAAGCTTCGAGATCAGCATGCGGCGGAACTGCTCCATGAACTTCGGCTGCGCCAGCCGCAGCGCCAGCGTCAGGCCGAGGTACTGGACGTAATTGCTCTCGATGAGCTGCAGCTCGCTCGTGAACCGCTCGAATTCGAGCGGCTTGCCCAGCGTGAGGCTGAATCCGAACTCGGCGTTCAGCCGCGCGAACGAGGCGCCGAGCATCTCCCGGATCTCGCCGTTGCGACGCTGCGCCGAGGCGAGCAGGGCGCGCAGCCGCTCGCACAGGACGACGAAGGCCTTCTTCGCGCCGAGGTGAAGGATCGAGACGCCCATCGACGCCTGCATCTCGGCAACCTCGTCGCGCACGCGGTCGGACGAGAGGTCGACGAGCATGTCCTTGAGCATGCGCGCATGCACCGAGCGCATCGCCTGCAACAGGGTCGTGCACTCCTCGAACTCGACCGTCTCGGCGTCGACGCGCTTGATCATCAAGCGCACCTTGGCGTTGTTCTTGCCGCGCAGGCCGCGCAGCTCGAGCGTCTGCTCGGCGAGCTGGCGGCGCGAATCGCCGATGTGGCGGACGACCAGGTTCTCGATCTGCAGGCTGCCTTCCTGGACGACCTGCTCGAGCACCTGGCGGCGCTGCGGCAGCAGCTGAGCGCCGAGCGCCGCCTCGAGGATGGGCAGGCGGCTCTCGTTCAGGCCCATCTCGTCGCCGGCGATACGTGCCGCGAGCGCCTTTCGCGCCGAGATCGGAAAGACACGTTGCGTGGCGATGCCGAGCGTACGCGCCGTCTCGCGTTGCTGCGAGACGATCTGCGCCTCGACCTGCTCCACGGTCGCAAGAGGGTCTTCGAGGGTGTCGATCTTGTTGAGGACGACGAATCGCGTCGGCGCATGGGCGCCGAGATGATCGCGCCAGATCGCGAGATCGGACTTGGTGACGCCCGTGTCGGCGCCGAGGATGAAGACGGTCGCGTGCGCCGAGGGCAAGAGGCTCAGGGTCAGCTCGGGCTCGGCGCCGATGGCATTCAGGCCCGGCGTGTCGAGAACCACGAGGCCCTGGCGCAGAAGCGGATGCGGATAGTTGATCAGCGCATGGCGCCAGGCCGGGACCTCGACCTTGCCGGAGTCGTCGCGCGGCGGGTTGTCATCGGGATGCGCATCGTCCCAGAGGCCGAGCGCTCGCGCCTGAGCCTCGCTCACCCATTCGGTTCGCGTCACTTCGACGAGCGAACGCGCGAGCTGCTCGGCATCGTCGACGTCGAGATCGAGGCGGCGCCAGGCGCGCGGCTGCGCCCGAAGCTCGCCGAGCGCGAGGCCTTCGAGGCGCGTCTCGATCGGCAGGAGCATGAGCGAAGCCGGCTCGTCGCCACGCCAGCCCAGCTCGACCGGGCACATCGTCGTCCGCCCCGGCGTTGCCGGCAGGATGCGGCGGCCGGTGTCGGCGAAGAAGATCGCATTGATGAGCTCGGACTTGCCGCGCGAGAACTCGGCGACGAAGGCGACGACCAGCTTCTCGTTACCGAGCCGTTCGCGCAGCGCTGCGAGATGCTCGTTCGCCGGCCCTTGCGCGAGGTCGTGCTCGGCCAGGAATTTCGCGAACGCGTCGACGCGCTCGCCCAACGCAGCGCGCCAGCCGCCGAGGGCGTCGAGACTGTTGGCGAATGAGGGCGTCATCTAGGGCGTGTCGGCGTCAGTCGTGGCAGAGCCACGAGGCATCCTAGCTCAGCAAACGTGAAATGATCCCGCGCGAAACACTTCCTCACACCCTGCGGCAGGACGTTTCACACGCCGCAGCGCAGCGCGTCAGCGGCGCTGGCAGCCGGGGCAGAAAAAACTCGCCCGGGCCGCCTGGACGACGCGCCGCACCGTGCCGTTGCAGCGCACGCAGGGCTGGCCGGCGCGAGCGTAGACCTTCGCCTGCAACTGGAAGGCGCCGGCGACGCCGTGCGCATCGCGAAAATCACGCAGCGTCGAGCCACCGAGGTCGAGCGCGCGCGCGAGCGTCGATCGCACCGCGGCGGCCAGCCTTTTGGCGCGAGGCCGGCTGATGCGGTCGCTGCGCGTGCGCGGATCGATGCCGGCTTCGAAGAGCGCTTCGCAGGCATAGATGTTGCCCGCGCCGACGACGATCTCGCCGCCGAGCAAGGCCTGCTTCACCGACACCTTGCGCCGGTGCAAAGCCGCGTAAAGATGGGCGCCGTCGAACTTCGCGTCGAAGGGCTCGACGCCGAGCCGCGCCAGGAGTTTCGCGGCAAGACCGGCCTCGGCCGAAGGCGACCAGACGACGGCGCCGAAGCGGCGCGGGTCGGTGAGGCGCAAGGTTCCCCGCCCGGTGACGAGATCGAAGTGGTCGTGCGGGCCGGGCACTGCCGCCTCACCGAAGGCCAACGATCCCGACATGCCGAGGTGCAGGAGCAGGCCACCGCGCTCGAGCGGCAGCCACAGGTACTTGCCGCGGCGCGTGACCCGGCCGACCGTCTGCGCGACCAGCTCTTCGGGCGCGCAGCCAAGCGGCCAGCGCAAGGGCTTGCCGATCCGCACGCCGATGACGCGCGCGCCCTCGATGCGGTCGGAAAAGCTGAGTCGCGTGACTTCGACCTCGGGGAGTTCAGGCATGGCGGCGATGTTCGTTCCGGGCGGCGCAGCGCAATGCGACTTTGCGCGCCGGGCGGGGAATTATCACGACGCGGCGCGATCGGACCGGTTGCCGAGGTCTTCTTCGCCGTCTTCGCACCTGTCGGCACCGAGGTGCGGCACTAGAATCGTTTTTCGCCAGAGGAGTCGTCGATGCCGGCGTTCAGTTTTCGTTCCGCTCCCGGCTGCGCCTCGGGGTTTGCGCTGGCGATGCTCGCCTTGGCGACGAGCACAACGCTCGCCGCCGTGCCAGCCAAGACGACACCCGAGATCGCAAGTTCCAATCTCGACGCGCCGCTTTTCTATCAATTGCTGCTCGGCGAGATCGAGTTGCGCAACGGCGACACGGCGACGGCGTACCAGTTGCTGCTCGACGCGGCGCGACGGGCGAAGGACGAAGCGCTCTTTCGCCGCGTCACCGACATCGCTTTGCAGGCGCGCGCCGGCGATCAGGCGCTCGCCGCCGTTCTCGCCTGGCGCCAGGCGATTCCCGAATCGCAGGAAGCGCTGCGCTATCAGGTGCAATTGCTGGTAGCGCTCAATCGCATCGGCGAGGCCGACGAACCGCTGACCACTTTGCTCAAGCGGGCGCCCCGCCCGGCGCTTCCGGGAATGATCGATGCCGTGCCGCGCTTTCTCGGCCGCAGCGCCGATCGCGCCGGCGTCGCGGCGCTCATCGAGCGGGCCATGAAGCCGTTCGCCGAAGATCCCGAGACGAAGACGGTCGCGCTGGTGGCCACGGGGCGCGGCTGGCTCGCCGCCGGCGATACCGCCAAAGCGCTAGCCTTAGCGCAGCGCGCCGCCGAAGCCAGCCCGAGTGCCGATGGTCCGGCGCTGCTCGCCCTCGACCTGCTGCCGGCGACGCCGGCAGCCGAAGCGATCGTCACGGCCCGCGTCGCGACGCCGCCGTCGAGCCCGGCCGTACGCCTGCTCTACGTTCGCACGCTCGCCGCGTCGCAACGGATCGCCGATGCGGCGCAGCAGGTTGGCGCCCTGACGCAGAGCGACCCGAGCCTGGCGCCGCCCTGGCTCACGCTGGGCGCGCTCGAGCTCGAGCTGCACCATCCAAAGGAAGCGACGACCGCCCTCGAAACCTACGTTCGTCTCGTCGAAGGTGGCGCGCCGGTCGCCTTCGGCGCCGCACCGGCTGCACCGGTGCCCGTGGCCGATGACGACGAGGACGACACGCCGTCGACGCCGAGCGGCGCGCTAACGCAAGCCTGGCTGCTGCTGTCGCAGGCAGCGGAGGAGCAAGGCGATCTGGCCGGCGCCGAGCGCTGGCTCACGCGCATCGACGACTCGCAGCGTGCCCTCGACGTTCAATCGCGCCGCGCCTCGCTCCTTGTCAAGCAAGGCAAGATGGCCGAGGCCCGCGAGCTGATCCGCCGCGTTCCCGAGCGCACACCCACCGATGCCCGCGCCAAGCTCATCGCCGAGGCCGAACTGCTGCGCGAAGCCAAACAGTGGAGCGAGGCCGAGAAAGTATTGGCGCAGGCCAACAAGACCTTTCCCGACGACACCGACTTGCTTTACGAGCAGGCCATGATCGAGGAAAAGCTCGACCGGCTCGGCGACATGGAGCGGCTGCTGCGCCGTGTCATCGAACTGAAGCCGAATCACCAGCATGCCTACAACGCGCTCGGCTATTCGCTCGCCGATCGGAAGATCCGCCTGCCCGAAGCGCGCTTGCTGATCCAGAAGGCGCTCGAGCTGAGCCCCGGCGAACCCTTCATCACCGACAGCATGGGCTGGGTCGAGTACCGCCTCGGCCACCGCGAGGAGGCAATCCGTCTGCTCCGCGTTGCCTATCAGGCGCGGCCCGATCCGGAGATCGCCGCTCACCTCGGCGAGGTGCTATGGAGCGACGGCCAGACGGAAGAGGCGCGCCGCGTCTGGCGCGAAGGCCGCTCGCGCGATTCGTCGAACGACGTCTTGCGTGAGACGCTGGCGCGACTGCGCGTCGACCTGTGAGGCGAAGCGGCCGCCAGCCGCGGCGCTCGGGCGCGCAGTGAAGCGTCTCGCGGCCTTCGCCGCGGCGATCGGCGTGGCCTTCGTCGTGGCCGGCTGCGCGAACGTGGCGCCGCTCGGCCTCGCCGCCGTCGGAGAGTCGCTCTCCGGCCGGATGGCCCTTCACGTCGATGCGATTGGCACGGAGCCGGCGCGTGCGTTCTCGGCAGCCTTCGATCTGCGCGGCGATCCGCGCATCGGTGCCCTCGGCCTGTCGACACCGCTCGGCAGCATGCTCGCGCAAGCACGCTGGGCACCGGGCGAGGTCGCGCTGATGACACCACAGGGAACGCGCCGCTTCGCCGATCTCGATGCATTGACGCGCGAGGTTCTCGGCGAAAGCGTGCCGATCGAAGCCTGGTTCGACTGGCTGCGCGGCCGGCCATGGCCGGCCGCGCCGAGCACGCCCACGGCGAACGCCCCGAGCTTCGAGCAGCTCGGCTGGTCAGTCGACCTGGCGCGCTTCGCCGACGGCGCGGTCTCGGCGACTCGCACCCTGCCGCAGCCGACCGTCACCGTGCGCATTCAACTCGACCGGTCGTGACATGACGATCCGATCCCTGTTCGACGTGCCGGCACCGGCCAAGCTGAATCTCTTCCTTCACGTGGTCGGGCGGCGCACCGATGGCTATCACCTGATCGAGTCGCTGATGGTGCCGATCGACTGGTGCGACACGCTGCATTTCGAGCGCCGCAGCGACGGCCGGCTGGCGCGCCACGATCTCGGCGCCGCCCTGCCGGCCAACGATCTCTGCCTGCGCGCGTCCAGCGCACTGCAGCGGGCCGCGGCGACGCCGCTCGGCGCCGACATCGCGATCGAGAAGCGTGTCCCCTGGGGCGCCGGCCTCGGCGGCGGCAGTTCCGACGCGGCCTCGACGCTGCTCGCCCTCAATCGCCTCTGGGGCCTCGACTGGCCCCTGGAACGCCTGATGCCGATCGGGCTTGATCTCGGCGCCGACGTTCCGTTCTTCCTTGGCGGCACGCCGGCGCGGGTCGGCGGCATCGGCGAGCGGCTCACGCCCGTGACATTCGCTCGGTCGTGGTTTGCCGTGGTCAAACCGGCGGCGAGCCTGGAGACACGCGCGATCTTCGCCAGCGCCAAGGTAGCTCAGGCCCTCGACGCTGCTAGAATTGCGGGCTTTCCCGAGGCCGCGCGCCGCCCGCAGAACGGGCTCGCAAAGCCGAAGGATTCCGGGCCGGAACTTGCCGAAGGCTTCGGGCGCAACGATCTCCAGGCTGCCGCCGAGGAGCTTTGCCCCGATGTCGCGCGCGCGGCGGCCGGGCTTCACGCCGCGTTCGGCAACAGCCGCATGACGGGTTCGGGGAGCGCGGTCTTCGCCCGGGCGGCGCAGGCGGGCGATGGCTCGGCGCCCTCGGCAGCGATGCCGAGCGATTGGCCTTCCGGCTGGTCGAGCCGGATGTGCCGCTCGCTGGAGCAGCATCCGCTCGTTGGCTGGTCCCGGCAAGAGAGTTGAAGGTTCGCGGCACGAGTCGCGGACCGGTGTAGGGGAGTCGCCAAGTTGGTTAAGGCATCGGATTTTGATTCCGACATGCGAGGGTTCGAGTCCTTCCTCCCCTGCCAAATCCGCTAGCGCTTGATCGTTCAGGCCAGAAAGAATCGCCGTGCTGTTCAACACCGTCCTGTTCACGGGCAATGCGAATCCTGCGCTGGCGCAGGACATAGCCACGCACCTGTCGATCGGCCTCGGCAAGGCCAAGGTCGCGCGCTTTTCCGACGGCGAGGTCGACGTCGAGATCGAGCAGAACGTGCGTGCCCGCGACATCTTCGTCGTGCAGCCGACCTGCTCGCCGACGAACGAGAACGTGATGGAGCTCTGCATCATGGTCGATGCGCTCAAGCGCGCCTCGGCGCGCAGGGTGACGGCCGTGATCCCGTACTTCGGCTACGCGCGGCAGGATCGCCGCCCGCGCTCGACGCGCGTGCCCATCTCGGCCCGCGTCGTCGCCAACCTCCTCGAAGCGGTGGGCGTCGAGCGGCTGCTCACCATGGACCTGCACGCCGACCAGA